>Ga0272442_10010958_pt1 | contig 11114 bp, 6 predicted proteins | sample SSMForm2O_FD_200262 | JGI IMG/M metagenome (GOLD analysis project Ga0272442, IMG submission 200262) | Marine sediment archaeal communities from Little Sippewissett salt marsh, Falmouth, MA, United States - SSM-Form-2O | ecosystem: Environmental > Aquatic > Marine > Wetlands > Sediment ...
TCTTATGGAAAGTTTGGAGGGATACTGGCCTCTGGATGGCAACGCCAGCGATAATGGTGGCAACGGGCTTGATGGAACAATCAATGGAAATGTAGTACCTTCAGAGGACAGATTTGGAGATCCAAATGGCGCGATGAAGTTTCCCGGAAATATGAGCGACCATATAGATGTGGGAAATCCGACCCAGCTTCAGATAACCGGAGCAATGACGTTAGCCGCGTGGGCACGCATTGATGATTATGAAACTAACGGTCGTATCGTTGCCAAGCAGGCAGGCGGCGGAAGCAGATGCTGGTCTCTGAATGTGGAAAGTGAGCAGTATGGCCGTGTAGGCGCCTTCCACATTTCTATAGATGGGAATGAACTGATATTGGGAACCACCCAAGGCCCTCTGGAATTTGGGCCTGATGAATGGTTTCACATAGCAGGAGTCTATGACCCGGGGAATTCTGTATCCATTTATATCAACGGTGAGCTTGACAATGCTGTTACCGACGGCATTCCGGATACTCAGTTCAATAACAATGCGAATGTTAACATTGGCAGGCGTCCCGACTGCTGTCCTATGAACGGTTCAGTTGACGATGTGATCATCTGGAGCCGCGCCTTAAGTGCAGATGAAGTTCGTCAAGCGATGGGAAAAGGTGGCCCTTTTGCTACTACTACTGCTGCTGTGAAATCCGTTGGGAAACTGACGGCAACATGGGGCGCGATCAAGTATTAGTCAACTTTTTCTGAAACTCATTTGGCTGGGAGAATTGGGCAAAGCTCAATATCCCAGCCATCGCTTATATAATTTGATAGGTTAAGTTGGTCAATTTGACTAGCGCACTGACAACTTGATTTCTGATATCTACAAGAAATTGTAGCGGCAGGCTCTGTCCTGCCAGAATATCGCAGCGGAGGGCGACGCTACGGAAATGGTATTGTTATCAACTAAGCTGTCATTGTATTAGGCTATACTGGAAAGCGTAGAATGAAAAACACGGTGAAAAAGAAAAAAGCTAAGGTCAAACCAGAAGAACAGGAGGTCGATAGGAGAAAATTTATACAGAAATCGGCTAGAGATATAGGAGCATGTGGCTTCGCTATCTATGACCTGGCGAAGACCATCAAGACCGAGATCATACAAAGCGTGGTTGACGATATAAAGGACACGATACGGCGGTCTTGATAGTGCTATGAATCATGTTTTTCGGCAATGTAGAGAGAACTAATTGCCGATTAAAGATGATGTTACCATTTGCAGGTTAATAGGAGGATGGAAATTGGCTAGACATATTTTTATGGTAGTTTCGGTTACGTTTTGTTTTCTTCTGTCCTTGAATGCTGGTGCCATAGATTGGGATCTGATAGATGAGAACTTTGACGATCCAGACCTGGATCTGATGTTGATTGAGCATACCGCTGGGGATAGGACTCTTGAAATGGAAAACGGTCTTGCAGTCCTTAAGCGCACCGGCAATCCGGGGGATCTGAGAGCTTACTTTGACGATCCGGGAACCAGCCAGTTCATCCTTTACGCAAAACTGGATCTGAAAAATATAGCCGAAGATGGCCACTTCATCATCTGCGCCAGGATCAACGGTTTTGAATATTTTCCCACCATAGAACTTGACAAAATCGGTGACCACGAAACACCCGATCAAAACGGAAATGGTAGTAGAACTATGGAAGTGGCGGTATCGCCGCTGGGAGTTCATGAATACATAATCGTGGGGAAATCCGAGAACGCTTACGATCTGTATTTTGACGGTAAGCTCATCATTGAGAACGGCGTGACCCGATCTCTCGGCGGGGCAGATTGGGAAGTCGCACAGGTAATGGTGCACGTGCGAACCGGAACCGATCTGGAAGTACATGTGGATGCCATCGGCCTTAAAGAGGGTAACGATGGTCTTATGGGTGTCCTTGCGGTCAGTCCGAAGGATAAGCTGCCTCTGACATGGGGTAAGGTAAAAGAACAGTAGTATTTGGTTTCCTGATTCTGGATGCTGATGAAGCATCCAGAATCAGGAAAAGGGATCTACGTAACGAAAACCTGGTTTGCAGCCTTTACGGCATCAGGTCTGATCCGTTTGGCTCAGGTTTCTGTATTGCATCCACCCGAAGCATCACGTCGTTGAGAATGTTCATAAAGATGGTAAAGGCATTGTATGGTGATTCATGCGGATTGAAGAACCTGTGTATATCGCCATCGGATAGCCATTTGGTACACATATAGTAAAAATGATCGCTGGTTTGCAGCCTTCTCCAATCTTCCAGCAGTTGCTGATCACAACACCCTTTCAGCTTCTGGGCCAGGAGAAAAAGCTGTTCCGCCGCGTTCTTCTGCATGGAATTCCCCACCCACGCGCTTGCGTCCCTTTCGGCATCAGCCCATGAGGTTACATCAGGAACGTCCAGTTCCGCAACAGGCTCATAAGCCTTTGCTGCTTCTGTGATGGTTTTAAAGCTGTTGTCAGGATTCTTCAATACTTCTATGGGTAGTTGTTTCAGGAAACGGAAAATCCCCGTCTCCTCCTGCTGGTGTTCGCCGAAGGTCTCATAGTCCGCGAAAACATTGACCAGATGCTCGCTTTCACCATCGGATTCACCGATGACGTTTATCCATTGGGCAAATTTATCGGCAGTCAAAGGCCACTGATCCCAATCGTGTGCAGAGAACCTGAAAGAAATATCATCAGAAAGCTTGTAGTTTCTCAGGATAAGCTTTATGTTCTTTGTGTTAGCTGGTCTGTAGACAAAGTTAGGGGAGCGCCAGCCCAGTATTGATTCAGCACCTTCTGCAAGTACACTTACATAGCCCATATCCTCTGCCAGTTGGGCCAGATCGTTGTCATAGATAAGTTCTGTGTTTCTTAGCGAAGTGGGCTCTTGTCCAAACAGCTCCTTAATCTTTTTTTTGTGTTTCTCTACCTGTTCCACAAACTCATCTTTGGAGTAAAGATAGGATATTGAATGATAATACGTCTCGGAAAGGAATTCCACAGCGCCGGTTTCAGCCAGTTTCCGGAAGCTCTGTATAACTTCCGGGACGTAGCATTCAAGCTGATCCAGAGCTACGCCGGATATGCTGTAGGTGACTCTGAACTCACCTTCAGTGTTCTTGATAAGCTCCAGTATGAGTTTGTTTGTAGGGAGGTAGCATTTTTCTGCCGCACGCCTGCACAGTTCCTCGTTGCTATCTGCGTTGAAGTAATCCTGATTATCACCAATATCAAATACAGAGTATTCACGCAACCTGTAGGGCTGATGTATCTGGAAGTATAGGCACACTGATGGCATTTGTAATCAACCTCTCGCTTCGTCAAACAGCCGTGTAGTCAGATACCGTTCGCCGGTATCAGCCAAGACAACCACAATAAGTTTTCCTTTGTTTTCAGGTCTTCTGGCAACCTCCAACGCAGCATAAGCAGTAGCTCCCGATGACATACCGCAGAGGATCCCCTCTTTTCCGGCCAGGAGGCGTGCAGTAGAGAACGCATCATCGCCACTTACTTTAATAACCTCGTCTATTATCTCCGTATTCAGCACATCAGGCCTGAATCCTGCACCTATCCCCTGAATTGGGTGGAGTCCTGCCTTACCGCCGGACAGTATTGGTGATTCCAGAGGTTCAACGGCCACGGCCTGGAAGGAAAGCTTTCTTGACTTGATCACTTCTGCCACTCCCGTTATAGTGCCACCGGTTCCCACACCAGCGACGAAGATGTCCACTTTGCCGTCTGTATCTCTCCATATTTCCTCGGCAGTTGTCTTTCTGTGAGACTCCGGGTTTGCAGGATTCTTAAACTGCTGAGGCATAAACGAGTTGGGCATTTCCTTCACGAGTTCCTCTGCTCTCATGATAGCGCCGGCTATATCTTCCTCTCCTGGCGTCAATATCAGCTCCGCGCCGAGCATTCTGAGAAGCATCCGCCGTTCCAGGCTCATGGTGTCAGGCATGGTAAGTATCAGTCTATAACCTCTTGCAGCGCATACAAATGCCAGACCGATTCCTGTGTTGCCTGTGGTAGCCTCAATTATCACTGTGTCTTTATTTATAAGCCCCTTCGCTTCGGCATCCTCGATCATACTTACGCCGATCCGATCCTTTATACAACCCAGGGGGTTGAAGGACTCCAATTTCGCCACAATTGTCGCTTCCACGCCTTGAGCAATACGGTTAAGCTTAACAAGCGGGGTATTTCCCACCGTCTTTGTTATATCCTCATATATTCGCACTGTATCAGACTCCTTACTAACCTATGCCGCGCGCTATTTTGAAAACGCAACTGGACGACTGTGGCATTGTAACACCATTTAACCAGGAAATCAAGACAAACCAAAACCTCATTAAATACAACGACCGGATTTCGCTTCATATTCCTTATTTTGGCAAAATTGGGATTGCATTTGGGGATTAACTGGTGCACTATCCGCCAACCTCTTGGAGGAAATTGGGTATCCTGATGTGAGAATCGGAGATTGCTGGTTCTACGTATAGTTACATCCATTTTACAAGTGGCAACATCAGTCAATCGTTTGATTCTGTTGACATTTGCCCAAGAAGAGGTGTTTTCTCACATCAGGATGCACAAAAGTCTCCAATATGTTGCCGGGCATTGCACTAAAAAATCGGGATTTACATGACCGGATTCCACCCAACAAGACGACTACAAACAAAAGAACTCTCAGTTCGTATGTCCCGAGGCCAGTTATGATTTTGGCCCTACCAAACACCATCACTGAATTGAAATGTGACATAAATACGGAGCAAAGCGGGACAGAAATGTCCCGCTTATTCAGGATAGACTAACATCCCTGTCCAATCTGTAATGATACATTTGGATTCAGAAATCATATAACTAATTCGGGATTTCTCCCATACATTACAGCACTGGAAAGCAGCCTAATCTCTGGTTTCCAGGCGGTCTTTCTTTGGGAAGGCGATTGGGATAGACTTGAGAAAACGACCGAAGAACCACCCCAGAACATTCTTCTCATAATAGATCCCTGTGTTATCTACTAAACTCTGGGTCATATCTTTGTAGACACCTACAGGTTATCAGAGGCAAAAGGTGTAGAAGGAGCATATGGTGGCAGACGGATGCAGAACGAACCATGAATCCCTAACAGAACTGCGGGAGCAGATTCACATAATTGTCCATGATACAAATGGAATTCTAGCCGAGATCATTGGCAACATTGATCTTGCGCAGATATACATGGACGAAGATAAGGAGAAGGCAGCAAGGAAGCTTGCGGAAGTGGAAAAAGCTGCTATGCAGATGAAGGAACTTCTCTGGACACTGAGATCGCTCGCGAAGACCAAAAAAATGGACATACTTCAGGACGAACGACATAGATATTCCTTAACATAGCAGAAAGCAAACGATGCTATAGCTGCATCTTTTATCATGTAGGGAAAACTTTCGGACATTACTGGTCATGGTATCAGGTCGCGGCATAACATAATGCTTTCTCCATTGAAGATCCTTCATGTATGGAGTATGGCATATGTTGACCAATATGATAGCGTTGGCACATACTCTCTGCTGTTGCTGATATCTCCTCCCTCAGGCTTTCCGGGGAAAGCACCTCAGCTTCATCACCATAGCTGAGAATCCAGGAACCGATCTCCTTTGTCCCAGCAACAGTGGCAGTGTATATGATAGAGCCATCAGACAGATCCTCTATGTGCTGAGTGGGATGCCACTCGACTTCTCTGATGAGAGGCGCAAGCCTGGCACCGAATTTCACCACAACCTCAGTTTCCTCACCCCGCATTGAGCTCCAGCTCTTATCCATGTATGCTTTCACAGAAAAATCAGTGGGATAGGGAAACACCTTACCTGTGTAATCCAATGTCTTAATGCAGTTCGTCCTGAACATCAGTATCTCTTCCCGCATATGACAGAATGCAATAAGATACCATGCATGTCCTCGGTAGGTCAGCGCATATGGGTCTACCTCTCGTTCTGAAACCGAATCTCTGCTGAAGGTATAGTAGTTTATGCGGAGCTGTTTGGTGTTGAGAACTGCCTGATATAGCTGACTGACCAATCCATGCATATCCGCAGTTTTTCTACTCTCAATGTCTATCTTGTCCAGATTCTCTTCCAGCATCTTCCTCGTTGCCTTAGGCAAAGTGGCGATTACCTTGGATATGGCAGACTCAATAGTGCTCTCGTGGAAACTTCCTTCACCATTGTTATAGACACTGGCACTCAGCACAAGCGAAAACGCTTCTTCTGCAGATAGAGCCAGTGGTGGTAAGAAGAAACCAGGCATTATCTCATATCCCTCACCCGACCAGTATATGGGAACTTCAGCAACAGCCAGGCTGTTTATATCCCTCTGAATGGTTCTCACAGAATCCACTTCGCATAATCTGGCCAGGTCATTACGGGTTAACCTCGGATTAGCCTTGACAAGGGTCACTATTTTCAGCAGTCTTGCCAAACGCTCGTATTTACTCATAATCATCCTCATCTTTTTTGAGCCGACATTTCAATGTGTTCTGCATCAACACAAAGCTCAAAGGTCACTTTCAGGTGGTTTGTCAATTGAGCAATATACGTGCCAGACGCATGATGTTTTCTGTCATGAGCATGGTATAACGCCTTGCATAGTGGGATCGAGAGATATCAAGGCAGAAAGGTATGGCTGATTGGCAGTGCAGTAGTTCAGAATGCCGTTCGTTTATGGAACAGTGACATATGTATGTCCTATCTACTTAACATGCGTTTCCCGAAAACTGAGGGTGAATTATGCCATAATAACGCTGTATCATCAATCATTACGCATGTTTTGGGATTCTCTGACTTGCCTTTTTCATTGTCTGAGACCAGCGGAAATTTCCAGAGAATCCAGGTGTTCGATTACATAAACATTTTCTCAAAACTGACCATATTCATCCTCTGAATTGGGCAGGTAAACAAAACGGCGCTCATTTATCACAGTGTTTAGTAACTCAAGTTGCTGGTTATGACGACATCCACTCTGATCAATAACCACTAAGACACAAAGGCACTAAGACACCAAGATGAATTATGCAGCATTGTCTGACAAGGAAGAGGAGATTGGGAAAGCCATAGTGGATTCTGCCTACTGGGTTCACAAAACACTTGGGCCTGGTCTGCTGGAATATGTCTATATTAATCCAAAAAAAGAATTGCATGTTTGAAATCCGTGTCAGGGCAGGACAGGAATGTCCTGCCTATCGGCGTCTCGATAGTCGGGACTTTCCAGTCCCGACTATGTAGCCAAACCGGTACATTTTTTTGGATTACTATAGCTCTTTGTGGGCGTTGCAGTTACGTCGGCCTGATCTGTGTCATAGTATTTTATGGTTTTTGGCTGGGAAAACAGGTAATGGGAAGTAGCCCGGAATTCTATCCTGGCCAGCAACCAGCTTAGAAAGCCGGGCTACAAAATCATTACCAAAAAATCGGGTCAAAAACCATGAAGTAGTCTTCTATACTCATTTTCCAGCAAATTCATTCAGCCTGTCGCGGTAAACCTGGGATCTTTCACCGAGGCATCTGAAGATTTTGAACACGCCTTCACCTCTGCGCTCTTCCGGCAACTGGTCGTCATGAGGTCTCCACAGCCCTGCGCCGGGATTAGGCTCTATTTTAAGTACTATCAATGTGCTGATAGGATCCCCATCGCGGTCGAACCTTTGTATGCGCTTGCCCTCCGCGTCGAACATGGGTATGGGTACAGGCGATCCGTTCTTATCAACCCTGGGTATGGGATTTCCACTCTCATCGTGTACATTTACATCCGTCGCGCTGCCATCTTCATTGAAGAGCGGGAGCACTTCCTCGCTGGATTTGTCGAAGATACTGATGAGATTATCATTTTCATCCACCAGAAATACCGGCATGTAATCGCCCATCTCATAGGGTATGTCAGCATCCGAAAATCCCGTCAGATCCGTTCCTACCTCCGTCATCTCTATCCTGTCAGCAAACTCCGGATGTATCTGGAGATATGTTTCCAGCATTTCCCGCCAGTTATGCTTTATATATTCTCCCTGCGACTTTAGAGAATTCAGGGCTGCGTAGGTTATCTCACGCCGCATATCTTCCCTGTATTTCGGGTCTATGATATCATCGCGATATTCATACAGTATGCCGCCCTGTCCCACGTTGGCTATGCCTCTTGTGCTGATAACCGTTATGTGATGGGTTATTTCATAGCCCCGAACTCCCATAGCAACTACCTGTCGGAAGTAGGAGTATAGTTGTGTCCGGGGTTCCCTGTTCAGCAGAACCGGCACGCCGATCCTCGCGAACCTGTCCACCATATCTTCCAGGAACTCCTGGCTGTATAGCCTGCGAACGTGGGAAGGCAGGACGTCCTGTATGGCCACGTTATCAACCCTGGATATGGTGTAGACCACATCGGCCAACTCGGTTATATTATCCTCCAGATACCGGCCTTCGTGCCTGACTGGCAGAATCTTCGCCATTCTGCCGCCGGACTCCTTCTCAGGCTTGGCTATTATCCGCGTGTGTTTCTCCGCGAACTGGTGCAGATCTTTCCGAATCTGTGTCCTGGCTTCCTCTTCCGATAATTCAGCCGTCTGATGCTTAAACCAATTTATCTGGTCAGCGGTTCTCACTCCGCTGCCTTTGAGCATTTCAGGCAGTTGGCACTTCAGATGCGTCGCCGCTTCCCATATTATTGGCTGTATGAGCGGCATTCCCACGTTCCCTATATCCGGCCGCATTGGGTGGGTGAAGTGAAAGAAGACCCCATGAGCGATGATGGGGTTCTCAAAACTGACAGCTATCAGCGCGCCTCGACCATCAAGCTTCTGACACTTTTCCTCTATCCTTTCCGGATCGACACCGGAACTGCGCAAGGCGACTCTATAATCATCAGCGCCAATATACATGAGTCCATCTGGTATTCTGAGTATCTGCCGGCCGTAATCTTCGTTGTACTCTATATATGGGAAGGCGCATAACATCAGATTCATGCCTTCCCGGGCCAGCTTCGCTCCCTGCTCCAATGCCACAGGCACGGTGGTGTTTCCATGCGGATAGACGATCACCACGTTAGCCCGTTCGTTACATTTCAGAGCATCGATCTCCAGATCGGAGAAAAGCTCCGGGAACGGATAACCCTCGTGCCGGAGCACCGCAGCGTCGCGCAGCCGCGCATAGCTGAACCAAAAACACTCCCGCTCATCTTCCACATTTACGCCGATTCCCATAATGTCCCGGTCGGCATCGCCCAGCCAGGCGTCCTGATACTCTGACTTCGCGTCCCGCAGCTCCGTTTCCATCGTCATCAGGTGCCGGGTGAATGTATAGAGCCACCGATGCCTCCGCTCTGCCAGCTCCAGTTTTTCCGCTCTTGTGAGAAACTCGAAGCCGTCACCCCGCTGCTTGTGATAATGGTATGGTATGTAATCGAAAATGTGGTTGTTGATGGTTACGTCATAGAATCGCGCCAGAGCGATGGTCATCTCCTCCGGCGATCCTACGTCGAGAGTTCTCTCTATTACCAGTGCTATGTCCAGCAGTTCCATGCACATGGCGACCTTTTCCAGATCATCCCTGTCACCGTCGGCTGATACCCCTAACTGAGCAAGCTCAACTGCCAGTTCCATATACGCTTCGTCGGTAATCTCCACACCTGTAAAGACTTCATCAGTAGTTGCGCCCACAGCAGAAATGGCAGCATGTCCCCATGCCAGAAAGCGGCCGAAATCCTCCTGTGATATATCGGATTTCCCATCACCCAGATTTTCCATAGCCTTTCTATGGAGCAGTTTCACAGACTTGGCAGCTTCAGCTTCAAGCTCTTCGACTTCTGCTTTTTGCTCCTGAAGTGCCTCCCTGCGCCGCGTCCGGGCTATAGCGATGGCCGCTTCTCTACGCCGCTCCTCTCGCTTCTGGAGCCTCCCAACCTGTTCTTCTGTAGCTTTGAGTGATCCGGCGATACCTGTCTCTATCTCTTCGTAAAGCTCCGCTTTGGCCACCGGCTCATACCTGGGTTTGACAAATCTCTCCGCTATTTTATCAACTACCTCTTTCTGCAAGACAGGCTGGCTATCTGCGCGAAGCGGCTCCAGAACGCTCTCGAACTGAGACCTGATCTCCCTTATCTCACCCGCGCTTGCCTTTCCATTCAGGACGTACATTCCGCCGAGGAGCAGCCATGTACCAAAGTCCAGTTGCTCCAGTGGAAGCCCGTTCTTCACCTTTCCCAAGCAATCCGAAACGAACCTGTAGTCCTCCGAAAGCACTTTGAGCTTCCGGGACATTATCTCATCGTGCGCGGCCTCCTCGGCTTTTCCTTCCCGCCTTACATATGCAACAATATCGTTGTATATCCTCTTCGCTTCGGCGTGATTGCCATCCTTAACTGAATCCAGCAGATCCTGAGCGTACTGGCGCTCCTTTGTCATCTCCTGCCGCCACGATTCCACCGTGTTTTTTCCTAATCCCATAGCGCCGTAGACCGCATTACCATCGAGGGCAAAGAGTTCCTTAACTTTCCTCTTACCGGACGCGTACCTGAAGGAAAAAGTGCGTCTCCTGGCCCCGGAGGTTCCATCCGCGAACACCATCGCGCTGTTGGGGTTCCCACTGCGCATGAGGTAGAGAAGTTTGGGCATATCGTCTACCAGATCAAGAAGCTCAGGATCAGGTATTCCCAGATCGACGAAATCTACGCCCTGCAATGCTTCTTCGTAAGTTCTGAATACACCGCGACTGGTGAGTACCGCGAGGTGAATATGTCCTCCTATTTCCTCTATCAATTCCTGTCGTTGGGAATCAGGCATTTCCTTCACATCCACCCATTTCTCCAGGTCGCCGCCGTATATCTGGCAGTTGGCGTCTATGACGTCCTGTGATAGTCCGGCTTCCAGCAGTATCTCGTTGACAGCCTCGGCTATTTCCTCCAGGCCTGATCTGGGCACATGATTAAGTATATCCGACGCTGTGCACGTCCCTACTATACGTATGTCCGCCGGCGGCTGGAAGGAGCGGAACATATTCTTTATAAGCTCCCTTCCTTCGGGATCTATGTGTTTCAGCAGGTGTCCTTCAGCGGTTTCTGCGTATATCTCAAGCTTCCGCGCTCCCGCGCCGAATCGCACGTCG
>Ga0272442_10010959_pt1 | contig 11113 bp, 9 predicted proteins | sample SSMForm2O_FD_200262 | JGI IMG/M metagenome (GOLD analysis project Ga0272442, IMG submission 200262) | Marine sediment archaeal communities from Little Sippewissett salt marsh, Falmouth, MA, United States - SSM-Form-2O | ecosystem: Environmental > Aquatic > Marine > Wetlands > Sediment ...
ACAAATCCCATCCTCCCAAAACCCACACGAAACTATTTTCTCAGCCCCCCTTCGCAAACCCCTATAAATATTGGCTTTTCTGAAAACCCCGTTTCAGGGGTGGCGGTTTGCTCAGACCTCTGAAATTGAGAAAACCTCACCGTGATACGCAATGTCCGCACGCGTTGGGAAGGCCTGCAGATCCGACTCCTTGAACCGCACGTGGAGAACCTGGCGGAACTGGAAGTCGATGAAGAGGTGCAGATCGCCGTTGTCCGCGATCAGGTCGTCGTAAGACATGTTGGGACTGCCTTTCACGACCGCTGCGCCGGCCAGCACAAAGCGTGGTTCACTCCACGTGCGCCCCTCGTCCTCGGACAGCGAGAACCACAGCTCGCCGCGCTGTGAATGGTCGTGCTTCGGGTTCTTCGGGTCGTACCTGTTATGATGCAGCGCGATCAGCGTCTTGCCGTCGCTCAGATGCCACACCATTGGCGGCGAACAGGGATGGGTGAACGAGAACGGCTCGGGGCCTGACCAGGTCTTGCCGTCATCTTCGCTCCGAAACCCATAGGAGTGACCTCCGGGCGCGCGGGCGCAGAACAACACTCGCCCTTCGCCAAGGTTGATGGGACGACCTTCGAGCATCACGTCAAACTCCTCGATGAACCAGCCGTTCGGCCGCGCGTCGGGGAGCAATTCCCATGTCTCGCCCTTGTCCTCACTACGCAGGAGGTACTGACGATCCGTACGACGATTCTGATGGAGCTCCGTCCCCTCACGCACCTTCACCGTGTACGTTCCGATCAGCCAGGTCCCGGCGTCCGTCTCACACATCTGCATGTGGGTCAGGCCACGGTAGCCCGGGTCGTTCACCGGCTCGATGAGCTTCGGCGGCGACCAGGTATGCCCGCCGTCGTCCGACCAGCGCATGGTGATCCCGCCGCTCGCCCACGGCGTGTACCATTCCTTGCTCATCTCCTCGCAGAATACGTAGATCCGTTTCGAGCCACGCGGCACGAGCAGTGAACAGGAGTTGTGACCGTACGGTACTTTCCACGGCAGGAACGGACCCTGCCACGTTCTGCCACGATCTGATGACCGGTATGACACCATGTCGTTGACGTCGTGAATGCCCTCGCTGGTGCAACCATGATTCAGACCGGAGCAGAACATCAGCAGGAAATCGCCGCCGGGTGTGATACAGGCACGCGGATGGAAGCTGTGATCATGCGGCGGCGGCCAGCCGTGAATACGCTGAATGCTCATGCACTCGTTCAGCAGGACACCGGGATCTTCGCATAGCTTCAGCCCCGCCGGAGGCGACTTCGGATCAATCTCGATCCCGTTCAGATCAATCTTGTCCGCCACCTCGGTCCCCAGCTCTTCCGCCGTGAACCCGTCCTCAACACCATACGGCAGCCCATCCGCCTCGCTCATCAGGACCCTCTCTTCCCACACACTCACACACCCGCACACTCCCCCTACGGCCTGTACTGATTCTCCATTGCCTTCTCATCTAGCAGATACTCGTAGTCCGGGTGCAGCGATGCCTTTGAGATGCGGTGCGGGCCCGCCATGAGCGTGAGCTGGTACATCATGCTGCCGGGCGAGCAGACCACAGGATGGTAGCCGGAGTCCATGTAGGCCGCGTCATTGGTCTTGAGCGTGAACGCCTGGTCCATTTCGTCATCGAACTGACGGATCAGCCCGTAGCCTTCGGAGCGTGAAAACCTGAAGAAGTAGATCTCCTCATACGGCACTTCCTCGCCGGGCCGGTCGTACTGATGACGATGCGGTGGGATCGTCGCCCAGTTACCGGACTGCACCACGGTCTCACCCGCCAGGAGCAGGTTGCCCTCGGTATTGTCGGACCAGCACACCTTCCGCACTTCGCGCGACCAGTTGTCAGCGCCGCGGATATCGGACTGCACATCGGCAGGAGTGATGACCGTGTTTGCCTTCTTGACCTCTGCCGGAGCGCTGCCGATGGCGAGGAACGAGTCCAGGGATGCACGAAATGTGACTGTCTCGTCGCGTGACACAGACAACGCGTGCGGCAGTTCCTCGAATGGATTCGACCGCGGGCCAAGAACGGCGTCCGTACCATCCGCCAGCTTCGCGCTGAGCTCGCCCTCAACCAGGACAATCGCGTACTCAGATTCCCCGGTGGCCAGGCTGTAGTCCCCGCCCGCCGCCAGGTTCAAGACCCCCATTCGCAGATTGGCCAGCTCGCCGTCAACAATCGGCGTCCACCCCTGCGTCACTTCTTTCCGTGCTCTACCACATGACACCATGGATCTTTCTTCGATATCCACCGGCATTCTGCTTGAGATGCCTCGACTTCGCTCGGCATGACCGGAGCTCTCAGCATGTCATCCCGAGCGAAGCCGAGGGATCCTAAGTCCTATTGCTCGATCGCAGCTTCTCAACAACCATCTCGGCCGCCAGCATCCCTGTCCGCACGTTCGCGTCCACGGTCTGCGCCCCCATGTGTGGAGTGGGTATCACCTGCTCCATTCCCGGCAACGGGCTGTCGGCGGGCGGCTCGGCCGCGAATGTATCCAAGCCTGCCATCCGGATCTTCCCCGAGTCCAGCGCCTGCCGCAGCGCAGCTTCGTCAACCAGGCCGCCCCGTGCCGTGTTAACGAAAATGGCGCTGTCCTTCATCTTGCCGATCGCGTCCGCATCCATCATCTGCCGCGTGTCATCCATCAGCGGCAGGTGAAGCGTCACGATGTCCGACTCCGTCAGAAGCTCTTCGAACGAGGCGGTACGCATGTGCAGGCCATCCACCGGTTCGAGTTCAGACACAAACGGGTCGTAGACCAGCACCTTGTTCTCGAATCCGACTGCACGTCGTGCCACGGCTCGACCTATCCGACCGAAACCCACGATGCCGATCGTCTTGCCCAGAACCTCAACGCCGACATGTGCGCTCGGCTGCCACTCCCCTGCCCGCACCGCCGCGGATGCATGGAGCAAATTCCGTGACGCAGCCAGTATCAGGAGCCACGTGAGATCGGCCACCGACTCGTGGTTGCCCGGGCACGTCCTGACCATGATCCCGTGTTTCGCTGCGCCCGCGATGTCGGCGGCATCGCATCCGACTCCGTGTATCGCAACGACTCTTAGATTCCTGCACCGCTCGAAAACAATCTCGCCGATCCGATCCTGCGCGGTGACGATGGCGGCGGGCGCGTCGCCGATCAGTTCCGCCACCTTCTCCTCGTTGCCCGGGTCGGCGCTGGGCCGGAAATCCACAGCGAAACCGTTTGCCTCGAGATGCTCCACCGGCTGCCGGGACGTCTTGGCGAAGGAACCTGACAAAACCGCTACGATACGCGTATCACTCATTGGCCATCTCCCAGGCGTCGCACAGGGCTTTCTCGGCGGCGGCGAGCAGGTCTTCCGACGTGACCGCCTCGGTCTTCAACACTTCACAGAGCAGCACCGGCTTCTTCTGCTCGTTAAGGAAGCCGGTATCGACGAGGCCGTGCATCAGCCGTCCCATTTCCTGGACGGTCAGCCAGCCCGGTTCCCCAAACGCAATGTGGCGGTCACCGAACAGCTCATGGCCCTGGTCCGTCACACAGTTACAGAAATGAAACTCGTCGGTGAACGCAATCGCCGCGGGCAGCTCCTCAATCGGGCTCTCGCCATTGAGGACCATGTGCGCAGTATCGAGACACAGGCGAAGACCCAGCCCCTTCCTCTGCAACGCTCCGCACAGCGCGAGGGCCTCGCGTGTTGTGCCAAGCGTGTTCTCTTTGTGCGCGTCCGTGTCCAGCGGCTCGATTAGGACCCGCAAGGCGGGACCCTGCGCAGCCGCTTCACAGATTGGTGCAAGAGACTCCTGCAACGCCGCCAGCGCATCCTCGCGCTTTCCCGGCTCGTCCGGTCGGGCGCCGCTGATGAACGAGACCCCCGACGCGCCTGCCTCCCGGGCATCGTCGAAACATGCGATCACCTTCGCACTGCTCGCCTCGCGGATCGAGGCGTCGAGTGACGACAGGTTCAGCTTGTTCTCATTCAGCACGCGGGAGACACAATATGTAAGCGGCCGGTCACCGATCGCGCCGGCAATCTGTTTGCGTTCATCCGGGAACGGAACCTCGACTGTCTGCAGCGCCGTGAAGAAACCGTTCGCCATGGCCGCTTCGATGGCACCCAGTGTTGCACCTTCGGTCTCGCGCGAGGTCGGCCAGGTTTGCGATATCATCGCCGCGGGCCGTGCTACGTCGTGTAGTCTCACCATGGCAGCCTCACATCAAATCGCTTCGCCAACTCCTCGAATGCGGTTCGCGTGCGCTCATCGATGGGAATCCCCGTTTTGATTCTCTCGTCGTAGCATTCCCCTTCCTTCTCGCCGGGGTAATATATGCGGTTCACGCCGTCTCTTCTTGGAGAGCCGGTGAGCAGGTCGGTCCATTCTCTCGCCCTGGACTTGAAGGCGGCAGGATCCTGGAACACCGCAATGTCGATGCTGATCATAGAGAAGCCGGCGCCCATCGGGTCTTTCGTCTGCTGTATCCAGCTCTTGATCTCGGGTGCCAGCACGCCGCCGCTGAGCAGGCTCGTCAGCATTTCGACCGCCATGGCGATCCCGTAGCCCTTGTGCCCGCCAATCGGCAGCAGCGTGCCATGAATTGCCGCGTTCGGATCGGTTGTGGGCTGCCCGTCCGCGTCGAGGGCCCAACCGTCGGGGATGGCCTCCCCGAGGTCTGCCGCGCGGGTGACCTTGCCCATCGCAACCATGGTCGTGGCCATATCGATCACGAACGGATGCTTGCCTTCTACGGGGGCTCCGACTGCGATCGGGTTCAGTCCGAGCAGTGCTTGTTTGCCGCCCCATGGCGCAATCCCCGATCGACTGGATGCCAGGCACAGACCGATACAGTCGCGCGCCGCCGCCTGCCGTGCGTATATCGCACAGGCGCCCATGTGGTTGACGTTCCGAGCTGTTACGCACGAAGCCCCGTGGGCCTTCGCCTTCTCAAGCGCGAGTTGCGTGGCCCTGTCGGCGGAGATATGACCCAAGCCGCCCTTCGCGTCCATCGCGGCGCAGGCCGCCTTGTCCGTGACGACCTCCGGCTCGGCCTCGACGTTGATGCCACCGCCCTCGATATGCTTGACGTACCGGTCGAACATTCGGATGCCGTGCGAGTCGATTCCGAGCAGGGATGTCTCCACCTGTATGACGGCCCAGCGCTCAGCGATCTCACCCGGCGCCCCGAGTTTGCACAGGATCTCCTCGATGAACTTCCTGCATGCGTTCGGCCGCATCTTTGCCTCTGTCATGTCATATCCCCAGATGCGGCGGAGGCCCGCCGCTCTCCAGAGTCTGTCCCATGGAGCACGGCGGGCCTCCGCCGCATCGTTCTCAGGACAACCCTCCTACCGCCTCCCTCACCCTCTCCCAGTCCTCTTCCGGAATGTCCTTCATTCCGTCCGAGTGGATCTCCAGCATAAACGGGCTCTTCTCAATGCGCTCCTGCGAAATCAACGGCCGCAGGTAGTCGCGAATCTCATCGACCGATTTCCCCACCCAGCACGTCGTTCCGAGCCGACCTTCCACGCGCCACGCGTCGCCCATCGCGTCCCACGCCATCTCGAACGTCGTATCGCCTACAGGCGGTGGCGTCAGTGAGTGCACACCGTCGATGCCCGCATCCTTGAAGAGCGGCAGCAACGCCTTCAACAAGCCACACATATGTGCGATCACAACCTTGCCGGCGTCGTGAAATATCTCGGCCGCCTTCGCTACCTGCGACGTGCCGAACTCCTTGTAGAGGTCGGGCGATATCATAGTGGTGGAGGTATTTTCAACCATGCGTACAGACCGGACCGGAAGCTTGGCGATGAGACGGCATTCCTCCTCGTAGTTGGCCATCATGACCTCAAGCACCTGCTGCAACGGCTTGCGGTGGTCGGCGTAGAACGCGTAAAAGTTCTCGAGCCCCATGTCGTACTGCAGCAGCCGCTGGAGTGGTGTCGGATTGACACTCACACGGTGAAACACCGGGTCATACTCGTCGAGCTCCGAAAGGTCAAGCGAGACAACTGTGTCTGCCTCGACCTCGTAGAAAGCACGCAGATCATCGAGGGTGCTGACAGGGCACCCCACGGGGTGACTGCCGCGGAACCGGCTCACCAGCGTGCCGGATGGAGCGACCGTTTCGGTGACCTTGGTGCCGTCCTCCTCGTCCTGTGTCCACGAAGAGATGTTCGGCGTCATCCGGCTTACCGGGCTGGGAACGTTGCGGAACGACGCAACCCCGCTCCACAGCAGCCCATCGCTGCCCTTGCCGTCCAGATAGTTCTCTATGTATTCCTTCAACCGAGTCCCACCATTTCCTTTCGCTTCTCGTGGTAATACAGGTAATTCTCCCACGACACGTCCGGCGGGATGCTGTGATCGGCGGCCGGGATGTAGCTCCCGGTCTCGTACGCCGGGCGAATGCGGTCCAGCTCGCGATCGATCGCGTCCTTGCCCTTGGCCAGCTCGCGCTTGTCTATCCCGCCACGCAACATCAAGTCGTCTCCGAACTCGTTCACCAGCTCCACGGCATCCATGCCCGACTGCACCTCGAGCGGATGCTGCATGTTCACGCCGGCCTCGATCCAAAGCGGCAACAGCTTTCGGCAGTCCCCGTCCGAATCAACGTCGATCGCCCATACGCCCTGCTCCTTCGCCACGGCAATGTATCGCTGGTATGGTTCCAGCAAGAATTCGCGGAACATCTCCGGGCTGATTAGCGGTCCATTCTTGTAGCACATGTCTTCCCAGATGAACAGCGTGTCGACCCGAACGTCCTTCACCACTTGCTTGAGCATGCCGCTCAACCGCTCCACCTGAAAGTCCAGTATCTCCCGCACGAGATCCGGCTCGTCGGCAAAGAGGTAGTAGACCTCCTCGTCGCCAAACGATTCACGGAGGAAGGAGAAGAAGCCACACAAGTGCCCGCCGCCGAATCCGATCGGGAGATCCGAATCGCCCAAACGTTTGGCTCTCTCAGGCCAATCGTCGGGAAAGCGGTCCGGCGCGTCGGCGACAAGACGCGGCTTCAGCTCCTCCCAGCTTGCACGGTCCGACATCGGAAACGAGACGTACTGGGCAACATCGCGGTTCTTCGCGTCTTTTCGTATGCGCCGGATGATCCCGTACATGTCGCGCACGAGTTCGTGCTCACCTTCGTCCTCGATCGGTCCGGTGTCCCACGCCGGTGCGTAGTTGATGTCAATTCCCACACCGTGCATGCCGTCGAACCCGAAATCGTGGTCGGGCGCCTTCCCTTCCTCAAGCCAACGTTGCCGTGTCTCGCCCCAGGCGCCCTCGGGCCAGAAGATCCCCCTGTCCAGCGGTTCCCTGTCGATCATCGCGCGAAGTCGTTCCCTTGGGTTCATCCCCGTATCCTTTCCTTTCACCCAAGGTCGGTGATCTTCGGGAATTCCGCAAGATCACTTTCACTAGAATGCGCATGAATGATTTGCCTCTTGCCGTGGTCAAAGAACATGTGAAGGTCTTCACCGTCAACGATCAGGTCGGCATACGACACCTCACGATTCCCAAACCCGGACGAGTCCATCACGAGAAAGCGTGGCTCTGACCACGTGTGTCCGCTGTCCTTCGACACACACGCCCACAGCTCGGTCCTGTCGGTGGCTTTGCGCTCGCATCGGTTGTGCGTGAACGAGACGAGGGTCTGGCCGTTCGCGAGCGCGAAGACCATCGGCGGCGCGAACGGATGCACCATCACCGTCGGCGCAGGATCGGTCCAGGTCTGACCATCGTCCCGGCTGCGTGTCAGCCAGATGTGTCCTTCCTGGACCCGGGTAAACATGAGAATCTCGCCGTCGGCAAGCTGAAGGATCTCGCCCTCCATCATGCTCGTGCACTCGCCGTCATCCCATTTCCAGCCGTTCGGACGGATGTCCGGCAGGATCTGCCAGCCGGCGCCCTCGTCTTCCGTGCGAAGGACGTACTGTCGATCGGACCGCACACCGTCGACCGGCTTCGGGATGTCGTAGCTGCCCAGGAGCCACGTGCCCGCGTGAGTGATACAGCCCTGCATGTGAAAGACCCCGCGGAATCCCGGGTCGACGGCGGGTTCAATCCGTGCCACTTCCGACCAGGTGTGACCATCATCGTCCGAATAGCGCATTCCGAGCACGCTCGCGTGAGGGAGCTGTACGTAGTCGATGTGGTAGTCGGCACCGAACGTGTAGATCCGTTTGCCGTCCGGTGGGATGAGCGGGTTGAACGCGTGTTGCGGGTACGGCACTTCCCACGGCCTTACGGGGCCGGTCCAGGTCCTGCCCTTGTCGGAGGAACGGTAAGCCACGATTTCGTTCACCTGTTCGGTCTTCCCCCATTGGTGACTTTCCCCTGCCGGGCACATCATGAGGTAGTCGCCGCCCGGGGTAATGCATGCGCGTGCGGGTTCCGTGAATCCGTACGGCTCGGGCCACGCATGCGCGCGACGGATCTCGATGCGTTCGCTGACAAGCAACCCCAGGTCGTCGCGGTTGACCAGGCCCGGCGGCGGCGCGTCCGGCGACGCCGGCAGCTCCCCCAGCGTAACCTGTTCCAACGACCCTATGCCCAAGTCATCGGCCATGAACGTCTTGCCTGCGAATTCCTCTAACGGACTGTTGTACGCCATATGGAGTCCCCTATCCTTTCTCCCCTGTAGCTGCGCTCTGGAGGGTCGGGCTCTGTTCCGACCGCACGAACGGACGACACGGAGGTCGTCCCTCCAGGGGCTGATGCGGCGGAGGCCCGCCGCTCTCCAAGTGAACGGAGACAACACTATCGTAACAGGCCAGAGCCGAGCAAAGAACGTATTGCAAGCATTTACTTTGATATTATAACATTACAACCAATGTGAGGATACGTGAAGCATCTTCCACGCGCAGCCGCAAGCGTCTGCGTTCAGAGCTGGAGGCGGTGCTTGCGCCTCGTGGACTGCGTCGCATCCATTGCGGCGACAGCGCGCCGCATCCCCCCGCCGGAACCGCGCCCAGCCGGTGGGCCCGAGTGATGGTCATTGTTCGGGGACAACAAGCCATGGGGATCAGCCACGACGGCGAAGCCACGTCCATCACCCTCCGAAAAAGCGATGCACTCTATCTCGCGCCAAATGCGTGGTGGAAGCCTGACTACGGCAAAGACTACCGGGTGTTCGGGATCGTCTTCATTTCCGAATATGTCCGTTTTCTCATGAATACGCACCGGGCCGTGGAAGGACACACCGGCGCGGAATGCTGGTATCATACGTCCGGTCCGCTCCGACGCGCGGCACAGCGCATAGTCCTCACACTCAACGAGTTGGTGGCACAGGGCGGCAACGACGAAACGGTGGCGGATCTGTTTCGTGCCCTGCTGCGCATGTCGCTCGATCAGCTCGTTGCCGATCGACCCGTGCCCGGCGGGAAAGCAAAAGCGACGTGGCAGGCGATCTGCGAGTACGTCTGGGAACGCCCTTCCGAGCCGATCGACCGCAACACCGTCGCCGACGCCTTCGGACTGCACCCGAACCACGTCTCACGTCTCTTTAAGCAGTTCGGACCCGAGGGCTTCAACCATTTCCTGCGCCGTGTCCGCATGCAACGTGCCACCACGCTGTTGCGAGAGAGCAACGAAACCATAGACGCCATCTCGGCCGAATGCGGCTACACGAACAGCACCTACTTCATCAGCCAGTTCGGCAAGTACTTTGGGACGAGCCCGGGGAGGTATAGGAGAGGGTAGGAACGTGTCGTGAGAAGTAGGACGGGAACGCTCAACATGCAACTTTCAACGCTCAACTCTCAAGTCCGGAGGCAGTCGGATCCATCCAACTTGCACGTTGCGAATTGTGAGTTCTGAGTTCTGAGTTCTGAGTTCTGAATTCGTCCCACTCCCGTCCTACCGGAACGGGAACAGGGCGCCGCCGGGTTTGGTGACGGCGGCTGTGACGAATCATCTGATGACATTCACCAATGTCTCGGCAGATGTCGCGTACCTCTACGACAGCGGTGGCGGCGGCGGAGCCGGCGTATTCTCGAGCATCGATGGATTTGGCGATGAATCAAACGCACTCGGCACAATATGGCGCACCCGGACTGACGGGTGGGGAACTCTGAGTATCGCACTCGGCCCAGACTTTGTGAAGCTTACCGAACCGGTTGAGTTCAGGGTATATGTCCATGACGATAAGGGGCGGTCGGCTCACGGCGTCCATATCGCCAACATCCGCCTCCAGGGCCGAGCCTATCCCTACCCCGGATTGGTGATTACAATCCTCTGACGGCCTCCACCATCGCGATCATCTTCTTCAGGCGTGGCTTAATGAACTGCACGAAGACGGCTCGGCTCATCAGCGGCCCGGTGTTGTGCGCGTAGTCATCGCCAAGCACAATGACTTCCGCGCCCGCCCGAATTGCGTTCCGCACGACACCTATGTTCGCCTCGAGCACCTTGTCCATAACCAGCTCCGGCTCCGTGAGGAAACCCATCAGAATGTTCTCGATCCCCATGAGATATGCCGACCACATGAACGCCGCACGATGATGGAAGATGATCGCCCGCTTCCCTTTGTACCGGGATACCAGGTCACGCAGCTTGGTCAGCCTGTGGTCGATATCGGGATCGGGTAGCGTGTACGAACGGGCGTCGTCCATCGTAGTGATGGGACCGCTGAGAGGATGTGCGACCGCTTCCGCGTTCTTCCTATAGGTCACACCCCACTCATCCATGTAGGTGCCGTTGGGATTCGTCCGAACCGTCCTGAAATCGGCCCCACATCCCGCGTTGTCGAAACCCAGCCGGTCCATGCAGTCGGCGACATCCCGGCAATCGGGAACAGCCTTCCGCGCCACGTTCTCATCGATCAGGAACTCGACCACCGGCACGCGATCCGGCCGTGTACCGCGCAGACTAGCTTGACGCCATGCGAAAAGGTCTGTTTGCCGGAGAAATCGACGCGATTCCGCAGTTCGTTTTTGAAAAGAATGCCATAACGTTCCAAAGCGGGCCGGGCCCACAACCCAATCGGAGCCCGGCCCGGTCGAAAGTGCAAGTCGCAAGTGAAGGTAAGGTATTCTCACGCTCTCAATAATGACTCCGGCTTCCGCTGCACCTGCACCTTCG
>Ga0272442_10010961_pt1 | contig 11113 bp, 7 predicted proteins | sample SSMForm2O_FD_200262 | JGI IMG/M metagenome (GOLD analysis project Ga0272442, IMG submission 200262) | Marine sediment archaeal communities from Little Sippewissett salt marsh, Falmouth, MA, United States - SSM-Form-2O | ecosystem: Environmental > Aquatic > Marine > Wetlands > Sediment ...
CGATAGAGAATGACGGCTTCCTTGAGCGGGCAGTTGTCGAGATGTTTGGTGATTTCATCGACGACAGTCGCGGCCTCATCGGGGGCATTGTCGGTCATGAACAGTTTCAGCGGATCGCCGCTTTTGATATCGGTCCAGAGGGTTTTGTCCTTGCGGGCGATATTATTGGCAATGACGGCGGAGGCGGCCTCAAGGATTATTTGGGTCGAGCGGTAATTCTGCTCCAGTTTGATAACTTTGGCGCCGGGATAGTCTTTTTCGAAATTGAGGATGTTGGAGATATCCGCACCGCGCCAGCCGTAGATGGACTGGTCCTCATCGCCAACCACGCAAATGTTATGATGCGGGCCGATCAAGAGTCTCAACAGGCGATATTGGCTGTGGTTGGTGTCCTGGTATTCATCGACCAGAATGTATTTGAATTTCTCCTGGTATTTTTGCCTGATCTCGTCGTGGGTGGCCAGCAGTTGGACCGAGCGGAAGATTAAGTCATCGAAATCGAACGCGCCGCATTCTTTCAGGCGTCGTTCATAGCGGGTGTAGACTTCGGCGGTGCGGGTTTCGAAATAGCCGGAGGCCTTCTGGGCGAAATCCGACGCGGTTTCCATGCGGTTTTTGGCGGCGGAGATTTTATGTTTGAGCGAGAGCGGGGTGAACTGGGTTGTGGAGAGGTCAAGGTCTTTGAGGCAGGTTTTGATCAGTGCTTTGGCGTCCTCTTCGTCGAAGATGACGAAATTGGAGGGGAATCCGATTGCGGTGCACTCCTTACGAAGCAGTCGGGCGCAGAAGGAGTGGAAGGTGGAAACGTTGAGGGCCATGATGCTCTGTCCGAGGATTCCGGCGATGCGTTCTTTCATTTCATTGGCGGCCTTGTTGGTGAAGGTTACCGCAAGGATGTTGTGCGGGGCGGCAAGGCGTTGGAACAGGATGTATGCAACTCGGCTGGTCAGGACGCGGGTTTTTCCGGAACCGGCGCCAGCGACGACCAGAAGCGGTCCCTCGGTGGTGGTTACGGCTTCATGCTGGGTCGGATTCAAATTTTCAAGGATATTATTCATAGCACCAATAGTTTACTTGTTTGTTACATGCACGGTAATCACATCTGCAGATCAATCGGCAGAGCGGCGGTTTTTGTCAATGTTGCGCGGGCTTTTGCCATGTTCGAGGATAGGACAAAGCGACGCAAAATTCAAGGGGAATATGAGTAAATCATCCGGTATTTCTCACACATCCTGGTTGTACCTATGGTATTGAACAAAAAAAGCGACATCCCCGGAATGGGGCTGTCGCTTTATGTCTTGACCAGGCAAGATTTTCACATGACTTATTCGAACGCGGCGATGGCCTCGTCGATGCTGTCCATGGCCTTGAAGATAGTCACCAGGCGGGTGATAGTCAGCAAATTCTGAATTCCCTCGGTAACATTGGCCAGCATCAACTGACCGCCAGCGTTTTTCATGGTGGTCAGCGCCGAGATCAGCATCCCCAGCCCCACCGAGCTCATCCACTCGACTTTGGAAAGGTCAATGACGATCTTTTTCTGGCCGCCATTAACGAATTCGTGCAGTTTACCGTGAAACATGGTGGCATCTGGGCCGCCCATGACTTTGCCCTTGAGTTTTATGATGGCAATATCGCCTCTGGTCTCATCGGTCATTTTCATATTATAGTCTCCCTATATACTTTTCCGTGTATAGATTCCAATTCGCCATCAGGGTTCAGGTCAGCCAATTGGAATTCATATTCTACGATGTAACCTCCCAAAAATCAAGCAGATTATATGAAAAAGCCGCAGTTGTGGACGATTTCAGCCGATCTTAATCGTCTTGTAAAACTTCTCGCGGTCTTCTTTTTTGACATTGCCGCCGGGTATTTCCAGCACTTCGGCGGTTACCGGTCGATTGCCTCCGATTTCGATGATATCGCCGATGCTGATTTCGCGCGACGGTTTTGAGCGCGCACCGCTGACTTTCACGATACCGTTATCGCACAGTTGCTTGGCAACGGTACGGCGTTTGACCAGGCCCACTCTTGAAAGATATTGATCAAGTCTCATTTGTTATTGTAAGGGACGAATTTCCACGTAGGTTCGTTCACGAATCTCTTCAATCCATTGATCGACATATTCGCCGGTTTTGGTCTGCCGCGCCAACTCTTTAAGCCGGTCGAAATCATCATCCAGACTTATTTCTCGGCCTTCCTGGCGATCAAGCAACTTTATCAGGTGCAAACCATACTCCGACTGTATCGGACCGCTGACATCGTCGACATTCACACTGGAGTCAAGTGCGGCTGAGAAAACGGGCGGCAATCCCTTAAGCGGAAACCATCCCAACTCTCCCCCCTGCTTGCGGGAATCGTCGTCGGCCGAAAATATCTTGGCCAATTCCCTGAAATCGGTTCCATTGTTTATTTCCGTCAACAATGAATCGGCCAGCACAAAGGCCAGTTGGGTATCGGCAGGAGACGGATTCACCTCGAAGAGAATCTGTCGGAAGTGGCCGGTTTTGCCCTCTTTACTTTCGCATTTGATAATGTGCAGACCATTGGGGGTGGTAACCACGCCTGAGATTTCTCCCGGCTGAAGCATAAATGCGGGTCGTCCGAATTCCGGCAGGACGTCAGTCTCGGCGATGGTGCCCAGATCCCCGCCAATGAGGGCGGAGGGTCCGTCGGAATGCGTCATGGCGAGGGTGGCAAAATCCGCCCCCGAGACGGCATTGCGCCGCACAGCCTCGGCATCGGCCATGACCGAATCACGAGTAGTTTTTGACGGCGTGAAGGTAACCAGGATATGCGCCAGGCGCACGGTTTCATCCTGTTCGGGAATGGAATCCTTGTATTGCTCATAAAATTCCAAGACTTCCTGACGCGAGACGGATATTTTCGACAATTTCATTTGAATCAACTTCTGTTTGTATAGTTGATTTTCAATTTCCGGTCGCAGTCGACGTTTGAAATCGCGAAAGCTCAATCCCTCGCGGGCCAGTTCATCCAGGAATTGTTCTTCGTTCTGGTATTGGGAGGCAATGGTCATAACCCGTTCATCGAGGGCCTGCTCGATTTCGACATCGGTGACGCGGATAGCGGTATCGTTTTTTGCCTCGATCAGGAAGAGCTGTTCGGATATCATTTGCTGGAGTATTTGCTCCTGCAACTGCCGGACTTCCTCTTCGGTGGTGGGGCGAATCCCCTGATTGATGGCCAGCAGTTGTATTTGCAGGGCCAGTTCGGAGGCGAGGATTGGTTCCTGGCCGACAATTGCGACAATTCGCTCCACCGGCTCCATCGCGATAGAATCAGCAAGTGCACCGAGAGTCAGGACTCCCAGCATGAGCATGATGGCCAGTGCCCTTCGATGAGGGCGATGATAATTACCCACTGATGGTAGTGTCGACCGGTGCATATTTATTCCTGTCAATGGTTGCCTGGAGGTTATCTTCGTATATTTTTACGCCGACTTCCTGTTTGCGGTTATTAATCCAATCGGTGACAGCGGCCTGGCGTCGTTCGCGTTCCAACTGTCGTCTGATTTCCTCTTTCACGGCAAGGAAATCCTTCACTTCTTCGGCCATTTTGTCGGCCACATAGATCAGGACATATTTTCCAGAGATCGGATGCGGTCCGCCGATATCACCGACGGCCAGTTTGTCGGCCGCCCGATACAGGTCGGGATAGTATCTTTGTTCGATATATCCCAGATCACCTCCGACGTCCCGTCGTTGCGGGCGCTCGGTTAATTCCGAGGCAACCTGTTTGAAGGTTGCAAAGGAATGAATTCTTTTTTTGGCACGCTTGGCCGCGGCCAGATCGGAGAGCAGTATTTCAAACACGTGGATTGACGGAGGTTTGACGAACTCATTCAAATGGCTTTCATAGTACTGCCGAAGTTCTCCTTCATCCGGGGTTTCGGGAAACGGCAGAGAATCATTTTCCATGATGTCGGCCATGGCCAGTTCGCGAAACTTTTTAATTTTGCGTTTAAACAGCGGGTCATCCTCCAGGCCAAGCTTCCGTGCTTCCTTACTCAAAATCCCCTCGACCTTCAGATTAAATATAACGGCGCCGACCGAATCATAGTCATCGAAATCGGGTCGGATCGAGATGTTGATTTTTTTTGACTCAAGCAAATACTGCCCCAGGGTCATTTGTCCGCCATCCCACGAAGCAATAATCATTTCCTTTTCATCGCGATCAAGCTGAGCGACATCGAAATCATTTTTGGGGACCTGTTGGAGCAGTTGCGGCGGATACAAGGTGGCCCGTCGGTGCATAAGATAATCGCACACATCGGTTTCGACCTGGATGGGGTATTTTTCGCGCAGTGATTGCGAATAATTTTCAAGCAATTCGGTTCTCTTGAATGATTTGACCACTTCGCCGATATCATCATGCATCCGATCATAGCTGAGACGTTCATCGTTGGGCATGCGATCATCCATCCGTGCGATATGCCATCCGTATTTGGTTTTGAATGGTTCCGAAGTTTCACCGGGATTCAGTTTGAAGACCTGTTCGGCAAAATTCATGTCCATCCCACCCCAGGAGAAACATCCAATGCTTCCCTGCCTTTTCTGGGCGGAGGGATCGATGGAATACTTCACCGCCAGTTTCTCGAAATTGGCCCCGTTTTTCAGGCTATCGAGAATCATTCGCGCGGTATCCTCATGAGATACCAGGATGTGTGAGACGCACACCCTGTTTTCCATTTTATCATAAAATTCCTGAATTTCACTTTCGGAAACATCAACCCGGTCGCTTATCTCTCGTTGATAGAGAACATCCAGCAGGAACTGATCCCATCCGGCCAACACAATGCGATTGACTTCTTCGTGCTCATCGATATTCTTGTCGTATGCTTCCTGGATAAGCAGTTGTTGAATAATCAGGCTGTCGAGAATGGTTTTCCGGCTTTCCAGTTCCTCATCGAAACTCATGTAGACGTTGTTATTGTGGTTAAATATTTCATTTAGATCGCGGGCGAGGATTTTATCGCCACCGACCTTGGCGAGAACCATCTCATCGCCGCCGCCACCACATCCAATACCCACCATCATAAGACCAACCGAAATAACTGCCGCAAATAAGGCTTTATAACCCTTGTTCATACGTCTTAATCCTTGTTTAACATTTACCTCTCACTTATACCGTGAGTATGACTGTAAGTTCCTGTCCGCAAACGATAAGACTGAAAGTATACAATCTCCGGGTTGCTTTGGCAAGGGCTTTTTGGCGGGATGTCGGGGGCGTTCTTAAGTAAGTTCAACCGCGCCAAGCTGATTAGACAAAAAAATGGCTTGCAATCGGCGGGAAAAAAGACTACTTTCGCCCTGTTATGCGTCCGTTATCAACGATAATCGAAAGGATGGAAAATTGAATATAACGAGATTATTTACGCCACGGCGGACTATTCTTGCCATGGTTATAATTGGATTCTACCTGTTCTATTCGCTCGCTTTTGCCTCTGGCGGAGGGAGTGAAGGGGGACACAGCGAGATCGCCGACGTTCTGCTGGGCCTGATAGTCATCCTGCTGGCGGCCAAGCTTGGCGGTGACTTGTTTGAGCGTTTTCACCAGCCGGCGGTGCTGGGTGAGCTGATCATGGGAATGGTAATCGGCAACCTGGGATTGATCGGCGTTGACATTTTCGAGCCGTTCAAGCACAGTTTGACGCTGGAAGTACTGGCGGAAATCGGGGTAATTATCCTGCTGTTCGAGGTGGGATTGGAATCATCGGTCAAAGAAATGATGAAGGTCGGTGTGACCTCGTTTATGGTCGCGACGTTCGGTGTTATCGCCCCGTTTTTCCTCGGCTGGGGCGTGGCAATACTATTTCTCCCGGACGAGTCGATTTATATTCATATCTTTATCGGGGCGACCTTGACGGCAACCTCGGTCGGGATCACGGCCCGGGTATTACAGGATATCGGCAAGATTCGCACCAGAGAGGCCAAGGTTATTCTAGGGGCGGCAGTCATCGACGATATCATGGGGCTGGTTATCCTGGCGGTGGTGGTTGGTATTATCGACGCGGCCAATGCCGGCGGCGCGGGAATCAGCTCATTCGATGTCTTTATCATCGTTGCCAAAGCGCTGGGCTTTGTGGTCGGAGCTATTGTTATCGGGACCTGGTTAATGCCGGGCGTGTTTAAGATCGGCAGTAAGTTTAAGGTTAAGGGCATTTTGCTGTCAATCGCCCTGCTGGTCTGTTTTCTGCTGGCCTATATCGCCAGTGAAATCGGCCTGGCTCCCATCGTGGGGGCTTTTGCGGCGGGATTGATTCTTGACGAGGTGTATTATAAAGATTTCACGGATCGCGGCGAACACCATATAGAAGAATTGATTAACCCTATCGGGGTGTTTTTGATTCCCATCTTTTTCGTGAGAATGGGGATGATGGTGGAATTGGTTACGTTCACGCACACCAGCATCCTGGCGTTTGCCGGGGTGATGACGCTGATGGCCATTATCGGCAAGCAGGTTTGTTCGCTGGCCATATTCGACAAAACCATGAACCGGTTTGCGGTCGGGCTGGGGATGATCCCGCGTGGCGAGGTCGGCCTGATTTTTGCCGGAATTGGCGCCAAGCTGGTAATCGACGGGCACAAGGTGGTCGACACCGGGACCTATTCAGCGGTGGTGATTATGGTGATGGTGACGACACTGGTGACCCCGCCACTTCTTAAGATGGCGATGTTGCGCGGCGACAAGAAAAAAGTCGAAACGAAAACAAAATAGATTTTTTCTTTGCGAACAAAGAGGCGAAGCAATCAGGCTTCGCCTTTTTTTATATCTGACTATTTCCAGATATCCAGTTCGGGGATTAATCCCGTTTCAATATCGATACCCACGCCATAATTATTGGCGCCATAGGTGCTGTCGGTTTTCGCCGGGGCAAACCAGGTGGTATTATTTTGGGCGCGGGGATGCGGGGTTTCGGTGCTGTCGGTGAATGAGAAATAGCGGTCGGTTCCGCCGATATCGATAAAGCCGCCGAAGGAATTGCAATAAAACGGGTACGGGGTCAGGCGGCGTGGTTTGGCAAAACTCTCACGATAACTGGCTTCCCCGAGACCGGGGGTGTTTTCCCCGAGATAATAGGCATCATCGCCGTCGATATCGATCAGGAAGGCATTGGAACGAATCTGCGCCAGACCGATGGAGATCATTTTGGCACGGTAGATATCATCGCCGCCGGTATTGATCAGAAAAGCATTGGTCCAGTCCCAGCCGAATCCGAGCGCGGCCCCTGCGGTGGCATAGAGTTCGTGCCGGTCGTTACCGCCCTCATCGATCAGGATGCCGTTGCAGTAATGCGCCCCGGAACCCTGGGTGAAATAGCAGGATTCGTAGATATCATCGCCGGAACCGTCGAACGCAATCCCGGTGGCAAACCAGTAGGCGCATCCCAGTGACCAATTGCCGGAAAGGTAGTGGTCGTTGCCTTCGATATCGACAATGGCACCCAGTCCCCCGGCCCAGGCGTGTCCGTCGGTCCCGTCGCCGCGCCGCCCGAAGCCGACTCCCTGGACGCTGTTGCCGTTGATTTCAAAATCAGAGTGATAGTCGGCGCGATTGTACTTATTGGCATACGGCTCGCCGGTATATTTATCATTGCCGGTATAGTCACCCAGGACGCCAACGCCTCCGCCAACACCGCCATAGCCCTGCCCGTCGCCATACAGGTAGTAGGTATCATCACCAGCGGCATCGAAACACAGCCCGATGCCGAAATAGCCACATCCCTGCGCCGACAGCTCGGCGGTGTAGGTATCGTTGCCGTGTTTATCCATCAGGACGCCGACCCCGCACAAGCCACAACCCTGGGCATAGACCGTGCCATCGTAGATGTCGTCGCCGGCCGCGTCATAGTGCACACCGACGCCGAGAATACCGGCGCCGCAGGAGGGAAAATCGGAGGTGGCGTGGTACTGGTCGTCGCCGCCCAGATCAATAAAGAGCGAAACCGGGTTGTGGGGGCCGGTGTTGGCACCGACCGCGCCAGTGAAGACACCATCATTGCCGAAGTCGATTACCAAAAGAGTATTGGAGCAGTCCACTTCATTCCCGGCGTCTTTATGCTTTAACGCCTGTTTGCCGATCAGGATGATTCTTCCGTAGGGGGTTGTCAATGCGATCAGGGAGTCCTCGGGAAAAGCACCGTACCGAAGCAACGAATCGGCGGTTTGTTCGACCAGCGCGGCGGCTTTCAACGCGGCATAGTGCAGGGAGGGAAGGTCGATATCACGCGCGATATCATCCAGTTCCGGGTAGTACACGGTGCCATCGGATTGATTGGCGGCCAGATCGCGGATGGTGGAGACGCGGAGCATGGCGTCACGGTCACAGTTGCGGAAGGCCAGATCGCGCCACTTGATGATGTCGGCGAGATTGAGGAGGCAGGTGGCCAGGATCAGTTCGGTGGTATCGGAGATCATGTCCGACAGGTTTTCTATTTTCTTTTTATACTCGGGCCATTCGGCGCGGGAGCCGAAGGCGTAGTATTCAGTCTGACGGTCGTACAGGCTTGAGAGCCGATCCAGCGCGGTGCTGAGGGGATGCAGGGAGTCGTTCGGTGCAACCAGGTTGGCCGAGTAGTTGCGAAAGCCGCCGAGTTTGCGGTCGACGCCGAGCGAATAGGTCAGATGGTACAGGGCGGTGGAATTGGAATCGAGAAATCCGGGGGCAAGGTATTTTTCGACAGCATGGGCCATGGTCTTGGAGTAGTCATACAGTTTCAATGGTTCGGCAAAGAGATCATCGAAGGAGGTCAGTTTGTATGGAATATCCAGCGGGAAGCGGTTCCAGTAGCCTTTGGGGTGGAAACCGAGATCGGTGCGGTCGAAACCGACCGAGTCCAGCACCATGCCGAGGATATCGGGGGTGTCCTGCGCAACGACGGGAGACACGAAGAGTAATGCTATAACAAGTATTAAACAGGTATTGCGAATCATGGTCACCTCCGGATTGGGATTTTTCTCATGATAGTCGGATTGATATGGACAATGCAACAAGGAATTGGATTATAAAAAAAGCCCGCCAAATGGCGGGCTTTAATATGCAAACTCAAAGGTGTCGGAAATTTTAGAACATCTTATACTTCATCGACACCATCCAGTTCATGTTGGACTGCTGGCCGGAGATGAAATTGAAACCGTCGGTCAGCAACTGCGGGTTGGTGTAGCAATCGATGAACAGATTGCCCCAGTGGAAGCCGGCGCCGAGATAGAATTCGGTGTCGACATAGTTCTGTTTGTATTTGCCTTCTTCTTCGCCCTCTTCGGCATCTTCGGTATAGGTCCACATGTGCCAGTATGAGGTGCCACCCATGCGCAGGTCGAGCCAGTCAAAGACGACGGCATCGAGGCCGGCCTTGAAGTACGGAACGGAGATGTCGGAGATTTTGTCTTCCATGGTCTCTCCATCGCTCTCTTCCTTTGCTTTCTCACTGCTATAAATGAAGCCAAAGTCACCAACGGCGAGAATTCCAGCGGCGGGTTTGTAATGCATACCGAGACCGGCGGCAAACATCATGTCAGTGATGGAGGCTTTGCTATCGTCGCCTTCTTCACCTGATTTAATGCCAAATTTGGTGTAATCCAAATGACCATGCGGGACCAGGGTGATTCTTTCATTCATTTCGTTGAAATAGCGACCCATCAGATGGAATCCCATGCTTCCATCATTCTTATACGTCTCATCGCCATCTTCATCCTTATCGGTGAAGCTGAACATTTTAAAGCCTGCGGCGATGTCCATCTTGTTTTCCATCATGGTCAGACCCAGATCAAGCCCGACAGCCATGATACCTTCTTTTTCATCGCCCGGCTCATAAGCCTGTGAAGTACTCACCAGATTCAGGTGGGCGCCGAATTTGTTTTCACCCATATTGGTGCCGACAAACAGGTCAACGCGCTTGTTGGGAAGCATGTCAAAATCATCAAGCAGATCTTCCGGCAATTCGATGTCCCAATAAGGATCAACACTTAGGTAATCTTCCACATCATATTCCAGCTCGGTGAAATAGAGGCCGACGATGAAGGGATTGTCGGACCCGAGATTCAGGTGCATGCCCATGTTGGTGAAGCCGTCCATATAGGGGTGGAAGCTCATGCCAGGATGAAAACCGGGACCACCGTTTGCTTTGGAATAGTAATAGTCTTCATCATACAGATTGGCGTTCCAGTACTCGGCCAGGACGAGTTCGGGATAGTCAACGATGGTTGACGGGAAGAGCCAGATATTGTGTTCATCCGGCACGAACATGTTCGCATCACCCATGGTCAGCACACGGGTGTAGGTCGCAAAGCTGGCGGTAGCCATCAGCGACAAAGCCAAAGTAAGAATTAACAGTTTTTTCATTATCTCATCCTCAAAATGCTATCGTGTTTTTTTGCTTTCTTAAATTTGCTTACTTTCTCGATTAGGTCAGTTTACGTTAACGTTAGTTTCCCGACACCTCCTTTCGCAAGAAAGACACGGCTTACTTCCTTTTTATATTCTATTCACATACCTGTGTTTTTCATTCAAAGTTCCAATAGATACATTTTTATAAATAACCGGTCAACAAAAAAATCAAACTCATTAAAAAAAGCCATACTCCCACCCCGCCCTCTTAACGATTGGGCAATGTATACGGAAAGTCAATTATCTTGTCAATAAAAAAACAGGGGGGAATGCAAAAAAAAAGCCCGATCAAAATTCAGACCGGGCTCATCCTTATGGCGCAGATGGTGCAATTACCATCTTGTACGACGCACCGTACGACGGCGCATGGTCTTACGCATCGTGGTTTTCCGTGCGGATTTTCTGACGGCGGTACGACGAGTCGCTGATTTGCGAGCGGTCGTTTTGCGCACCGGAGATTTCCGAACGGCGGTTTTACGCGTCGTGGTCTTGCGCGTCGTAGCCTTGCGAGCCGGTGATTTGCGCGTGGCGGTCTTACGAACCGGCGACTTGCGAGTCGTGGTCTTTTTGGCCGACCACTTGCGGGCGGTCGTCTTGCGAGTCGGCGACTTGCGAGTCGTGGTCTTCTTGGCCGACCACTTGCGGGCGGTCGTCTTGCGAGTCGGTGACTTGCGAGTCGGTGACTTGCGAGCCGGTGACTTGCGGG
>Ga0272442_10010963_pt1 | contig 11110 bp, 10 predicted proteins | sample SSMForm2O_FD_200262 | JGI IMG/M metagenome (GOLD analysis project Ga0272442, IMG submission 200262) | Marine sediment archaeal communities from Little Sippewissett salt marsh, Falmouth, MA, United States - SSM-Form-2O | ecosystem: Environmental > Aquatic > Marine > Wetlands > Sediment ...
AAAAGAGGCGCCGCCGCGAGTCTCACTCCCTGGTCGAACTTCCAGCTCTCGTTCAGGGCTCCTGTCAGCGCCGCCGCCCTGATCTGTTCACTGTCTCTGCTGTTTTCGACCCGCAAGACAGGTTCGCTCCCCGAATGCACAACATGTACACTTCCCTCCGGCAGGAGGGAATCTCCAAGCTGCGAAACAATCTGTCCGATCATATCGCTCCTGCCGCGCATCCTGTCAGAACCCTCGATGAGAAGACTGACCTGGGCATAATCAGAATCATTGACCGCGTATTCAAACTCTTCCTCATCCGCGGGATACCGGCCTTCGGATATGTAAAAATTTTCCATCTGCAGACCGACAAACGGGGTTCCGTCCCTTCGCTGCACCGTGAGATCGACATATACCCTGGGAAATTTATCCGCGTTCACCTGGTTAATATGCACAAACAGGCCCGAATACATTCGGCTGAAATCGGCCTGCATCGATATACTGCTCTGATTAAAATCAGCTAAAAGGAGATTATCATTTGCGTCCCTCGCCGCGTGAACCACCCTCGCCCTGGGACCGTCAGGTATTATCAGGGGAGTGAAGCTCTCACTTTCAATTTCAAACAGAAGCACATGGGTTTCATCGGAAACAAGCAGTTTACCATTTTCATACAGGGAGATTCCCTCGGGCCCCCGCAGAAACCTGTTTTGAATAGTCCTCACAAAGTTGCCGCTTTCATCAAAAACAACCAGCTGTTTTTTCTCCTTGTCCGCGACGAATATAAAATCATTGTAAGCAAGGATTCCGGTGGGCTGTCCCAATCCTCTGAACACCGTTGTTTCCTCTCCAAACGAGAGGATATACGTACCGGAATAATCAAATTTCACTACCCTTCGGTTCCCCTGGTCAGTCACATAAATATACCCTTTCCCGTCATCGCTTATACACTGGGGACCCAGGAGCTGTCCCGGCCCAGTCCCGGACTCTCCAAACCTTCGGATCACCCTGCCGTCCGGGCTGCACTGCACGATCCGGTCGCCTGAAAATTCGGTGATATACAAACCTTCCACCGGGTGAATAGACAGATCAAAAGGATGATTTAAGCCCTCAATTCCGCCCCTGATGGTCCTTATGATGGTACCGTTGGCGGAAAACTGTATCACTTCGTTTTTTGCGAAGGCCGTAACATAGAAGCCGCCTTTCCGGTCAGGGACTACCGATGTAGGACGTAAAAAAAGAGTCCCGTCATCATCCCTGCCCCGGAGACTGAAAAACTCAACATATTTCGGAGGCCCGTCGCCGGTACCCGCGGCGCCGCGGCGGTATTTCAGCATCGACAGGTTGTTCTGCAAAGCCGCGCCCAGCTTCCCCTGTTCCTCCAAACGGCCCCAGGTATCAAGGGCAGTAGAGGTATATCCGTTCTGATAATAAGTCCTGGCAAGCCACTCTTCGGCCAGACGGTACTCAGGTTTGATGGACAGGCTTTTTTCGAATGACAGAACGGCTTTGTTATAGGATGCTTCATGAAATGCCCGTACGCCGAACTGCATTTCTTCCTCGGCGTATACCTGATCCATGTCCAGGATCTCCTGTCCATACAGCCCTGTTACCATTAAGAGCAGTATCAGGATAAAAAGCGGATACAGGTATGTTCCTATGGCTGTTGATGCACGGTTCTGCATACGTCCTCCCTCTTACTCCTCAGGTTTAAACTCCTCGACAACCTTATCCAGGTGGGTACGGATTACCGGATGGTCTTCGGCGAGCTGATACGCTTTTTTTATATATCGGTGAGCTTCGCGGTATTTTCCAAGTTTAAAATATACCCAGCCCAGGGAATCGAGATAAGCCGGCTGTTCAGGCCTTATTCGTACTGCCCGTTTGCAGAGCTCCAGGGCCTCCTCAAGGTTTTTCCCCTGCTCAGCCTTGAGATAACCGGTACTGTTCAGAACGTTGGCATTTTCGGGATCCAGCTCCATAGCTTTGAAAATATAATCGATACTTTCATCGATTTTTCCCTGCCGATACAGAACGTACGAGTAGACCGAAAAAACCTGCACCGATTCATAACCGCTTTCTATGAGGTTTTTCACCTCATACTCCGCCAGAGAGAATCGTTCGGTGACACTGTAGATTATGGCAAGTAAAAGCCTGCACTGGTAAAGATGGAGAAAATCCGGGTGTGTCGTCACAACCTGCTCAAGATACAGCAGAGCCTCATCATGGTTTCCCATCCGGAAATAGCACAGTCCCAAATAATAGGAAACATCGGGGGTTTCCGCATCCTTTTCTCCCATGGACAGCAGAATCCCGAGGGCCTTTTCAAAACGTTTGGCATTGTAGAGCCGCTTTGCAGCTTCAATCGCATTGTTCATAGTTTTCCATCCTGAAATGTGCAGCTTGATACATATGAGTGACTTCGTGGTTCATGGGATGAAGGTAGACAGGTGAAATGGATATTTTGCCATCCCGAACCGCGTTCCAGTCGCTCCCCTTCTCCTCACGGGCGTGAATTGCGTCTCCTGAGAGAAAATAGTATCTGTCACCATTCTGACTTACAAATTCATCGGCACGATCACTGTAGATCCTTCTTGAAGGATGTGTGATTGCAACCTCGCCTTTCCCTTCTGACAGTGAGGGGAAATTGATGTTTATAAAATGGTCCGGGCTCCACAATTCAAGCAGGATATCCAGGTTTCTGCATATGAACATGGCTGCCTGATGGTAGGGATACGGAGCTTTTACGGGAACCACGGATACCGCTATACTGGGTATGCCTACCAGCGCCCCCTGCCGGGCTGCCGCGGCGGTCCCCGAATAAATTATATCCGTACCAAGATTCGGCCCGCGGTTTATTCCGGAAATGATCAGGTCCGGTTTGACCGGGATAGCTCCCAGAAGAGCGTACAGAATGGTATCTGCCGGTGTTCCGCTGCAGGCAAACTTCCTCTCCGCCACCATACGAAACCTTACCGGATCATGGATGGTAATGGAGTGACTGGTTCCGCTTCTCTCCCGGTCCGGAGCGGTGACCCATACTTCATGCTGATCTTCAAGCTCCTGCTGCAGTACGGTCAGGCCGGGGCTTGTTATTCCATCATCATTACTTATTAATACACGCATCTGACTAATTATATGCTATTTCAACAATTTATGGAAACAGGATCAGGAAGGAAAGATCACCCGCGCTCCCTGTCTCGGCTGAATGATATGATATACAGGATGAAAGCCGAAGATATGCTCATACTCATCCAGACGGCTTTCATACTCCGGCAGTGCCGTGCGTTCACAAAGAGTTAGCGTACATCCTCCAAATCCCGGACCGAGGAGACGAGAACCATAACATCCCTCTACCTCAACAGCTCTTTTAACCAGCCAGTCTATTTCAGGACAGGATACTTCAAAATTGTCACGCAGACTTTCGTGGGACCGGTACATGAGTTTTCCGAATCCGATTCCGTCTCCCCGCTGCAATAGTTCTTTTGCCTCCAATACCCTTTCATTTTCCTGGACCACATGAATACACAGTCTGCGGGAAGATTCGGGCAGCAGTCCCATACCAAGCCGGATATCCTGGGTCGAGAGGTCCCTCAAGCTCCTCTGGTTGTTCCGGTCCCGAAGCAGCCCGATGCTGTCATTGCATATTTCATACCTCTCGTAAATCTCCTCCTGGACGCTGGTTTGCTTGATCCCGCCTTCGGTGAGAATAAGTACCATACCGTGAAAGTTCATCCGGATATGATTAAAATCGAGGGAACGAAGGTCAAGAAACAGAGCACGGTCGTTTCGAAAGAAAAACGTGCACAATTGATCGGTTATCTTCTCGTTCTTGCCCATAAACGCCGTCTCAGACAGATAGGCCAGCTGTACAAGCTGAATATCCTGAATATCAAGGTCGAACAGTTTCCGGACTGCCAGGGCCGCGGCGACTTCCAACGCCGCCGAGGAACCAAGACCGACATCTCTCGGAATATCGCTCATTATGCTTATGTTCATGCCTTTAAATGAATAACCGAGCTGGATTATCTCATAGAGGGTCCCTTTTACATAATTGGCCCAGCGGTCCTCGCGTTTGTATTTCAGATTGGCAATGGTTGTACGCTTACGCTCGTTCAGGTCAACTGAGTAAAAACGCAGGGACATATCATTTCTTTTTGAAATAGCTACTTTTGCAGTTAGGTGCAAACCCGCCTGAAGAACATACCCATCATGGAAATCGGTATGTTCCCCCATCAGGTTTACAATCCCGGGAGCTTCAGTGATAACCTCCGGTTCCTCTCCAAATTCGGCTACATGCTGAGAGAAAATTGCATCCATCTATTTACCTTACACCCGGATTTTTATTCTTTATAACATCTTAAAAGAAAACCCATTTGAATGCAACTAAATCTTTTTCCAATCCGCAGCAGCCGGAAACATCCTTTCAGGACCCGAGATAAAAAAACCGCCCTGTAAAGGGCGGCCCATGACTCTATTTGATACCGTATTTCCGCTTGAACCTTTCAACACGTCCAGCTGTATCAACCAGTTTCTGTTTACCCGTAAAAAACGGGTGACATTTTGAGCAAATTTCAACCTCAATATCTTTGGCTGTGGAACGGGTCTGGATCTCGCTGCCACATGCACACCGGATTGTGGTCAATTCATACTTTGGGTGTATGCCTTCCTTCATAAATACATCCTCCATGGTGCAATCTATAAGATATTCTCTGCCCGGGAAGCTAATCCCACAGAAAATCTCTTTTCAATACGTCTGTTCTTCGTAAATATACCATAAAACACAATGATAATCCAGTCCACCCGGCTTACCGGAAGTCTGTCATCATGGTACCTGCTGTCTACTGGCCGTTCGGAGAAGTGTTCATCGACCGCAGAAAGGCTTCGTTATTTTTGGTCTTTCTCATCCTTTCAATCAGCAGTTCTATGATCTCCATGTCATCCATGGGATTGATAACCTTCCGGAGGACCCACAACTTGTTGAGTTCCTCCTCCGTCAACAGAAGTTCTTCCTTTCTGGTTCCTGAACGCTTGATATTGATGGCCGGAAAGAGACGCCGGTCCGCCATTTTACGGTCCAGGCTTATTTCCATATTACCGGTTCCTTTAAACTCTTCAAAAATCACTTCATCCATTCTTGAACCGGTATCAATCAAGGCGGTAGCGACTATCGTAAGACTGCCGCCGTTCTCCGTGTTTCTGGCCGCTCCAAAGAACCGTTTCGGTTTATGCAGGGCGTTGGAATCAACACCGCCCGACAGGATCTTGCCGCTGGTGGGAACCGTCTGGTTGTACGCACGCGCGAGTCTGGTAATGGAATCCAGGAGGATTACCACATCATGTTTATGCTCCACTAGACGCTTGGCCTTTTCGATTACCATCTCCGCCACCTGAACATGCCGGCTCGCCTGTTCATCGAAGGTGGACGCAATCACTTCACCGTTTACATTGCGCCGCATGTCTGTCACTTCCTCCGGCCGTTCATCTATGAGCAGCACGATAAGAAATATTTCAGGATGGTTTGTGGTAATAGCATTCGCGATTTTCTGCAGCAGAATGGTCTTTCCAGTACGCGGAGGTGAAACTATCAAGCCTCTCTGGCCTTTTCCAATGGGACAGAAAAGATTGATCATTCGCGTGGAGGATTCTCCATTGGGTGTTTCCATATCAATCCGCTCCATCGGATACAGAGGGGTCAGATTGTCAAAGGGTACTCTCGTCTGTGCTACCGAGGGATCATCCGAGTTGACCTGTTCCACTCTCAGCATCGCAAAAAACCGCTCACCTTCCTTCGGAGACCGAATCTGACCGCCCACCGTGTCACCAGTCCTGAGATTGAACAGTCTTATCTGTGAGGGGGAAATATAAATATCATCCGGCCCCGGGAGATAGCTGTTCTGCGGTGAGCGAAGAAAACCGTATCCATCCGGAAGTATCTCCAGTGAACCGTAGGCCTGTATCTGTCCGCCCTGCTGGGTATGCGCCTTCAGCACGGAAAAAATGATGTCCTGTTTTTTCAATGAAATCAGGGTATCTCTTGCGATCCCTTCACTGGAAGCAAACTCCCGGAGTTCCGGTACGGACATCTTGGAGAGTTCATTTATACTCAGCCTGTCTACTTCGCTCCTGTTTGTACCAGCGGCTTCATTTAGATGTTTGGGTTTAGGCCCGTTTTTACTGTTGCCTTTTCTCTTGTTGATCCCCTGGTTTCTGATAAGCTCATCTGCCGACGGTATATCCCCGTTATCCTCGCCAATGGGCGCCGGGCTTTCCCTGAAGTCGGGGCTCTTATTACTTAACTGTTCCATGTCGGAATTATCTTTGATCAATTCGACACGGACCTTTTTTCTTCTTGGACGCTTTTTGATGGTAACAGGTTGTCCTGCAGACTCACCTTCCGCATTTTTCATTATTTCCTCACTTTCAGCATATTCACCACTTTCATTTTTTGCAGCCTGATTATCTGCAGGTTGGGATATGCTGATATTATCTTTATTGTATTGAGAACCGGGTTCCTGCTGATGAGTTTCATCATCGAAATTCAGTGCTTCCTGTTTCTTCCTGCTTTGTGCCATCAGAAAACTCCGTTTTTATGGAATGTAATAATTGTGTATAAACAATATATGTGATCGAGCTGTGGTCGGAGGTATTTTCTCTAAATTAAATTAACTATAGTGCCACCGATTCACCATGTCAAGCCTATTTGGTACCCGCAGCATTAAATCCGCCAGAAGGAAAGCCGCAACTGCTGTTCTCCTGCGTATTATACCGCGGCGGGAACCAAAATCAAACTTCCATGCCCGTTTTTCACCTTCAGCTGTTGCCAGAGCGATCCACACAGTGCCTACCGGTTTTTCTGCCGTTCCCCCATCAGGCCCCGCGATTCCTGAAACCGCTAAAGCTATGTCAGTTCCGGACCGTGAGAGCGCTCCTGAGGCCATCTCCATGACAACCTCTTCCGATACCGCTCCGCACCTTTCAAGTGTGTCACCCTTCACATTTAATTCTTTTCGCTTGGCCTGATCATTGTAGGTGATAAATCCTCCCCAATAATGGGCGGATACACCTGGAATCTCCGTCAACAGGGAACCGATGAGCCCTCCCGTACAGGATTCCGCCGTTGCCAGCCGCCAGCCTTTTCCTTTCAGTGCTTCGAACACCGCCCTGGCCATATCAACATCACCGGAACGTACCAGCCCGGTACCGAAATGGTCCTTCAATTTATTCAGAAAGAGGTCCTGGTGCTCCTCGCTCCCGCCTGCCAGGTACAATGAAATCTTATACGGCTGAAACCTGGTCCTCCAGCTCACTGCTCCGTCGGCGTACCTGTTGCAGACATCCTCCAGTACCGCTTCCGGTATCAGAAAACTGCTCGCCTCCAGTTCAGTCACCAGCTTAAGCTGCAGCTCCTCCGCGATAACCGGCCGCACACTCGCATAGAACATGGGCTCGAGTTCCCGCGGAGGGCCCGGCATAGCACATACCAGGCAATCGTCTACACGCCCCCACAATCCGGGAGCGGTCCCATTCGGGTTTGGTACCACGTGAAATCCGGCCGGAGTCATAGCCTGTTTCCGGTTTGCCTCGGCCTTTGAAAGACCGAAACGCTGCTTCAGTTCTTCCCACAGCCCGGCATCAAAAACCACATCTACTCCAGAAGCCTCAGCGATAGCTTCCCGGGTAAGATCATCACTTGTCGGACCCAGTCCACCGGTAATCACTACAAGCTGGTGGCCGGCCACTAATTCACGAACTGCCGGGATGATACCGGGATCATCCCGCATCTGGCAGGTCTTCTCGACCTGCACACCCATTGCGGTCAATTCTGCCCCTAAAAATCTTCCATGAGTGTCTTTGATTATACCGCTTGTTATTTCTGTTCCCAGCGATAAAATTGCTGCTCGAATTATTTTAGGCACTGCTCACCGTTTTTTTTAAGGTATCTACAGGGGCTGAAAAGATATCTACCGTATCCGGGTCCTTGATCATTTCACACTTGCCGTCAAAACTGACCCCATCCGCTATACGCAGCTTTTTTGTTTTGACATTCCCCACAAGTTTGCATGTCTCCAGCATTTCAATCTTATTCTCAGCGGAAATATTTCCCTTTACCTGGCCGGCGATAATGACCTCTCTGGCTTTAATATCCGCCGCCACCCTGGCACCCTCCTCAATAAAAAGGACGCCTTTGGATTCAATCTCCCCTTCAAAATATCCATTTATTTTGAGAGATTCGGTAAAGGCAAGAGTTCCATAAAGCTTGGTGGTATTCCCAAGCACGGTTGTATAGTCTTTTTCTCTTCTTCTCACGTAACCACGCGCCATTGCTGACCTTCAAATGATGTATTCTCTGTTCTATACCGCAATAAAAAACCTATTTTGTTTTCATTACGAATACGCCGTCCCAATCTTCGGGGGGAGGATTATCGATATAATGTTTGCAGCGTGCATAGTAGACTTTTGATGGACCATCTTCAGGGTCTATCTTTAATGCTTTTGCGAAAAAATCCTTCGCCTTGTCAAACTGCATCAATTTATACTGTTTTCTTCCTTTCGTAAAGAGTTCAAGGATCCGCTGTTTTTCTTCGGTAATCATTCTTTTACCTCTTTCATGCTCTCTTCGTTCTCCTGAAGAGACATAAAATGTTCACGCAGCCTGCTGTCCAACTCTCTGAGCCCTACTTCATCATCGGCAAGTATCTCTTCACCCTTCAAATGACTTATTTGCTGTTCAAGTTTTTTCACCGACTCAAGTATTTCAGTTGTTTCCTTATCTACATACTTGATCAGGGAGGCGGAGTCTCCCGCTTTATCCACTTCGATACCCGCTGCCATGGAATTCATCTGATTCAACGGCTTTTTCAGATCTGCTAAAAACTGTCCGATCTTGTCGGTAAGTCTGTCCGCCAAATCAATGGTACGCTGTTTTTGCTTGATCTGTACATACAATTTATTACTGCGAAGCACAGCCCGGATTCTTGCCAGGACCTCGGAAAAATTGAAAGGTTTGGTGATATAATCCTCTATACCAAGTTCAAATCCCTCTACCTTGTCCTTTACATCATCCATGGCGGAAAACATGATAACCGGAATATCCTTGTACTCATTGTACGTTTCATCTGTTTTCAGTAATCTGGTGACCTGCCATCCCGAGAGTTTCGGCATAACATTATCAAGAATTATAAGATCAGGGTTAAACTCACCTATTCTCTCAAGGGCCTCTTCCCCGTCCTCGGCAGTAACAACCTCGAAACCCAGCTTGCCGAGCATCAATTCAAAAAAATCCAGATTTACAGGTTCATCATCAACTATTAGTATTCTCGTTTTTTCTGCCATAACACCATCTTCCTACAGAAAACGCAGGTTGTCAATCTCCTCGTGAACGGAATAGACGCGCGGCCAACCCAAGAATGAGAAATGCTGCCGCCAGCACCAGAGACCCAATCGCGAACCAGTCACCCCACCTGGTATAGAGGGTCGTCCGTTCAGTATATACTGGTACCGTGCTGATCAGAAAATCCTTGGTAAAAGGTTTCAGCATTCCGGTTATTCGGCCGTCAGGATCTATAGTACAGGTCATTCCAGAGTTTGTTCCCCGGATGACACTGCGTCTGTTCTCTATCGCCCGGAACACCGCCATCCCCATATGCTGCATTTGCGCAGCAACGGACCCTGACCAGGAATCGTTGGTCATGTTTACGATTACTTCCGCGCCTTCTCTGACAAATAATCTGGATATGTATCCGAATACATCCTCGAAGCAGATAGGTGTGGAAAACTTTACACCCGCCGCATCGAATACCGTGTACTCAGTGCCTTTTTCCCAGAAATGATAATCATGTTCAACCAGCAGCCTGTAAAATCGGGGAAACAGCCTTTCATAGGGAAAATTTTCTGTAAAAGGCACCAGATGTGTCTTGCGGTAGGTCTGTTTTAGTTCGTTCTCGTGATACAGCAGCACCGCGTTGTAATCCACCCTGTTGTAAGACCCGTCTTTCAGAACCGGCGGCAGGTTCATGTTCTTCAGCTGGCCGTCATCATTTCCCGTTAAAAAGGGAACGCTCTGGGAAGCCATAAATTCCCTGAACTCCTTCACCAGTGCGTATCTCTCAGGATCAGTTCGATATTTTGTATGCCAATCTACCCCGGGAACAAAGGCCGTTTCAGACCAGATTACAATCTCGGGATTATGCGTGAGAGCTTCTTCGCTCAGTGTTTTGAGGGTTTGCAGGTTCCGCCTGAAGGTCCTCACCCCACCTTCCCAATTTGAGGCGTTGTGCTGTACGAGGGCGACTTTCCACTGACGGTACCCCTCATAGTCTTTCTGCACCGCGAATCCGAAGCCAAGAACAAGCACGACCGCTCCCGCGTATACCAGTGCTTCAATCCGGTGATGTTTGGCAAAATCCTTCAGATTTCCAATTTTGTCCCGTACGGCATTTCCGATATATGCGGAGGGGAATACAACCAGAGCGGATACACCCCAGAATCCGGTAATCGCGGAGATCTGAATAAAAGGTACAAACAGGTATTGAGAATAGCCAATATTTCCGTACGGGTACCCGAGGAATCCCTTTGTTCTCAGGAATTCGTATCCCAGCCAAACCAGGATTTGCAGCAGATACCCATAACGAGGATAAAGCGAATCCGCCAGTTTAAGAAGGGGAAAGACTACCAGGAAATACACGGCGTATATGGTCGGCACAATGAAGATTGCCAATGGATGAAAGGTGGACAACCAGAAATTGAACAGGGCATAGGTAACAAATCCGTACAAAAAACCGTAAGGGCCTATCACTGCCCAGCTTGAACGATGTACAAGTGCAAAGACCGGTACCAGTGAGATAAACGCAAGGGCGGAATATCCGTTTTCAGAAAGGAAACTCGGGAATGAAAGTGCAAACAGAACTGCCCCTGTTACAAGCAGAGAAAGCTCCGTGCCAATCTTAGTTAATTTCATTTTCCAGAAAGCCTTTGAAGAAGCTGCTGTAATCACTCTAAAAATTCCAACTAATGTGAAGCCGGATCAACCTCTTAACGGCCAGGCGATTTGCTTGAGCTCTTTACCTGGTCGAAACACGGCTACCCCATGGGTGTCAACAGGCACTATCTCGCCGGTTTTCGGGTTACGCGC
>Ga0272442_10010966_pt1 | contig 11106 bp, 16 predicted proteins | sample SSMForm2O_FD_200262 | JGI IMG/M metagenome (GOLD analysis project Ga0272442, IMG submission 200262) | Marine sediment archaeal communities from Little Sippewissett salt marsh, Falmouth, MA, United States - SSM-Form-2O | ecosystem: Environmental > Aquatic > Marine > Wetlands > Sediment ...
AAAAGCCCACGATATCGAATTTGTCGAGTGGTACGGCAGACTCCAGTGATGCGAGGGCAATTCCGCGTGTTCGCATCTGTTGTTCCATGTCGGGCCACGGCGCAAAAAAACGCTCACAGGCGATGTCCGGTGAGGCATTGAGAATAAAGTATAGGATCTGGAGTCCGAGATGTGACATTCCCACTTCATAGGCATCGGGAAATGCCAGTGCGAATGTCAGTCTACATTTCGACAGCTCTTTTTTGATTGAATTGACTTCTCCCCCGATATAACGGCTTGGCCTTTCGACACAGGGGAGGATGTTATCTATTGTATGTTCTCTCATAAGATTTTTAACTTTTGATAGGTTTCTTTTACTATTTCCGCCGATTGTCTCAGCGCATTAAGTTCGGTGTCAGTAAGGCTGACTTCGAGAATTTCTTCTACACCGCGTGCGCCCAGCTTCACGGGCACACCGATATGGGTGTTCGAGATGCCGTACTGGCCTGTCAACAGGGCAGAGGCGGCAACGACGCGTTTTGAATCGAGAAGGATTGCTTCCACCATGGTGACCACGGATGCCGATGGCGCGTGCCATGCGCTTCCGCTTTTCAGCAGCTTTACGATTTCCGCCCCCCCGAATTTGGTTCGCTCGATAATGGCATCTAACCTGTCCTTCGGTATAAAGTGGCTGACGGGTACTCCCTTGAGCGTCGTGTATCCTTCGACCGGTACCATTGTATCGCCGTGGCTGCCCAGCACAAGGGCCTCGATGTCGTTGACCGATGCACCCAATTCTTCCGAGAGGAAGTATTTGAAACGAGCGGTGTCCAAGACCCCGCCCATGCCGATGACCCTGCCGGTATCGAATCCCGATACTTCCCATGCAAGGTGAGTCATGACATCCAGTGGATTCGTCACGATTATAAGAATGCATTCCGGCGCGAAGCCCATGATCTTTTCCGTGACTGACTTGATAATAGTACCGTTTTTGATACCCAGTTCTTCACGCGTCATTCCAGGTGTGCGAGGAAAACCCGCGGTAATCACAACGATGTCCGAGTTGGCGACTGCAGCAAAATCATTTGTGCCATTCACTGTTGCATCGAATGCCTCCAAGGAAGAGGATTGCGCAATGTCAAGTGCTTTGCCTTGTGGCACGCCTTCTATGATATCCACAAGGGCGACATCGCCCAGATTTTTTTCGGCGATTCGCTGAGCTGTCATCGTACCGACAAAGCCGGCTCCGATTACGGAAACTTTATTTCTCATTTCTATTTTTCTCCCACTCGCATATTAACATTTCATAACTTATTGGTAACGGTTTTGCGAAACATTCACCTCGTTGTGACACGATTTTCTGTGTCCTTGCGATGTATACGTTCGACGCAGTCCGCGCCTTGAATATGACGCGTGTCCTATCGTCATCCCGAAATTGACTTTTACAACGTCGGCACTCTTTAGTGTCCGGAAACACATAACATAAAAGGTCCTGATAAGAAAGCGGCGATCCAGTTTCTCCGCTTTGCCGTCCGTGTCATGATGAAGTGTGGGGCAGGATGAGTCCCTACGTGATGTCGTCAAGAATATGTCGATATTTATAGTATCGTCTTTGAATCTCGTCATACTTGGACAGGGCGAACCGGGCCGGGAAGTTGCCTCGAGCAATGTAGGGCAGCGAGTCGCGTTTGAAGTCATCCAGAAGATCGGCAAAGACCGTCTCCTTATCTTGTGAGTCAACAAAGGTCCTTTCCTTTTCGTACTGGAAATATATCTCAGGGCCAAAGACCTTCGTGACCTGTTCGAAGTGTATCGGATCGCTGAAGTATTCGGGTTTGATTTCAATCTTGGCTTTGATTATCAGTTTTACGAGTGTCGTATCTTCAGCGATGTCGCGCGATTTGTCCCATATCTCGACTGTCAGATTATTGGCTAACTGAATTTCTTCAACCAAGTTCATAATACCGAGTGAACCTCCTCGTATACATTTTAAAACATGAGTGGCACGGATGGCCGAAATATTCAAATAAATTCTTTAATCTTGACGTTATTTTTATTTCCTCATACACTGCGCGTTTCCGGCTGAAAATCGCCGGGGTAACAAACACCGCGTACAAGGAGTCGTAGTATCATGGATCAACCGACAGCAGTGCTGCTTTTATCCTGTCCCGATGCAAAAGGAATCGTAGCTTCCATATCGAATTTTATCTTTAAATACAACGGGAATATTTTACACGCCGCTCAGCATACTGCCGAGCCGGAAAATATACTGTTCATGCGAATTGAGTGGGATCTTGACGGGTTTGCAATTCCCCGCGAAGAAATCAAAACGGCATTTGCTCCGCTTGCCAAGCAATTCAATATGAAGTGGAATATTTATTTTTCCGATTATATGCCCAAAATCGCCCTCTTTGTATCCCGACACGTCTATTGCTTTCACGATATTATTCTGCGGCATCGGATGGGCGAATTTAAGGCGGAAATACCCCTTGTCATCAGTAATCACCGTGATCTTCAGCCACTGGCGGAGCGCTTCGGTCTGAAGTTCAGGTATTTTCCGATCATGTCGGAAAATAAGGAGGAACAGGAAGCCCGCGAGATCGCCGAACTGAAGAAGCATGACATAGATCTTATTATCCTCGCACGGTACATGCAGATTTTAACAAGCAGGTTTGTTGATGAATATCCCAACAGAATCATCAACATTCATCATTCGTTTCTGCCGGCGTTTGCAGGAGGTAAACCCTACGGTCAGGCTTACAACAGGGGGGTGAAGATCATCGGAGCCACAAGCCATTATGTGACGGAAAGGCTTGATGACGGGCCCATCATTGCCCAGGACGTGATCAAAATTTCTCATCGTGATTCCGTGGAAGATATGAAAATGAAAGGCAAAGACCTGGAGCGGGTCGTGCTGGCAAACGCCGTGCGGCTTCACCTGAACAATAAGATCCTGGTCTACGGCTCGAAAACCATCGTATTCGATTAAGCACTCGCGCCGCCCGTGCTTGTGGTTTTCTCATCCGGCATCAGTGCGGGGAAGAGGCTTGACATACTGATATCAGGCCATATATTAAAAGCGACCATGGGTCATACCGGATGAATGCTTATATTCCGAAGGTAAGCAACGCCTATCAGCCTCACGCATTGCGCACGGTGCATCAGTGGTGCTATCGTCGGGCCGCTGTCCCGATCCCGGTCGGGTATTTTCAGGGCCTGGAGATACTGAAAGAGGCGGGCGGAATCATCAAGGGCTGTGAATGGGTGCGCACAGGCCGCTGCCTGGAGAATGACTCGAGCGAGTATTCAGAGACGCCGGTGCAAAAAACACCGCATCCGGTGCCCAAGGGTAATTGAAATATCTTATAGAAATGTAAACGAAGAAAGGAAAATGCTATGTTCGAAGTAACCGACAAAGCACAGGAAATGATCAGAGAGTTCCTGCAGGAGAAGATTGAAAATCATGCCATCAGGTTTATCATGTCGGCCGGGTGAGGCGGTCCGACGGTAAGAATGGTTCTGGATGAACCAGCAGACAATGACGAGATTTTTGATCGTGACGGTATTCAATATATCATCGAAAAAAACCTGCTCGAGACGGTGAAACCGATTCATCTTGATTTCGTGACCCAGCACGGAGTCGGAGGATTCATCGTGACCTCGAGCCTGTCGGGCAGCAGTGCCTGCGGCGGGTCCTGCAGTTGCTGAGATGGAAAACAAACATTCGGGTTCGGGCCTCGATGAGATTAATATTTAACATATCTGACACAGTGTACTGATAAAACGGGAGGTGTGCGATGGATCAGCCGGTCAGGAATTATTGGCGGATCAAGCTTGGCGATGTGAAGGCTGCACTGGAGGCGAATAATTTTGGCGCCTTTGTAGCAGACAGTGTGGAAGAGGCAAAACGAATCGTCCTTGAAGATATAATTCCTACGATCGATGCCAAGAGTATTTCCTGGGGCGGCTCCATGACGTACCTTGCCACGGGTATCTATCAGGAGATCATGAAAGACGAAAAATTCAGGGTCATCGACACCTTTGACAGAAGTTTGTCCCGCGAAGAGAGTATCGAACGCCGCAGGGAGGCCCTCCTGGCAGATCTGTTCATTACGGGGACCAATGCCGTGACCGAAACCGGCGTACTCGTGAATCTCGATATGATCGGTAATCGTGTCGCAGCCATTACCTTCGGGCCGAAGGATGTCATTATACTGGTCGGTCGGAACAAGATTGTGCCCGATGTGGATGATGCGATTAACCGTGTCAAAAACTATGCGGCGCCGGCCAATGCGATGCGGCTTGACATGAAGACGCCCTGTGTCAAAACGGCGGCCTGTGAGGAGTGCAATAGTTCCAGCCGGATCTGTAACAGCTGGACAATTACGGAAAAGGCCTTCCCCAAGGGAAGAATCAGGGTAGTCCTGATCAACGAGAACCTCGGGTTATAGCATTCCCGCTCAGTAACGCGGGAAGAATCACTCGGCTTATCGTATACCCGCAGCGGGACACATGAGGAAATCGGGAGGACATTATGATAATGAAAAAGGGGACGTTACGTCCCCTTTTTTTTGTGTCACTTGTCCGAAATTTCTGTGAGGATAAAAGGTGCAAATACAAAATGCATGTTCTGTGCTCGAAGATCACAGAGATGAGACTGCATCCTTGCCGGTGACACTTTGAAAATCATGATGCAGTATTGATATGCGATGTATGCCTTGGAGAGCATCGCATTGAAATGATGTGGCAACTGTTATCAGTTTTTATAACTCACAGAATATGATGCCTCTGGCAAGCTGTTACCAATTTACTTTTCAGCTACATCCTTGAAAATAGTACTCGCGTATCTTTTCAATCAGTGCCGACTGATGACAGTATGACGCTCTCGTCAGAAAACAATGAACCATTTATTGATGATATTCGTTTAATGGGTTGAATAATTCCGATAAAACAAAAATTGCACACACCCTGCCGCTATCAATAAAAAAACATCAAGTAGCATGTCTGCGATGAAATCGAAAGTACGGACGTGACTCACTACATCCCGAACTCTGGGAAAAGAAGTGAGTACTGGCAATCTGAAAAAGAAAAAAGGGGTTCAGCATAGAATCTGACCCCTTGGTATTGATGATGTAGTCCAGGTGGTGGAGCGGCTCCCGGTTCACGATGTGTGACACCGGATGTCAGCCCAGGTTACATCATATCTTTCTGACTCAATTCGACGGCTCGGTCTATCTGCGATTTCAGCTGCGGCGGCAGGCCGGGAATGTCCACACTCAGAAATCCCCTTACGATTGTGGCCGTGGCCTCCTCTTCCGTCAGACCGCGTGACATGAGGTACAGGATTTCGTCCTGGGCGATCTTACCGACGGCCGCTTCGTGAGACATTTCCACACCATCAACCTTGCCCGTCAATTCCGGAATAGCTTTCATCAACCCCTCATTGAGAATCAATCCATGACATTCCAGGTGTCCCTTGACCCCGGGGACTTCGCCAACAAGATCTCCTCGGGCGATGATGTTGCCCCCATTGGTGATGGCGCGTGATACGATTTCAGCCCTCGTGTCGGATTCCTGCAGATATACGCGGCCGCCGATGTCGAGCTCGGACCCCGGACTTCCGACCAGGAGGCTGTAAAAGCGGGCAACTGCACCTCTGCCTTTCAGATAGGTGGTGGGGTAGGCCTGAATCGATTTGATAGGTTTCATGCTGACATAATTGCTGAGAAACAACCCGCCTTCTTCAACCGTGGTGACGGAACGCGGCCGGACCATCATTTCTTCGGCCCAGTGATGGATCATGGTAAAACTGAGCTTGGCATTTTTTTTCACATAAAATTCCGAAATACCGATATGCAATCCCTTGGTCAAATGGGCGGCTGCGGCACAACCGGATATGACGTGTAGCTCCGAACCTTCTTCGGCAATCACGATGTTGTGCACGTTCTGGGTTGAACCTTCGTGCTCGAGGTAGAGGCAGGTCTGGACGGGAAACGAAACCTTGCACCCGGGAAGGGCTCTGATTACATAGCCGTCCTGGAGATGGGTATGGGCCCGAGAGGTGTATTTGTCGGTATCGACAGCGATCAGTTTCCAGTAATAGTCACGGACCCAGTCCAGTTTTTCAAGGGCCTCCTTGATGGGGATCACTTCCAGTCCCTCATCATTGGAGAAAGAAAAGACGGCTGTTGAATCTTTTTGAATGTAAGTACCCGACCGTCCCTCCTCGCTTGCATCTATACCGGCATTCAACATCTGTTCTTTATCTGCTTCGGACAATTTGTTCGGGGTATCGAGTTTCTCGTGAACGGGTGCCTTTTTCGCGTATGAATCAAGATCGATGTCCGGTCCAAGGGCCGCCTTTTTTTCTTGTGCTGAAGTTGCCTTACTATCTAACTCGCGCATCGTACACACTCCTCATAACCTTCTTCCTTGATCTGTTTGAAAATCGCATTGGGATTGCTCTTGCAGGCCAGTACCCCGTCATAGAGAACCTGACCTTTGTCGGCGGTGACGTAGTCCAGAATAAAACCCGTGTGAGTGATAATCAATCCCATCTTTGTCCGGAGTTTGAGAAGTTCCTTTTTGGATTTGTCGGGTGTGGCCTTAAAGTCACGCTGCAGCATATGGCTGATCCTATTGCCGATGAGGGCGATATTTTCGAGATCGACCCCCGATTCCGGCTCATCAAACAAGAGCATATCCGGATTTTGTGCCATTAATTGCAGTAGCTCGGAACGCTTTATCTCTCCTCCCGAAAAGCCAACATTGATATCTCGGTCGAGGAAGTCGGTGAAATTCATCTGCGCTGCCAGGTTGTCGATGTCGATACCATCGTCACTGCAGATCTGGATCAGCTGCTTCGTTTTCAGTCCCTGGATGCTGGGGGGGCGCTGGTACGACATACCGATACCCAGTGCGGCTCTCTCGTTGATACTCATATGAGTGATGTCGTGGCCCTTGAAGGTTATTTTGCCGCAGACGACTTTGTACTGCGGGTACCCCATGATGGTCATAAGGAGCGAAGTCTTGCCGGATCCATTCGGACCGAACAGGATGTGGGTTTCACCCGGTTTGATCTCCAGGTCTATATGGCTCAGGATTTCTTTTTCACCAAGTTTTACCTTTAAATCTTCAATAATCAGCATAATTCTTTCCTTTGCGTAGTCTTCACTCTGCGATTTGTCTCCTTAGCACACTTACGTGAGTATAACAAACCCTTTGATATAGTAATTACCTCCCTTCGAAAAATCAAATTATATCGTTAGAATAATTTAAAAAAAGGCAGGCCGCGAGCGGCAGGCACTGATAAGGAGAGCAAAAAGTGATACTTGATTAAACGCGGCCGATCCCGTATAAAAAACAAACATGTTGGAGATGGTGGAGACGGTTTGATGCGATAAAAGCCCGTCAGAAAACAGCAGTCTAGCACGTTGATCTTTTTTACATTCAGAAGGAGAAACCCTCATGAATCGGGTACCTGTCCTGTCGAGACAGACGTTCACCATTACCAGCGTCTCCCATCAACTGTCAGCCGAATTTATTCTGCCGGATGGTGTCACAACGGCAACAGGCAGGCCGATGCTCGTCTTTCTGCATGAGGGACTGGGATGCATCGCCATGTGGCGCGATTTCCCGGAAACTCTTGTGAAAGCCACGCACGTGCCGGCGCTGGTTTATGAGCGCTGGGGATACGGCAGGTCCGATCCGCTGCCTGTCATCGGTGCCCGATCCCGGCGTTATCTCCATGATGAGGCCCTCATCGGTTTGCCGGATGTGTTGGCACAGTGTGCCATCGATGATGCGATTTTGATCGGTCACAGCGACGGGGGGTCCATGGCGCTCATGTTTGCAGCCGCCCATCCCGATAAGGTTCGCGGTGTAATCACCGAGGCGGCCCATGTCTTTGTCGAGGACGTGACCCTCGACGGCATCCGTGAGGCCGTCGCGATATACGCAACGACGGATTTGAAGGAAAAGCTGACCCGGTACCACGGTGATAATACCGAGGCTGTATTCCGCGGGTGGGCCGACACCTGGTTGAACCCGGCATTCCGCAGCTGGAATATCGAAGAATTCCTGCCGCGGATCACTGCCCCACTTTTCGTTATCCAGGGTGCCGATGATCAGTACGGCACGCCCGCCCAGGTGGAGGTGATTGCCGGGCGGGTAAAAGGTCCCGTCAAAAAATGGCTTGTTCCCGGGTGTGGACATATCCCCCACGTCGATGCCCGCGAGGCTGTATGTCGGGAGATGAAAAACTTTATCCTCGAGTTGGTGCGATGAGGCGTTACCATGATTACTGTTGTAAACGATTCACGCGTCTGTGGTGTGTGCGGTAAAAAGGATGCCATTATGTTATGTAAAGGCTGTGGAATCCCGCTCTGCCGGGACTGTTACCGCTTTGATCTTTTTGCCCATGACTGTGGCAGTGTCGATACGCTGGTGTTGTGCAGCACCTGTTATGATAATATCGACATAAACCCCTACGGCGCCACACGGCCGGAGTAGTGCAGGCCGGTAATGCTGCCCCGCTGCCATTCATGGTGAAAAGAGGACGACATATAACTATATGACACGTTAAATATCAGCATCATACGTAAGCATAATTCCTGATGATGTTATCTTGACGGAAGCATTGCGGTTGAGGTATTTTCATTGCGATGTACGCGTGAATAAGGGCATTCCTTGTAATGTTTATCTGTGAATGTGAATCGTTGTGTGGTGCATTTGAACAGTGACGGTGTCGTCGTTGGCGAGGTTTGAAGTAAAAGATGAAAAAACTACGAAGAAAAGATCGTGCTTCTACGAAAGTGGAAGCACGTGCCCTATTGGATAAGGCGGAATACGGAGTGCTCTCGACTGTCTCTGCGGATGGAAAACCGTATGGTGTACCGCTAAATTTTTGTGTTATTGATCATTGTATTTATTTCCATTGCGCTCTTGAAGGGCAGAAAATCGATAGTATCACCCGAAATGAATCTGTCTCATTCTGCGTGGTCGGGAATACGGAAATTCTCCCCGATAAATTTGGAACGAAATATGAGAGTGTTATTGTGTCGGGACGTGCTGAAGAGGTTTTCGATACTGAAAAGCAAAGAGGGCTGGAAGGCCTGGTGCATAAATATTCTTCGGATCACCTTGAACAGGGGCTGAAATACATTGAGGTTCTCAGCGAGAAGACCCGGGTATTCAAGATTACCATCGATAGGTTGTCCGGCAAGGCAAGAACACACTGACCCGTTCTCGTATGATATAATATTTTGATTTGGTGTCCTGCTCAAATTATCCACGAGTGTGTCTTCCGTGCGGTTTTTGTGTGTGTGTGTGTTGCAACGTGACGGCGGAAAGGAGCGGGACATGGAAAAGGTAAAGATTGATAAAAATGCGTTGGTGTATCCCCTGTCCCTTGTCGGAGCTGTGGTAAATGGCAAAGCAAAGTTTATGGCAGTGGGGTGGATTGCACGAGTAAATTTCAAACCGCCGATAATCGGCATCGCGTTGGGACCGCATTACACCAACAGGGGTATTGAAGAACACGGGGGATTTAGCGTCAATATTCCCTGGCGAGCAATGATCGAGAAAACCGACGGTAATATTGACAAGTCGAAGGTTTTAAAGTATTTCACGGTGCCTTGCAGAGTGCGCCGTTAATCAGAGAATGCCCCGTGTGTATGGCATACACGATGTATGAGAAAGTGATGTTGCCGTTTAATTCACTATTCATCGGAGAAATTGTCGAGGCATATTCAGAGGAATGTTATCTGACCGATGGGGTTCCCAGCATCAAGAAGATAAATCTGTTTACGTTGACAATGCCGGACAACAATTACTGGGGCGGAAAGGAAAATATCGGAAAGGCGTGGCATATCGGCAAAAAGCTAAAGAAAGTGAAGTAGAAGTGTCCTGACTACATGAGGAAACGTGCAATTATCATGACTGATTTGCGGCGTGCGGTGGGATGGTAATTGCACGTGCGGGGGTGTTCACGGTGAGGTCAAGAGCAAATGATGAAGGTGGAATTCGATGCGAAAATTAAAAATCAAGGCAGGGCCCTTTCATTTTAAAGGGCAATTGGAAGAAGACGCCGCCCCGAAAACCTGTCAGCGGTTTATGGAGCTGTTGCCGTTTGAAAATAAAGTGATCCATTCCCGGTGGAGTGGAGAGGCTGTGTGGATTCCCCTGGGTGACCTGGAGCTGGGGATCGGGTTTGAAAACCACACGAGTCATGCCTCGCGAGGAGATGTCTTGCTGTATCCGGGTGGCTACAGTGAAACGGAAATTCTGTTTGTGTATGGGAGTTCCTGTTTTGCCAGTAAGGTGGGGCAACTTGCGGGGAACCATTTTCTTACGATTACCGATGGCCGAGAGAACCTGGGGGCGTTTGGTCGGCTGGTTCTCTGGGAGGGGGCACAGAATATTGTCTTCTCATACGAAGATTGACGGCGCTGTACTTTCACGCGCATCGTACTGGCGAGAGATGCAGCGTATCACATGTGGTGCAGTTACCGGTGGTGTGACAAGTACCTGCATGAATACTGAAAGGAGCCGAAATGAGTTCAAAAAAGAAGCTTGGAATAATAATCTGTGATCGCTATCGACGTTGTGCCGGTGGAAAATGCCTCCGCGCGATGAGGAACAGGGAAGGAGCATTCAGCATTTACAAAGATACCGACGTCGAATTGGTCGGTTATACAACCTGTGACGGGTGTCCCGGAGGCAACATCGAATATGCGGGTGAAGAGATGGTAAAGAACGGTGCAGAGGTTATCCATCTGGCGACCGGCCTGGTCGTTGGATATCCGCCGTGTCCCTATATCGATACCTTCAAGACCTTTCTCGAAAAACGTTACGGGATCACGGTTGTTGTCGGTACGCACCCGATCCCGCAAAAGTATCTTGATATGCACTCCTCTCTCGGCACGTGGACGGACTCCGCCTGGGCACCGCTTGTCGCGCCGACCATGGCGGATGCCGCGACTCGTGCACGGTATGATTGAAAATAATTCCTGATCTTTTTCAAAGAGGCTGTATACTATACGAACAGCAGGGTAAGATGAGGTTGTGAAATCGCTCATGATTCTGCAGACGGACGGTCCATTCCGGTCAGCGGTCTGATTGTGGCGA
>Ga0272442_10010970_pt1 | contig 11103 bp, 13 predicted proteins | sample SSMForm2O_FD_200262 | JGI IMG/M metagenome (GOLD analysis project Ga0272442, IMG submission 200262) | Marine sediment archaeal communities from Little Sippewissett salt marsh, Falmouth, MA, United States - SSM-Form-2O | ecosystem: Environmental > Aquatic > Marine > Wetlands > Sediment ...
TTGAAGGGATTGGAGTTTCAATACGCTCTTCGAAATCAGCTCTGGCAAGAGCTTCGTCTATAATCGACTTCATGTCCATCCATCACCTTGAACCTAACCTCGGACTTGATTATTTAACCTCTTTAACAACATTGGTATATGGTTTTTTTCGTAGTAGGCATCTATTGGTGTATTTTCCTCCGGTCTATATTATCTGTTGTGTTTGTCTGTTGCGTTGTAGGGCGTAAACGACTGCACCAAATCCCAAGCTGATGGATATCAATTCAATTAATCCTCCTGCATAGGGTATGATGAACAATGCATTTAGGATGGCATATCCCACAACGAAGGCTAGCATATTGCTCATACCCAGTTTGGTTATTGTAGCGATTTGTTTACCAAGGCTGAAGGACACGAACAAGTTGGACAGCATCAGCGTTACGATCGAAAGCAGCCCCAAAGTTAAGGCCAATGGTAGCCCAATTACGCTTATAGCGGCAATGAATATGAAAATCACCAACGCCACCATGAATACGAATCCCACTACGGTTTTAATTACAGGGGAATCTTTAATCTCTTGGTCGATTGCCAGTGCGCCTTTGGGGAAAAGTCCGACTATTATCAAGCCGACTATCAGGAATCCGACAAGAATGACGATTTTGAAGATGTTTAGAGAATCCCTTACCTGTTCAATGCCCGTTTTTTCGTCTCTGACGGGTTTTTTGGTCTTGATCACGTTCAACTTTCCAGCTGACCCCGTATTTTCAAAGTCTTCAGCAGAAACGGTTAAAGTGCCTTTTATGGTGCCTGCGTTGTAGAGGTCGTTTGCTGTGATGAGCGCATCTCTGTCGATCTCCGAATTAGACCTTATTTTCACGTCGCCTCCAGCCAGCACCAAATTTCTGGCCACATGGCCTTTGATGTTCATCGTCCCCCCGGTGGCCATCACTTTTCCACCCACGTCGGAGTTAACGTATATTTGGCCGCCGATCACGAAGAGGTCGCCTTTAATTGGCGCATCGATCTCAACCGTTCCCCCTGCTATGACTGCGCTTCCCACAGGTGCATTAATCTCTACATCGCCTCCAGCGATGACAACGCTATCTACGGGGGCATTGATTTTTACGTAACTTCCAGCAATTATTATGTCGTCTTCAATGGGGGTGTCAATGGTCACGTAATCATCAGAGAACATTTTCAGGGCTTGAGACCCTGGAAGTAGAAGGATCGATATCAGTAACAAAATGGATAGCCATCTCATTTAGACCACATAATTCATTGAGTATCTTATTAAATAAATAGATTTTGCAAAAATGAGCAGGTGTCGGACTTGACCCGCTTAAAGGTGGTTGTTTTTGGCTTATATTGTTTAACGATACCTTTCGGATTAATCTCGAACTCGCAAGAGTTAGAGATTTGGCCTATTCGTATCGTTAAACACTATTCTGGCGAAAACCAATTAGTACCATCTAATTGGTTTTCGACTATAATTGTCAAACGGGGTTTACTGCCAAAAATTATTTTATTTCATCATCAAGTTCATTAGCTTGTGGCCTTCTATCTGCCCCAGCGACCCCTGTGCTGCATCCCTTTCGCTGAAGTGCTCCATTTTGTCCGCCTCAATTGACGCGCCCATCATGGCGAAAGGCACCGGCTCAGAGGTATGGGTTCTCAAGGCAACAGGGGTGGGGTGATCGGGAAGAACACACGCTCGCCATTCGTAACCAGAGCCCTCCAATCCCTTCAAAACCGGCCCCACAATTCGGGCGTCAAAGCGCCGAATCGCTTCGATCTTCTTATCCAATTTGCCGTCATGCCCCATCTCGTCCGGAGCTTCTACGTGCAGATAGACGAAGTCCACTCGTTCCAATGCCTCCAGCGCTGCCTGGGCCTTTCCCTCGTAGTTGGTGTCCAGAACCCCTGTAGCGCCAGGGACGTCTATTACCTCAAATCCTGCGTAAACTCCTATTCCCTTGAGCAGATCCACCGCGGAAATAACCGCTCCTCTAATGCCTCGCATAGTCTCGAATTTGGGCATTGAGGGGGTTTTTCCCTGTCCCCATAGCCATATCATGTTGGCTGGTCGTTTTCCCTGTGAATCACGGCGCCTGTTGATTGGATGATTTTTTAATATGGGCACTGACGCGTCCATCATTTCCCTCAAGATAGAGGCTCCCTCCCCTCTGGGCATGTGGTCCTCGATAGGCATGTCCATTATGTCGTGGGGGGGAGTGCATTCTGCCTTCTCGGCCAGGCCATTTAACACCAAAAGGTTTCTGTAGCTGACTCCTGGGTAGAGCCGTCCCTCAGAACAGATATCCTGGAGCGATGTTATGAGCCCTCGGGTCTCCTCGGTGGAGATGTGCCCGGCGCTATAGTCCACCATTGTCCCCTTCTCCAGATCTACGTTCACCAGGTTGCACCTAAACGCCACGTCGTTTTCCTTCAGAGATACATTCATGGCTGCCGCTTCCAGCGGTGCCCTGCCTGAGTAGTACTGGCGTGGATCATAACCCATGACCGATAGGTTGGCAACATCGCTTCCTGGTGGCATCCCTTGTGGTACGTTAAGCGCATATCCTCCGCAACCTTCTTTGGCCATTCGGTCCATGTAGGGTGTCTCTGCCACCTCCAAAGGCGTCTTTTCTCCTAGCACCTTTATGGGATGGTCGGCCATCCCGTCTCCCAGCATAATCACCAGTTTCATGAGCTTACATGTCTCCGTTTAGTGGTAGGATCTTGTTTTGGTATTGTTTGTCTTTTGATTTTTTGGTTTTGGGTTACATGAAAAACGTATTCATTCCCGTCTCAGCTTTCTTTTCTGTTTTCTTTTCGGCTTCAGGCCCGGTTTTTGCCATTTTATTGTGTTGCTCTTTTCTCTCCATCTCTGCTAGATGATGATTCAACACTTTGGCTAGTCGATTAAGCTTTTCTCGCTGACAAGTGGCACCTCTGGTGACTCCATAAACGATATCTATTACAGATCCTTTCGTTTCAGTCTTATTTCGTGTAGGCATTACCAATCGGGTTTTGACGCCCACTTTGGCGAAGTCCTCGAAGTCCACTGGACTTTGACAGACCACTACTGCAGGCACTTCAGCCAGCGCCAGAATTTCTTTGGCCTTGTACACCACGTGCGACCTAATGTTTCCCAGATGTATTACTGCGATCTTGTGACGTTCAATCTGTTCTGTTTCCTTTAGCGTAAGCCCAAAGGTAGGTCCAAATCCTCTGGACGCTTGCGGAAATGTTTCAGGTACGCCAGCCCCTGCATTCAATACCAATACGCTGGTTTGAATACCCTCTCGCCGTAGGCCATAGGTTACCTCACAGACTGGTTTTGTAATATGCCTTCGTCCTGGAGACATGGCTATGGCTATTACGTCTGGTTGAGACGCTTCAGAAAGCGTACCTCGCTGGGCTAAACCGCCACCCTTCGCCAGCCCCATGCTTTCCCGACAATCGACCACTTGAGTCGCCCTACCAATCATGATATTTAATTTCTGATTCAATGCATATTAGCCTTTGCCAGTAGATTTATAAAAATGCAGGCCAACCATTTTAAGTTCCTCTTCCAATTACTGATTATGCTAATTTTCGTTGGTCTTGGTCTCTATGACGAGAAGGACGTTTCTGTGAAAGGGATGGAGTTGATCAAAGACTCCGACCTAGTTTACGCGGAGTTTTACACTTCCCGGCTCATGGGCACGTCGGTGGAAAAGCTGGAAAAGCTTTACGATAAAGAGATCGTTCTCTTGAGTAGGGAAGATGTGGAAGTCCATCCCGATTGGTTGGCTCAGGCACAGGACAAGAAGGTTGCGTTCTTGGTTGGTGGTGACCCCATGGTCTCCACCACACATTTGGACATTAGGCTCAGGGCTCTCAAAATGGGAATTGAGACCCGAGTAATCCATTCCTCTTCAATAGTTTCGGCCGTCTCCGGCCTTTCCGGCTTGCAGAACTATAGGTTTGGCCGATCCACTTCAGTGCCTTATCCTTACTATACAGGGGGCAAGAAGATCGTTGCGCAAAGCCCTTATCAGGTGGTCATGGATAACATCGATCGGGATTTGCACACACTCCTCTTTTTGGACATACAGGAAGATCGGTACATGACCGTCAATGAGGGGTCTCAGCTTCTTTTGGAGATGGAAATGATGGCCGAAAAAGAGCAGTTGCATCGATCATTGGGGGTTGGTGTGGCCAGGGCAGGGTCTGGAGATGCTCGAATCAAAGCGGATTGGTTGCCCAATTTGGCAGATTATGACTTTGGGGGTCCTCTTCATACGTTAATAGTTCCGGCCAAGCTTCACTTCATGGAAGCAGAGGCTTTAGTGGCCTTGGCGGGGGCACCACCACAAATCATCGAAGAGGCAGAGTTCTGACCAAAAGAATAAATACTCTTCCAGTATTCCACAGGTACTCCTGCAAGAATACAGGAGGAATACTTTGCCAAAGATATCCGTGGAAATCCCTCAACACATAATTGACGATTTAAATGAGCACATTGGGGACGGAAAGAAGTTCGTTAACTTCTCCGATGCGGTAAGGACGGCTCTGAGGAAGATGTTGGATCAGTTGGATGATATTGATCGACGTCGCGGTCGTTTGAACGAAAATGATACTGGTTCGAAGGGGGGCAAATCATGAAAATGGGGCTCGTTTCAGAATTTGACGCCGCCCACCATTTGCCTGGTTATGATGGTAAGTGTTCTCGTGTACATGGCCATACTTACGCCGTAGAAGTGATTTTGGAAGGTTCTGTGGATGAATCCAGCGGTTTTTTGATGGATTTCTACGATTTGAAAGAAATTCTTCGTTCGGTTTTAAAGGAACTGGACCATCGTGATTTGAACGAACTTTTTCCTCGTCCCACCGCCGAAACAATAGTAGAATACATCAAAACCTCTTTGAAGCAATCTCTTCAGGGTAAACAGGTTAAACTCGCTTCTGTAAAGTTATGGGAAGGAACTAACAAGTGGGTGATGGTGGATGGGGTTTAAAGTCGTTTGTCTTTGCTCTGGTGGGCTTGACTCTACCACGGCTGCATCAATTGCCAAAAAAGAAGGGGGTGAGATCCACCTATTCCACATATTATATGGTCAAAAGGCAGAACAAAGAGAGCTCATGGCCATAGAAAAAATATCACAATTTTTCAATGCAGAGGTAAAAGTTGTTCGAACAGATTTATTTCAAAACATTTCCCCTCTTACTACCGCTCAGGCATCTATACCTGTGGGTGATAAGGTAGATCTTGATGATTATTCAACCCCTTCAACCTGGGTTTATTGCCGTAATTTGGTATTTGGCTCCATGGCCGCGGCATATGCTGAATCTATCGGCGCAGAAAAGATCTACGTTGGATTTAACGCTGAGGAGGCCAAATCTTATCCGGACAACAGGCCAGAGTTCGTTGACAGGTTCAATCATCTATTGAAGAAATCTATAGCCTCTTTCAGCAGCCCCCCAATCATCGAAGCTCCGTTGATCCACTTGCATAAGTCAGATATCGTCAAGTTGGGTACAGGGGTGAATGCACCTTTGGAACTGAGCTGGTCCTGCTATCGGAATGGTGATAAGCATTGTGGCGTGTGTGAAGCCTGCCAGCATCGCCTTCGAGGATTTAAAGACGCTGGCATTTTTGATCCCACAGAGTACGAGTGAATTATATGGAAGATCGTGGAATTTTGGGTGAGATTTTCTCCAGTTTTCAGGGTGAAGGTCCGTTGATTGGCCAAAAGCAGATCTTCGTCAGGACTGCTGGTTGTAACCTTCGGTGCAATTACTGTGATACGTCCCATTTTCATTGTCCAGTTCCCACTTGTAGAATTGAATGTACCCCTGCTTCAGGCAAGTTCAAAGAAATATTAAATCCCATGTCTTCTAAAGAGGTCCTCGACCAAATCCTTTGCCTGGTAAGTCCTGGTTTGCATAGCGTCTCCTTAACTGGCGGAGAACCCCTTTGTCAATCACAGTTCATAGAGGCCTTGGCCACGAAATGTTCGGCAGAAGGCCTCCGCGTATATTTGGAGACTAACGGTTTTTCTTCCGTTCGTTTTTCTCGCTTGATAAAATGTATCGATTTTGCGGCCGTGGACCTTAAGCTCCCCAGTCATCAACCCTGTTCCGACTGGCGCAATTTGCTGGAGAATGAACTGGCTTGCCTGAAAACTGCATCTAAGGAAGGTTTAATCACCATTGCCAAGGTGGTGATATTGAACACCACTTCATCAGACGAAGTGGTGTCGATATGTTCTCGTTTGGATGACCCCTATCTTATCGTTGTGCTTCAGCCTGCTTCTGGAACGCTCAGACCTTCTACTGGAAAGCTGATGCACATCCACCAAGCCCTCTCAAGGCACCTAGAAGAAGTGATAGTTGTGCCTCAGTCGCACAAGTTGATGGATATGTTGTAAGACTATATTCGGTGGTTGTTTGGTTGTATATGTTTGAAAATTTTGGCGGTGGATTGGGGGTGATCAATCCTCCATTTGTGAATTTTTTTCTTGTAATTTCTTCAGTCTTTCCTGTCTCTCCTTCTCGTAAATCTCTTTGTAATGCTCGCTTCGTTCGTCGCTTTCCCATCGAGCGACCCTTTTGTCCAAGGCTTCGAACATGTATTTCTCGGCGGCTTTGATGGTTTCCAATTCGCCTCGGAGGACAAGTATTTCTCGTTCTTCTGTTTCGTCGTCTAGCAACCCCACTTTTGCCATTCTGGTCAGTGGCTCCACATCGAATTTATCCACCAGCTCATGAATAACGCTAATAGGCATGCCAATGGGAATGGCCAGATCGTACAACCCGGTCAGGTCTTCTTTGCTCTCTTTTTCGGTGTCTATCATGCCAAAGTACCTCACTTGTCCTCTTCTTTTATAGATTTAAGTTTGTCGAAAGAATAATATAGCTTACTTCCATTTAATGCTGGAGTTGAGTGGATAATATGAATAGTATGATCAGAACGACAGTTCTATTGTCACTTCTAGCCATCCTTTTTGTGCTAATTGGGGGAAGCCTCGGTGGCCAGATTGGTATGATCATAGCGTTAGGGTTCTCCTTGCTGATGATCTGGGGATCTTACTGGCACAGCGATAAGCTGGTGCTTAGAATGTATCATGCAAAAGAGGTTACCCCATCACAAGCACCCGAAATATACTCCATAGTGCAGAGGCTAGCTGATAGGGCCAGTCTGCCCGTGCCCAAGGTCTACATAGTCGAGAACAATATGCCCAATGCTTTTGCCACTGGGCGAGACCCTGCACATGCAGCGGTGGCAGTAACAACGGGTATCATGAAAATATTGAACCGTGACGAATTGGAGGGCGTATTGGCCCATGAGATGAGTCACGTCAAGAACCGAGATACTCTGATCAGTGCGGTGGCTGCCACAATCGCTGGCTCAATCACCGTTTTGGCCAATTTCGCTCAGTTCTCGCTAATTTTCGGAGGACTGGGTGGGGGAAATGACGAAGATGGGGGGGGTAATTTGGTTGGCATATTGTTAATGGCCATATTGGCGCCAATAGCTGCAAGCATTGTTCAGTTGGCCATATCCCGCACGAGGGAGTTTGAAGCGGACGCAAATGGTGCGGCAATGTGTGGCAAACCAATGGCGCTTGCCAGTGCGCTTTCCAAGTTGGAGGGCGCTGCCAAGTCGTCCCGTGTGGATGTAAATCCTTCTACAGCTCACATGTTTATCGTAAATCCGCTACGGGGTAAAGCTTTAGCATCTCTTTTTTCGACCCACCCCTCGACCGAAGAGCGCATCAGGCGACTTAGTGCCATGCAGTCAGCTGTCTAGGTTTGAAAGTCGAATTTCTGAACTCCAGGGGATTTCGTCTTTCCTCTGGGGAAAACGTTTATTAATGGGAGGGTCTCTGGGGATAGATCGCAGGCGGGCCCGTAGCTTAGCCAGGTTGGAGCGCACGGCTGATAACCGTGAGGTCACGCGTTCGAATCGCGTCGGGCCCATCAAAAAACCAAATTTTTGATTTTCGATTAGTATTTAAAAATTTAAAAATGTATTCGTTTTAAAATTATTTTTCAGATATGTCTCCATTGAGGGTGGTGTTCATTACGTAGTCGAAGTCCATGGCAGCACACCATCCGGCTTGTTCTAATATGCCCATAAAGCAGACACCAATGAGCTTTTTGTACTGGATATTTTCTAGAAGGGCCTTCATCTCTTCGGTGCTGACACCGATCTTTGGCATTGCCATCCCGCCTAATATTACTACGACATCGGCATCCGGGTTGGATATGTCGCCCAGTTCCATTCCGTACTTAGTGACTTTTATCTCTCTGGCTTTGTCTACATCTAGGTTGGGGACGAATGACAGTTTTTTATCTCTTATCGGAAACCCCAAAAACTGGGCGAAGGGCGTGCAAAACCCCGGAGTTCCAATGAAAGTCACGCTCTGGTCGTTCTTTACCAACTCTCTAAATCCGTTCAGCATTCCGCCTAGTCCCTTTATGTCCTGAATTTTATCCATAATATTCCTCCGATATTCAAAAAATAGGTTTAAGACTTTAAACTTTTTACCTCGTGGATAGCTCCTCGCCCCAAGATTTAAAATGTAATAGAACGGGTGACTATTACGTTTATGCTTGATGTCGTTGTTGTGGGGGCAGGTCCGGCAGGTCTTTTTGCTGCACGGGAATTGATTAAGCTTAATAAGAACGTCCTGGTGGTAGATCTGGGGAGGGATATCGATCATCGTGGTTGTCCCATGAACAAGTTTGGTCTCTGCAGGCATTGCGATCCTTGTCAGGTGATGTGTGGCGTTGGGGGCGCGGGAACCTTTTCCGATGGAACTTTGAACCTTCATCCTCTCATCGGTGGAGATTTAAAATCGTTGACGGGATCTTCTGAGCTTGCCTGGGACTTGGTTCAAGACGTGGATTCCGTTTTCGTGGGTTATGGGGCGGAATCGAAGGTTCAATCGCCTTTACCTGGAGATGTGGAGGCTTTGGAGCTAAGGGCGGCCTCGGCTGGGGCTCGTTTCATTAAGATCGATCAGCGGCACATGGGTTCGGATAGGGCTCCTGCCATAATAGCAGCTTTTAAAAGAGATCTCGTGCGAAAGGGCGTTCGCTTCAAGTTGAACTCCCAAGTGGCGGATTTGGTTTTGGAGGGTGGGCAATGTGTAGGTGTGAAATTGGCCAATGGGGACGTAATCAGAGGCCAAAAGACGTTATTGGCACCCGGGAGGGTGGGTGCCCAGTGGGTTGGTGAACTGATCGACCGGTGGACCATTGGGGCCAGTTATGCACCTCTCGATGTTGGTGTCAGGGTAGAGGTGCCGGCCATTGTAATGGACCCGGTAACCGAAGTCAATCGCGACCCAAAATTCCACATTACCACTCCCAGATACGATGACTTCGTGCGGACCTTCTGCACTAATCCTCGGGGCTTCGTGGTCAAGGAAGAGTATAAGGACTTCATAGCTACCAATGGGCATTCCCTTGCCTCTCGCCGGTCTGAAAACACTAATTTCGCCTTCTTAGTTCGATTGGAGTTGACTCACCCCATGGAAAACACCACTGCTTATGGAATCTCCATCGCTAAATTGGCCACAACCATTGGTGGTAGAAAGCCTGTGATTCAGAGGTTGGGTGATCTGCACAGAGGGCGTAGGTCAACAGAAACTCGAATTGCCAGAAACTTGGTTAAAAACACTTTGAAGGACGTAACACCAGGGGACATATCCATGGCCCTCCCTCACAGAATTTTGATGGACATCATCGAAGGGTTAGAGGTCTTAAACGAGATTATTCCAGGTGTAAATTCCGATTCTACTCTTCTTTATGCGCCGGAGATTAAGTTCTATGCCAGGAAGATCGAGGTTGACAAACGTTTACAGACCAGCGTGTCTAATCTTTATGCGGCAGGTGATGGCGCGGGTTTATCGAGGGGCATCGTTACGGCGGCAGCAACTGGCATATTGGCGGCTAAGGGTTTAGCCGTTTAGCTAAAATCTTTATGCTGCTATCTATTTTGGAAGTGATATTTTTAATTTATTTTTTTATCTAGGCAGTTTCTAAGTTCATACTTCTTATCAGTGCTTTCAAAATGTTTATTTGGTTTGAACAAGTTTCCCTTTCCCAATGAGCAGAAAATCGGTGAAGGAAAAGAACCGTGCGAATAAGGAACCGGTCAAGAAGGAACCGGCCTCTATATCAGAAAAGAAGGTTAAGAATCGCCTTCCTGACTTGTACGTCTATGCAGGCTTGGTTTTGCTGTTCCTTTTCTCACTGTATTTGCGGGCCATAAAGCCCATGTCACGCGTATTTATTGGAGATACAGTTCGTCTAGATGGCAACGACCCCTGGTATCACATGATGCTGGCTAAGAGCGTGGTTCTCAACCATCAACGACCCTGGTTTGATCCTCTAACGGTCTTTCCCCAGGGAACCAGCATCCATTTCGGACCTTTCAACAGCTGGGGAATTGCCATTCTTTCCTATATTAGGGATTTGGGAACGCCCAGCCTTCACAGCGTCGAAGTGGCGGGAGCTTTCTTCCCTGCCATATTGGGTGCGCTCTTGATCTTCCCGGTTTACTTCATAGGCAAAGAACTGGCTGGCAGGTCAGGAGGATTCATGGCTGCGATTATGGTGGCGGTTTTACCAGGCCAAATCTTATCGCGGTCAGTCTTGGGTTTTTGTGACCACCACATCTCAGAGGTTTTGCTAAGCACCACCATGATGTTGTTCTTCATGCTGGCCATTAAAACGGGTCAAAACAAGCTGACCTTCAACGCCCTTCGAAGAGGTAAATGGTCTTCATTGAAGACGCCATTAGCATATTCATTGCTTTCAGGCCTCTTTTTGGGACTGTACATAGATGCTTGGTCTTCAGGTCATCTCTTCATCGGGATCCTTCTGCTCTTTATCGTCGCACAAAGCGTAATTGATCATATCAAGGGGACGTGCGTGGAGTACCTGGGCGTGACTGGTGCCATAACTTTCACCTTTGCCCTGTTGATGGTGTTACCATTCGTCAATTATTATGGATTCAGCACCTCTCTTTACTCCTTATTCCAGCCCACCATGTTGATCTTGGGTGCAATTTCCGTTCTATTGCTTTCGTTCTTCTCCCGCTACTTGTCCTTCAAAAAATTGGAT
>Ga0272442_10010972_pt1 | contig 11103 bp, 9 predicted proteins | sample SSMForm2O_FD_200262 | JGI IMG/M metagenome (GOLD analysis project Ga0272442, IMG submission 200262) | Marine sediment archaeal communities from Little Sippewissett salt marsh, Falmouth, MA, United States - SSM-Form-2O | ecosystem: Environmental > Aquatic > Marine > Wetlands > Sediment ...
GCTGATCGCAGCTAGCCACGTCCTTCATCGCTTCCAACTGCCAAGGTGTCCGCCGTCTGCCCTTACTTCGCTTATGCGGCACACACTCTATTCACTTGCCAAGGAACAATGCGGCAAACGCCGCAGTTTGCGATCCTATCATGCTAACCGGCCCCTGTCAAGGGCCGGAACGGTTCGCAGTGTGGGAGACATTATCCCACCCACTCGCCGCTGTCAAGGACAATCGAGCAAACCATTCTCTCGCTCGATCCGGCTCGATCCGTTTTCCTTTTCTAGGAAGGCTTTCCGGTCTGCACTTCACCGACAGCCGCCGCGAGCCGGTCGAGTGCTTCAAACGCCAGTGTCTCGCCACGCACTCGACCGTCCACCTGAGCCCGGTCAAGAACAAGAGGAACGTTCTCCGGTTCAACCAAAGTCCGAAGAGCAGACCGAAGCATCTTGCGCCGTGCACCGTAGATCGTTCGGACGACCGCAAAGAAGGCCTCTTCGGAAGATCCAAACCGTGCGTGCGGTAGGAACGATACCTTCCACAGCATGGAGTCAACATCGGGAATCGGCTCGAAACCGCCTCGCTTCACGACTGCAACCTTCTCCGTGTCGGCATACGCGCGTACGGTGACCCCGAGAGCCGAGCCGCCTGGCCCCGGACTCGCCATCACCTTCTGCGCCACTTCCGTCTGGGTCAACAGAAGAGCCCCGTCGATGGCGTCTCGATGCCGAACGAGATGCACAAGAATGGGGGCCGTCAGACTGTATGGGACGTTTCCGACGACGAAGACGCGCACGCCGTCCGCCCTTTCAAACGGGAACTCAAGGACATCCTGACAGACCACGCAGATGGAATCAACATCCGCAAGCGTACGACGAAGCCACTCGACAAGCCGTCGGTCGATCTCGATAGCGACCACGTTACTGCAAACACGGACGAGTTCGCGGGTCACCGTGCCGAGTCCCGGCCCAATCTCCACAACATGCTTCGGGCCCACCGCGGCCACGGTCTCCGCAATCGTTCGCAATGCGCGCGGGCTAACGAGGAAGTTCTGCCCGAGCCGCTTGCTCGGTCGAACCCCATACTCCGCCAGAACGCGCCGGACCGTCGCGCGGTCGGTCAGGTCCTCAGCGAACGATGGTTTCACGGAACCACGTAGCCAACGCATCGATGACCCGCGGGTCGATGGCATCATCAAGGTGACGGGCAATCAAACTCGGCTCTTCGGGGTGGTATCGGAGAAGGTGGTTGAGATCGCTGAGTACGCGAACCGTACCGTCCACGTTCCCCGCGTTCTCCAACACCTCTCGAATGCGCTCCGCCTCTTCGACGGGAACTTGTGAATCCTTGTCGCCATGAATCACGAGAACCGGACAACTCACCTGCGCAAGAACGGCCGCCGGATCCGCTGTGTAGTGTTGGCGAAGCCACGACAGCGAGAGGCCGGTTGACGCCAGTCCCTGCGCCGCCTCGTCCGTCAGCCACGGCATCGCAGTCTGAAGGTCGGCCACCGTGTAGTCCGCCCACTCCCCGACCGAGGACTTGACGAATGCGAAGTACTCGTGTTCTTGCTCCAACGCGAGTTCGACTTGCTCCTGAGATGCACCTTGCGCTCGCAGAACGGTCTCGATCTGCCACAGTGTGACTTCGTCCAGTGACGTCGCTGCCGCGGCAATCAGAACGAGGCCTGCAATCGTTTCGTCTTCGCTTGCCAGGATCGGGGCGAGGTATCCGCCCTCGCTGTGTCCGACGAGGACTATGCGCTCCGCATCAACCTCCCGCTGCCTCCGCAGGGTCTCTAGCGCGTACTGTAGATCCTCCACAAGATCATCGCGACTGGCCATCGAGAGGTCTCCTCCGCTCTCACCCGTTCCGCGTTTGTCGAAGCGGAACGAGGCGATCCCACTCTCGGCCAACGCAACAGCCAGTTGACGATACGCGTCCATTTCGAAACCGGCAGCGTTCCCGTCTCGGTCGACGGCCCCGGATCCGTGAACGAACAGCACCGCCGGATACGGTGACGGAACGTCGCGCGGGAGTTCGAGCGTGCCGACCAGCGCAAGGGTCCCGTTGGCAAACGTGACCGTTCGCGTTGTGCCCAGACCCCCCTCTTCGCTCGCTGTCGGCTCTTCCAGAATCTCGAGCCCCTGCGGGAACTGACTGACGTCGTACGCCACCGTTCCCTGCGTACGGTTCACCAGACCGATGAGCCGATCCTGATACGCTATGAGGTCGATTGCCGTGTCGCCAAGGTACACGGTGGTTAGCAACCCGTTGTAGATGTCGCCTCCGGACCGGAAGCTCACATCCACTGGATCGTGAATCGACGACGGAACCACAAGGAGTGCTTGCGGAACCGCAACCTGGAAGTCGTCCGGAAGGCCTTCGGCACGCAGGGCTCGGTACAGCATGACAAGGTGACTGACGATGTTGTTGTCGATGAGATAGAGATCCGCTGCATCGTCGATCTCTCGCGACTGGCTTGCGTCGCCGGCCCTTGCTGACAGCGTCATTCCGCCCGCCCGGGTTGTGGCTGAGATGATCTGCGTTCCCGACGCCGTGTCAGCTGACAACGTGTAGGCGTACGGGCGCAGCTGGTGATCGTACTGCGTTTGCTCCGAAAGACCGATCACCTGTCCTTGGATCGTCAGCGTTCCTTGCGACACCAGCATGTAGCCGTCGACCGGGTGGTAGAAGATCATGTAGCCTTCTTCGATCAGCACCGTGTCATCGGCTTTGAGCACGAATCGGCCGGAGTCGATCAGTTCGCCATCCAGTTCCTCCGCCTCCGCGGCCGGCTCGTCTTCCGCGACGGCCTCGACCTGTTCGGCAGGGCCTTCCGACTCCGCCGCTCCCGTCACATCCGCCGGTCCAGGAGACCGATCCGGGATCATCCATACGGCCAGCAAGACGAGGCCCAAGGCAACGGCCAGCCCCCACAGCAGTTTCGTACTCACGACGTCCCCCTCTTCTTCATCCGAGCTCGTTCGCCGGCAGTGTACCACACAGAGAGGGCCGGAGGGATGTACCGACTACTTCCACCGCGTCAGGATCTGCTCACGGCGGAAGATGCGGATCGCGAGCCAGAGAACGATGACGCTGACGACGATCAGGATGACCCCCTCGATGAGGATGAGACGCAGATCGACCAGCGTCTTCATGCTGCTGTAAATGATCAGCGGCACCAGCCCGGGGAGGATCGCGAGGCTGGAGAACTGATACGCGGCACGGGCATCGGTCGCGCGCGACGACACGATCATCGTGACCCCCACGGAGAACAGCGCGAGAAGCGGCGATAGACAGAAGATCGACAACAACCACGGCGCAGTGAGCGTCTCCATCAAGAACGAGCCAACCAGCAGACGGGTTGCCAAGAGGAAGATCCCGAAGCTGATCCAGTTCACGATCACCGCCGGAATCACGCTGGCAAGCGCCTTTCCGAGAAACAGCTCTCGGTCGGTGATTGGGGTGGCCAGGAGAGGCTCAAGCGTCGTCTGTTCCTTCTCGCCCACGATCGAGTACACCGCGATCGCAAGGGGGATGATCACCGGCAGGATCATGAAGTACAGCAGACTGGTGTTGAAGAGGATGATCTGCGCGGTCGGATCCTGCTCGCCCTGCCCCACCGTCAGCATGAACACCGAGATCCCGATGAACACAATCGGCAGGAAGATTACACCGAACAGCACCATCTTGTTGCGCGACAGGTCGCGCCATTCCTTTCTCAGCAAGACCCTAATCCGACGCATCGCGGTCCTCCATGAGTTCAAGGTACACGTCCTCGAGCGACATCCGCAGCTCGCCGACGTACTGCACGTCAGCCCCGATCTCGACCAGCCGTCGTACTATGATCGGATTCTGCACGTCCGGATCGTCAATCGATACCACCAGCTTCCCGTCGACGACCTCCATGTTTCGGACAAACGGAAGCTCAACCTCGTCTTCCATCCCCGGTCGGTAGTTCGCAAGATGGATGACCGTGCGACGTCCGTACATCTCGTCGCGCAACGCGGCCGGCTGTCCGACCTTCACCAGAGTGGTCTTGAACAGCGCCACTCGGTCGCACAGCCGATCGGCCTCGTCGAGGTTGTGCGTGCATAGGAAGATCGTGCGCTCCGCGGACCGTAGCGATTCGATGAGATCGCGAACGATGCGTGCCGCCTCGGGGTCCAACCCGGCCGTCGGCTCATCGAAAAACAGCACCTGCGGTTCGTGAACCAGGGTGCGCGCAACGGCGAGCTTCTGCCGCATCCCCTTGGAGAAGGTTCCCGCAAGATCGTTCCGTCGATCCCACAGGTCGAACAACCGAAGGTATCGTTCGACAGACCCCCGCACATCGTCGATACCTTGCAGCTTCGCGAAGAATGCAAGGTTGTCGTACGCGCTCAGCCGTTTGTACAGACCGGGGGTCTCCGTTAGGACGCCAACACGCCCTCGCAAGGCCGCGTTGTCCTCCCCCAACGTACAGCCGGCAACGCGTGCCTCGCCGCGGCTCGGGGCAATCAACGCGCAGAGCATGCGCACGGTCGTGGTCTTCCCCGCACCGTTCGGGCCGAGGAATCCGAATACCTCTCCCTGCTCCACGTCGAGATCCAGGTCCCGTACCGCGGTCAACGCGCCGAACTGCCTCGTGAGCCCCCGTGCGCGAATCACCCTGCCTCCTTCCCCGATCTCCTTCGACTAGCCGTCCTCGAATCGCGACCTCTCCATCGCCTGCCGCAATCGTTCGTCTCTGCTTGACGGCTGCGTGTCGTGGCTTGCCGGACGGTCTACGGCATCTGGTGCCCGCCCCTTGATCCAGCCCAGCTTCCTGGCGATGGCCTTGAAGTTGATCGACCACCCACCGAAACGGGAAACCAGAAGACCGTCCTCGTCGCTCCAGAAGCTGGGCGTCACAGTGGTCGCCTCCACTCCGACTCCAGTATTGACATCAGGATCGTGTCGTGCCAGCGCCCGTCGGAGAACACTGACTCCCGCTGGACGCCTTCCTCCGTGAAGCCAATCTTCCGATACGCACGGCGGGCCCGCTCGTTGAACGAGAACACATGCAGCTGAATCCGATGCAGGCCAAGCTGGTTGAACCCGTATCCGAGGATGACCCGGGCCGCATCCGGTCCGTACCCGTGTCCCCAGGCATCGTGCTCTCCGATCAGGATTCCGAACTCGGCGCTGCGGTTTACCGGCGAGATGCCATGGAGTCCGGTGTTCCCGATGTGTCGATCGTCTTCGATCAGCACAATCGCCAGCGACATTGTGCTATCGCTCTTGTACTGCCCGAGAAGCCACTCGCGCTCCAGCGCGCGGCTCATCGGCCGACTGCGGCCGAGCAGCGGAAGGATCTTGGGATCATTGATCCACGTCAAGCATCGTTCGAGATCGGCTTCGTCCAGCGGCCGCAGATAGACACCCTCTCCCACCGCAAACGGGGTCCTCATGCTTCCACCTCCACAAGAAACGCGAGCTCCGAGATCGCCCCGGAGCCCGCGCCGCTCAATCCGTCAACGGGTGTTCGCCGAAGTGAAGGCTCTTCTAGAAGAAGACCGGGTACAACGGGAACAGTGAAGCGAACACCAGGGAAATAACACTCATCAGCTTGATGAGAATATCGAGAGACGGTCCGACCGTGTCCTTCAGCGGATCTCCCACGGTGTCGCCTGTCACGGCCGCACCATGCGCCTCCGAGTTCTTGCCGCCGTAGTTCCCTTCCTCGATGTACTTCTTGGCGTTGTCCATTGCACCGCCCGAGTTCGCACAGTAGATGGCCAGCTGGATCGCCGACAGCAGCGCACCGATCAGAAAGCCGCCGAGCGCGTACCGCCCGAAAATGAGCCCGAACACAATCGGTGTGAGCACCGCGATCATCGCCGGCATGAACATCTTGTTCAGTCCGCCATGCGCAGTAATCGTGATGCAGCGGTTGTAATCCGGCGTTTCCTTGCCGTCGATGATGCCCGGCATCTCCTTGAACTGGCGGCGAACCTCCTGGACAAGGATGTCGGCGGTTCGGCTGACGCCACGGATCAGGAGCGCGCTGAACACGTACGGAACCATGGCCCCGAGCATGAGGCCGGCGATAACAAACGCCCCAACCTGAATGACGCTTCCGTCCTGTGCGAGGATCGAGCCCACGATCGGGAGTTGCGGAAGCGTGACTTCCACCGCAGCTCCGGCCGCCGACCACATGTACGCCGCGATCAGACCAAGCGCTGCAAAGGCCGCCGACCCGATCGCGAACCCCTTGCCGATTGCCGCCGTCGTGTTCCCGATCGAGTCCAGCTTGTCCGTTCGCTCACGCACCTCGGGATCCAGCTCGGCCATCGAAGCAATCCCGCCCGCGTTGTCGGCGATCGGACCGTACGTATCCACGGCAACCGTCATAGCCACGAACGACAGCATTCCCATCGCCGTGAACGCCACGCCCATCAGCCCGCCAAGCTGGTACGAGACAATCGTTGCCGCCGCAATGATGATGACCGGCATGAACGTGGACAGCATCCCGAGCGCCATGCCCTCGGTGACGCCGACTGCCGGCCCCGACTGGTTCATCTTGGCAAGGTCCTTCGTCGGCTTGTAGCTCGACGAGGTGAAGTATTCGGAGAAGAACCCGATCCCCACGCCGGCGACGAGACCGATGATGACCTCCCAGAAGACGTTGAGGCTGAGCGGCGAGACCCAGATCACAACAAACGTCGTCGCGGCCGTCAGCAGCGCTGCCAGACGCGTTCCGTTCATCAGCACCGCCTGCATCCCTTCCTGCCGGCGGCTGAAGCGAATGAACAGGATGGCAAGAAGGCTGGCGACAATCCCGCCGGCGACGACGAGAAGCGGCGCAAGCAGAACCCACCAGTAGTTCGACGCGGTCAGTCCTGCGGAGAGACCGAGCTTCGCCACAAGCCCCGCGAGCCCGCTGTCCGGCAAGACGCCGGCAGGCAGCTTAACCATTCCGACGTAGACGTACATCACCATGACCATCACCGAGATGATCGCGCCGACGAACGACTCCAAGAGGTCGGCGCCAAGGCCGCCCACGTCGCCGACGTTGTCGCCGACGTTGTCCGCAATCGTCGCCGGGTTGCGCGGATCGTCTTCAGGGATGTGCATCTCGACCTTGCCCACCATGTCGGCCGCCATGTCCGCTGCCTTGGTGTAGATCCCACCACCGACTCGGTCGAACAACGCGACGAGCGAAGCACCCATCGAGTACGCACTCACGATCAACGCACCACGGATCAAGTTGACTGCAAGCGTCTGGACGCCGAACAAGTATCGCGTTTCGATCACCAGCGTCTCCGGAGCGAACCAGCGCTTGAAGATGAGAACCACGATCACAAGCCCGACCAACGCCAGGCCGGCCACCGACAGACCCATCACGCTTCCGCCGGAGAAGGCCACGTTGAGCGCTCCCTTGAATGACTTCTGCGCTGCGTCCGCCGTGCGGGCATTCGCGTGTGTCGCCGCGTTCATCCCGATGAACCCTGCGGCCAGCGACAGCAGTGCGCCAATCCAGAACGCCACAGCCACCTGCCAGAAGAACAGGATCCACAGAATGACCCCAATAACCGCCATGGTGATGAGCATCACCTTGGCCTCGGAGATCATGAAGGTGAACGCGCCGGAGCGGATGTACCCCTGCAATTCCTTCATCCGAGCGTTTCCCTGCGCCTTGCGGACGACCGAGCGATTGAACAGGAACGCGCTGACCAGCGCCAACACCGAGATCGCCGCCGGAATGGCAATCAATGCATTCATCTTGACCGTAGCACCCCTTCTCGTGTTCGATTTTCAGGCCCGTCTCGCGCTTGCCTAGAAACCTACGCAAAGCTTGTCACATTCGATGTTTCAGGCATTCGGAGATGGAGGCATTGTATCATGGCATCGCCAGGGGCGCAACAACCGACACCCCTCTCAAGCCCTGTTCCCAAGGCACTTCATGCCCATGTCTTGTGCAGAGCGAACCGTCGTGGCCGCGCGCCGAGGCTCCACGGTCGGAGACAGCTGTCCGGCCGCAGCCTGACAAACTGTCGACCCGGTTACGGCAGGGGTCCTCTCTCGCTTCCCTCCCCACGGCTACCCTCAAACGGAATCCTATACGGATCGAAAGAAGGAGGACGACAATGAAGAGAGCGCTTTCTGTCACAGCGGTGACCGCCCTGTCGCTCCTTGTTTTCCTGTTCGTCGGGTACGCGCAGGAAGAAGGCGCTACGGTGGTCTCCAGTCTGCTTGAACAGGAACTCGCCGCAATGGAGGCCGCGTTTGGTGGTCTCGAAGCGTTCATGGGCGAGCTGGTGGGAGAGGTCAAGGGGAACATGGGCGATATCTATGACTTCAATGCGAAAGTCGATGACTTGCGCGATATCGTGACCGCTGTTTCCATTGAGATCAAAGAGGCTGAGGGTTTAATCATCGGCCTACGTGAAGATGTCGACGGACTGTCGACCGTTCAGCAGGAACTGAGGGTACGCGTCGTGGCGCTGGAAGCCGGCCTGTCCGAGCTGTCCGCGTTCTGCGAGGACTTGCGTGCACGACTCGACATCACCACCTCGGATCTGTACGCCCTACGGGAGAGCTTCGACCTTTGGGCCGCCGACTACAGCACGTTCAAGAACGAGTTCTACGACTTCCGCGAGACGGTCCTCGCAGAGATCGATTCCCTTGAAGCGGGGCTCACGGCGGAGATCGACGCCCTTGGGGCCGGTCTTTCCGCAGAGATCGGAGCGCTCCGCGACAGCGTCTACACCGACATGACGATCATGCAGTCCTACATGGACGAACTCGCCATCCGGGTCCAGGCGCTCGAAGACGAGGACGTTGGCACCTTCAAGAACAAGGTCATCGAGCTTGAGCGCCAGATGGCCGCGTTGTCGATCCGCGTCGACAACAATCGAAGCAAGCTTGAAGGATTCGACGCCGCCTTCGCCGCGATGTCCGAAGACATGGCGACCATGCAGGCGGGGATCATCGAATCGAATCAGGAACTCCTCGGCACCTACGAGGCACGCCTCCAGGCACTCGAAGATAACGCAGATCTGAAGGCCCAAATCGACACGCTAACGTTTGTGTCGATCGTCGCGCTACTTGCCGGAGTGGGCGCACTAATCTGGGGCTTCCTGGGCAACAGCTAGGCAATCGATGAACAGGTGAGGGGAACCGGCTCAAACGAGAGGGGAGAACTCCCCTCTCGTTCCCTTTTGCACCGAGATGTAACAGAAGTTATATTGGTAACCCAACCGGAGGGGGTTTCCATCCATGGAAACGTTGGGAAAGCGCCTACAGTGCTTCCGACTGGAGAACGGGTGGAGCAAGCGGGCGGTCGCGCAACGATTGGGCGTGTCCATTCCGTCGATCATGCGTTGGGAAGATGACCTCGCCGAACCGAACGACTACAACCGCTACAAGATCGAACACCTGCTCGCCGGGGAGGACAGCGTCCCCCGACCCGCTTCTGCCTCGCACCAGCGGATCGTCCAGTTGAGCCTGTTCTCGACTTCACGGGCCGCCACCGTACCCACTCGCAGGTCCGCGTCAGGAGGCGCGGCAGACAACACACGATGACGAAGATCAACAAGGTCGAGCTCAGCGGATTCAAATCGTTCCGCAAGCGGCTCGCCATTCCGTTCTTCCCCGGCGTCACCGCAATTGTCGGGGAGAACGGTTCCGGCAAGTCGAACCTGTTCGACGCGATTCGCTTCGTGATGGGGCGGCGATCGTCTCAGATCCGTGCCGATCGCATGGAACACCTGATCTTCAACGGCGGCGAGCAGTACCCTGCGGAGGACACGGCGGAGGTCGTTCTCTACCTCGAGAACGACGGGGGCCGATTCGATCGATTCCTCGAGAATGGCGAGGGGCCCGCGGAAGTGGCCATCGGTCGCCGCATCACCCGCAAGTCGGCGTCGTACACGTTCATGGGGAAGAATTGCCCGCGGACCACGATCGATGAGGTCCTCCAAGCGGCCCAGATCGATCCGGACGGCCAGCAGTTGATCGCCCAGGGAACCATCACGGAGATCATCCGCCGCTCCCCGCTCCGCCGGCGTGAAATCCTTGACGAAGTGAGCGGGATCGCGGCATACGACGAGAAGCGTAGGAAAGCGATCGGCGAACTCAAGGACGTGAAAACCAAACTGAACACCCACCGCGTCATCCTCGCCGAGCGCCGCCGCCGTTTGCTGTCGCTGCAGCACGAACGAGATGCCGCTCTTGAGTATCAACGGCTCGGTGAGGAGCAGGAGCGGTTGGCCCTCTCGATTCAGCACAAACGACGTGAGGGCATTCAGGAGAAGCTCGAGAAGGCTCGTCAAGAGCGGGTGGGGATGGACGAGCGGATTGCCGAGTTCGAGCAGCAGGTCACCGGCCTCGACACCGACATCGAGAACAAGGAATGGGAGCTCGAGGGGCTGCAGGAGAATCTGGCGGGAGAAGGTCAGATCACGCTGATCAAGGCGCTCGAACGGGCCCGCTCCGACATCATGCACAAGCAGTCTGAGATCAGCCTGAAGCGGCAACAGACTCAGAACCTGCAAGAGATGATCGACGAGATCACCCGCATGCGGGAGGCCGAGAGTCTCCAGAAAGCGGGCCCCGTCGGCACGTCCCGCGCGAACCCCGCTGTCCAGGGGCTACTGGACCGGAAACGGGGCGGCGTCTATGGAACAATCGAGACGTTGGGGAAGGTCCGTTCCGGCTTCGAAGCCGCGCTCGACACATCGATCGGCGGGCACAGGCAAGACGTTGTCGTCGATTCTCGCGAAACGGCCATCGACTGTATCAACCACTTGAAGGAGAAGCGGCTCGGTCGGGCGCGCATCCTCCCCCTTCGGCGACTGGTCACAGCGAGGAAGAGCCTCGCATCGGCCGAAGCGTTGAAGTTGCCCGGCGTCATCGACTACGCGATCAACCTCGTCGAGTTCGACGACAAGTATCGACGGGCGTTCGAGTACGTTTTGGGCGACACCGTGATTGCCGAGACCCTCGAAGCCGTTCGCGGCGTCGACGGCGTCCGTGTTGTGACGCTCGACGGCGACCAATTGAGCAAAGGCGGCGCCGTGTCCGGCGGGTGGCGTCCGCAGAAAGGCGCCAAGTCACCCGGCAAGTCTTCGAACCCGGCGGATTCG
>Ga0272442_10010973_pt1 | contig 11102 bp, 3 predicted proteins | sample SSMForm2O_FD_200262 | JGI IMG/M metagenome (GOLD analysis project Ga0272442, IMG submission 200262) | Marine sediment archaeal communities from Little Sippewissett salt marsh, Falmouth, MA, United States - SSM-Form-2O | ecosystem: Environmental > Aquatic > Marine > Wetlands > Sediment ...
GAAAAGATGCTCGAGGCCGTGGCCGAATATGACGACGCGTTCATCGAAAAATACCTGGGTGGGGAAAATCCCGATCCGGAAGAGATCCGTCACGTGATCCGCAAGGCCACCCTGTCGGCAAAAATCACACCCGTGCTTTGCGGTACCGCCTTCAAAAACAAGGGGGTTCAGCCCCTGCTCGACGCGGTGGTTCACTATCTCCCCGCACCCTTCGACCTCCCCCCGGTCGAGGGTATTGATCCCAACACGGAAGAGCCCGAATCCCGCGCCCCGGACGACAAGGCCCCCTTTTCCGCCCTCGCCTTCAAAGTAGCCGCCGACCCCCACGTGGGAAAACTTACCTATCTCCGTGTTTATTCCGGTAAAACCCCGGCCGGTTCCTTCCTCTATAACACCACCAAGGATAAAAACGAACGCCTGAACCGCATCCTCCTGATGCACGCCAACAACCGCACCCAGATCAAGGAAATCGCCACCGGCGACATCGTGGCCGCGGTGGGATTGAAAGGCACCAACACCGGGGACACCCTTTGCGATCCGGATCATCCCATCCTGATCGAACCCATGAGCTTCCCCGAACCGGTGATCTCGATCGCCATCGAGCCCAAAACCAAGGCGGACGAGGAAAAACTGGGAGCCACCCTGAAACGGCTGGCAGAAGAAGATCCCACCTTCCGGGTCAAGGTCGATTCGGAAACCGGCCAGACCATTATCTCCGGCATGGGCGAGCTCCACCTGGATATCATCGTGGACCGGATAAAAAGGGAATTCAACGTATCCGCGAATGTGGGCAAGCCCCAGGTGGCCTACCGCGAAACCATCGACGAGGTGGTGGAGCAGGAGGCCAAATTCATCCGCCAGAGCGGGGGGCGCGGGCAGTATGGACACGTCTGGATCCGGATCGAACCGAAGAAGCCCGGTTTCGGGTTCGAGTTTTTAAACAAAATCGTGGGGGGAACCATCCCCAAGGAATACATCCCTGCCGTTGAAAAGGGCGTTATCGAATGCATGAGCGCCGGCCCTCTGGCCGGATACCCCATGGTGGATCTGCGGGTGACCCTTTACGACGGATCGTTCCACCCCGTGGATTCCTCGGACCTTGCCTTTCAGATCGCAGGCTCGATCGCCCTTCGCGACGGCGCCAAAAGGGGCAAGCCCTACCTCCTCGAACCCATCATGTCGCTCGAGGTGATCGTGCCCTCCCTAAACCTCGGGGATGTGATCGGCAATCTACAGCAGCGTCGCGCCAAAATCGAGGAGATCAAGGCCAGAAAGGATCTGCAGGTGGTTCATGCGGATGTCCCCCTTGCGGAAATGTTCGGTTACGCCACCCAGCTGCGTTCCCAGACCCAGGGCAGGGGCACCTACACCATGCAGTTCTCCCATTACTCCCGCATCAACGAGGACGTTCAGAATAAAATCCTCGGGTACGTTTAGCGGGGGCGGAACATGATGTACAGTACGGCGATCAGAGCGGCGATAAACAGGATGAGAAAATAATGGGAAAGCACCCACGGAGAGGGTGTGGAGGTCCGAGCTGGAGGAGGCGTGGGTGTCGGGGTCGGTGTAGGGGTCGGTGTCACGCTCCCGGTTAATCCCCCGGGAAGTTCGGGTCCGTTTTTGATTTGATCGTCAATCTCGGTTTTCTCTCCCCAATTCATCTGAAAAAAAGCCTCCGACACAGTCGGATTGATCTCGATCCCGCTTGCTTCAAAACGCGTGATGTTTACAAGGAAATCGGCCTGGATATCATCGGGGGGAAGATCTTTCTCCCCGAGCATCTGCCTGCAAAAAAACAGGGAAAGCCAGGATTTTGTAACCATCTCTTCTGGCAGTGCCACGCCTTCTTCAGATACACTCAGGGAAACCACGTCCAGGATGGAGATAACTTCATCCTCTTCCCTCTTTTCGAGGTAAAGGGGGAGGTAACCGTGTTTCGTGCTGAGGAGGGCGGAGCAATTTTCACCCTCCTCCCCCTTCCAGCTGATGCGGACGGAAGGCATGCCGCGATGTTCCTCCCTGCCCTCGACGCGGAATTCCGTTTTTGCCGGATCGAACCCGTACCGGAGCCTCATATCCGTCCATGGAAAGATAAACCGGGTTTTGATATCGATTTCCTGGGGCAGGAGTTTTCTTATAATCCCCTTGTCGCTCCCCGGCTCTCTTCTCCAGAGGCGAACTGTATCCCCGGTTCGGATGTAGATCCGGTCGCTGCCGGTATCGGGGATTTCCTCTCTTTTTTCATAGAGACGGTCCCCCTTGATTACGACTTCGACGGATTCGCGAAAGGTTGTGGGATTTTTCCAGGAAAGATCCGGGGTTTCGAGCCACTGGCTGATTTCGGCGTTGAAAAAAGCGGAGCGAACGCGTTCCGGGAGACTCGAAAGTTCCCGCAGGATCTCTTCCTTTCCCGGAGAGGCCGCTTCCGACTCCAGCGGGGAGGCCATCAAGAAAAGGGAAAAGAAAAAAAGCAGTAATATTGCCTTGGATCTGTTCATTATTTTTTGCATTTCCTCGGCAATCTACATGCCGCAGGATGAATGGAAAAGTCAATGCCGCCTTTTATTTACGTTGCCTGGGGGGAGAGATTCCCGAGACCCGGGGAGCCCTTTTGTTCCGGGATAAAACCGCCTGCCGAAAAAAACCGGGCGTCGTGCAGGAGGAGCATGGCCACGTAGGCGTCCTCGAACGAGGGGGCCACGTGTTTCGACCCGGGAACCGGCTCCCTGGATGCATAGTGATAGAGCACGTCATCCCCGATGTATTTCCGATAGATGATCTGGCGTCGCTGGATGGGTACTTTATCCCCAGCCGGTCGAACCAGGTCCCACACGAGATCTCCGGCGGCTTCCACGACCCCCTCGAGGCTCCCCTGGTAGATCACGTTTCCCCGGTTCAGGATCGCCACTTTCCTGCAGCTGCTCGTGATATCCTCGACAATGTGGGTGGAGAGGATGACGATGCGGGTCCTGGCCAGTTCGGAGAGAAGAAGGCGAAACTTGACTCTCTCCACCGGATCGAGCCCGGCCGTGGGTTCATCCACGATGATGATGGGGCGTGGGTTGAGGAGGAACTGGGCCACCCCGGCTCGTTGCCTCATCCCGCCGGAAAAGCGTTTCATGGATTTGGCACGGACGTCCGAGAGGCCTGCCAGCTCGATCACCTCGTCGATCCGCCGCCGCCTTTCCTTTTCATCGTCCATGCCGTACATGGAGGCGAACAGATTCAGGTATTGATCGATGTTCAGGATTTTATACACCCCAAAGTTCTGGGGCAGGTAGCTGATGAGTTGTGAGATCTCTTCCCGGTGGAACCTGCGGTTCATGCCGGCCACCTCCGTCACCCCATAGGTGGGTTCGATGATCCCCGTGATGATTTTCATAAGGGTGGATTTTCCGGCGCCGTTCGGGCCGAGGAGTCCGAACATGCCGGTTTCCATCTCGAGGTTGAGATGCCTCAGGGCCTCGGTTCCCTCCGGGGGACGGTGTCCCACGGGATAGGTTTTCGAGGGAATGACATAGAGGAGTTTTTTCAATCGGAACCGGGGGTAAATCTTGGAGATGTTGCGGACGGAAATGGTCAGGGAAGAGGGAGACAGTTCCGGAACGGCAAAGTGGCGCATCTTTCTTTTTTCCCGCGATTTTTTCCGGAAAACAAGGGCCTTTATCCTTTCTCCGGCAACGCAAAGGGTATTGTAAAGAGCGGGAACCACCACCAGGGAGAGGAGACCGGAGGCAATGAGCCCGCCGATCAATACGGCCACCAGGGAACGGGCCTCTTTTTCCGCCTCCCGGGAGAGGAGGATGGGCATGAGCCCCAAAATGGTGGTCAGGGTGGTCATCAGGATGGGGCGGAAACGGTAAGATACAGCCGCCATGAGGGCGCGGGTTCTGCGGAAACCCCGGCGGCGCTCGAGCTGGCGGGCGTACTCGACCAGGAGGATCCCGTTGTTCACCACCAGCCCCGCCAGGATGATGGACCCCATCATGGCGACTTCATCCAGGGTGGCATTCAGAAAAATGACCCCCCAGATCCCGCCGATGGAGGCCAGGGGCAGGGTGACGAGGATCACCAGGGGGGCGGTCAGGGAACCGAAGGCAAAGGCCATGACCAGATACACGGCAAGTATGGCCAGGGCCAGCATTTTTTTCCATGTGACCCCCACGGCTTTCGCCTCCTCGAGGGTGCCCGACATACTGGCGCTGACCCCGGTGGGGAGTTTGAGATTCACAATCTCCTTCTGGAGTTTTTTAAGCCGGATCTGCCTTTCCTTTTCCATGCCGGGTCTGTAAAGATGGCTGATGAAGTTGAACCCGACGGTGAGGTGGCGTTGCCGGTTCTTTTTCGTAATACTGGGAACGCTGTGAGTGATTGTGAAACTTCCCAGTCGTTCGAGGGGGACTGTACCTCCATCCAGGAGGGGAACCTGGGTTTTACGGAGTTCCGCCAGCGTCTGGCGAACCATTTCCTCCTCCCTTTCCTTTTCCGGAACAAGAACCCGTATGGTGACCCTGCGTTCGACATCCCCTTTTTCGAGGACCAGGGAGGTTTGGACTCCCCTTCTTTCCCTGGAACGGAAAAAGGAGCTGATTCCGCGGGGATCGGCCTTCATAACCCGGAACAACTCCATATCGGGGTGAAAATGAACTTCGGGATCTCCCTGTGGGGTATCCAGTTCAACGTCTCCAAGTTCCTTTTCCTTTTCGAGGAAATCCTTCACGATCGATCCCGCATGGAGGAGGGCATCCAGGTTTTCCCCGGTGATGGTCACGCCCTGCCTCGTACTTCTCCCCCCCACGTAATGCCTGGCCCATTCGCGAACCGCGGCCTGACCGAAGGGGCGGAACCTGAACCCGGAATTTGTGTCTCCGGATTTCAGTTCGGAAAAGGCGCCCATGAATTCCCATTGGGAAAGGGTTCGGTATTTTTCCGCCACCCGGAGATTGATCTCCCCGCCCTCTTTTGAAAAACGCGTGGAAAAGGATTCGAACACGTCGGATTGGGAGAGGAGATTTTGAATCTTTTTTTCCTTTTCCCGAAAAAACTGATCGGCTTCCTCGAGTGTGGAACCGAGGGGGGGCCTGCCGTACAGGGTGACGCCCCAGGTTTTTTCCTGACGATGGAATCTCTGAAGGGCGACTTTCATGCCGGAGGCGAAAATCGTGATAAAAAGGATCACCAGGATCGCCACAAAAAGCCCTATGGGATGGCGGATGGAGATCTTGGAGAGGTACAGTACGGATTCCTTGAGGAGATTGCGGGGGGGGCGGTTTGGTCTTTGCCAGGGATTCATTTTCACCCGGAAAGAGCTAGCGGAAAGGATCGTCTTTCCCGGGACCATGCCTTTTTTCGGATCACGGAACCTGGTGGCCTCCAGGACCTTAGCCGCAAGCATCGGCACCAGGGTCAGGGCCGCCAGGAGGCTCATGGTCATGGTGAAAACCAGGGTGAGGGCCATCTCCTTCAAGATCATGGCGGTTCTCTCGTCGATGAAGAGAAGCGAGACAAACACCACGAGATTGGTTGCGGTGGACATAATAATGGCGTAGATCACCTCGCGGGAGCCGATCCAGGCGGTTTCCCGGGGATCGCGCCCCTTCCTCCAGTGCCGGAAAATATTCTCCACCACCACGATGGCGCTGTCCACCAGCATTCCAACACCAACGGCCAATCCAAGGAGGGAAAGTAAATTGATGGAAAAACCGGCGGCATAAAGGAGGTTGAAGGTGACGAGGATGGACACTGGAACGGCTGTAACCACCACGAGTGAAACGCGCAGACTTCTGACGAACAGGTAAACCACGCACATGGCCAGGAGGGCCCCGATGGCTGCGAGGCGGAAGATGTTATGGATCATCTTTTCGAGATCCTCGGCCTGATCCCGGATAATGGTCAGTTCGAATCCGGGCGGCAGTTCCCCCCGGATCTCCCCGATGCGGGAGCGCACCATGCGTGCCATCCGTATGGTGTTTTTATCTTTTTCCTTGGTGATCCTCACCCGGACGGATTTTTTTCCGTTAAACCGGAATACGGACTCGGACCGCTCGACTTTTTTACGGGGACTGACCAGGCTCTCCAGGGAAAAAATACCCTTCTTGTCCACAGGCAGGGACAATAGATCTTCGAGGGTCTCGATCCGCGATTCAAACATGACATTGTGACGTTTGCCGGCATCGGGGAGGTTTCCGAGCCAGGATTTTTCCCCGGATGCGGCATTGACCGTTTCCACCAGATCGGACACCTCCATCCCGATCGACAAAAGTCGGTCGCGCTCGGTTTCCAGGATCATGTGGGGATGCATCTCGCCGGAGATATCCACCCCCGAGATGCCGTCGATGCTCCGGATCTTCCGGCGGATCAGGTCGCTCACCGAAGAGATGCGGAATTCCTTTCCTTCGGGAACAGAGAGGATAAGATCGATCAGCCGTCCGGAGAATTCCTCTGTGGACCAGGGGACAATCCTTGTCATAATTTCCCGGGAGTGATTCGCGGACCACTTGTTGACCTTTTCCTGGAGCTCGATGACCCGGAACCGCATATCCGTGCCGGTCTGGAAACGCGCATAACCCCAGAAGAATCCCCCGCGTGTGGTGGAATGCATCTCCCGGATTCCGGGCAGGGAGGCGACCATTTTTTCGAAGGGACGCGTGATCTCGTCATTGGTTTTTTCCGGCGACAGATCCGCATCCCGAACTCGGGCCGTGTAATACATGGCCGGGAAGGTGATTTCCGGGAGGTTCTGGACCGGGAGCTCGCGAAGAGAGAGGATCCCCAGAAACACCAGGGCCAGGGTGACCATCAGTGTGGTGACGGGTCGGAATATGGCTGCCCGGGTCAGTTTCACGTTCCCCATTCCTCTTTATAAAGATTCAGATTCATCCTTCTTCTTCCATTTCCACATCGGCGATTGGTTTGCGGATCCAGGTCCTGATCGTTTCCTCCCAATAGGGGGCAGTGAAGATCCAGCCATCGGGATCCACAGACAGGTTTTTCGGGAGATACCTGGAAACGGCTTTCCACTCGACGGTTTCCCCGGGTCCGATCCAGACGTTATCCCGGAGGGGGAGTTTGCCGGTTTGCAGCAAGAGGGGAACGGGCATGCGGCCGGTTCCCTCGTTTTTTATTTCCGCCATCACTTCGTAGCGGTATTCCCCCTCTTCCTCTGAAACGAGCCGCGCTTTTGCCTTTACTATCCGGTAAGAGGGAAATCCTTTCCCGGTGCGGCACCAGTAATCGAAGAAATCCTCGAGTGGGATATCCGATACGTCCCGGGCGGCGATCTCGATATCCTCGATCTTGATTTTCGCGGTTCGAAGCTTGGGCTTTAAAGAATCGATCATGCTTTCCCATTTTTCATGCCCCATAACGAGGTAAAGCATCTGGAAAAGGGGAAATCTCCTGTTCTGCTCCTCCCGGGGTAAATGCTCCAGATCCCTGATTTGCCCGGGCCCCGAATGGGAATCGACGGGTTCGAATTCGGGGGGAAGGTATTGGGGATCGAGGGAGAGCCTGCGGTTCAATCCCTTTCGGATGTTTTTCTCGAGAAAGGTGCGAAGATCCCAGACCTGTCCCGTAAAATTCGTGCCTCGACCGAACAGGTCCCGCTTGTGAACAGACCCCAGGATGTTTTTCTCCATCTCGTCCAGGGATTCATAGAGCCTCCTGGTGCTCCACTGCCACAGGCGTCCCCGCCTCCTGTAATAGGCATGAGAAATCCTGACCCGCCTGAGCAATTGTGCCGCATCGCCTTCATGAAGCCACAGGGTGATGGGTTTTTCATAATCAATGTTGTGGATCGATCGAAAATCCTCCAACACGGGTGGAAACATCTCCAGGATATCCATGAAGATTGTATGGTCTTTTTTCTGTATCACGAAACGGAAATCCAGACCGGCCATCTGTTTTTCCACCACTTCATACCCGTGGGAGGAAAAGCTCAACCTGCTTTGAAAATGGTTCATCGGGGCGGGTATTTCGAAGATCCAGGTCTTCTGTTTTTTCCCGGGTCCATCCTCGATGCGAAGGGGCGGTTCTGGGGCGTCGATAAATCGGTATCGAGCGGGAAGGAGCAGTGAGATCCTTGTGGGCCATTTTTCCCCGGCGGTATAATCGAGCCACTGCATGGTTCTGCCGTCACCAAGGTCTTTCATCGTTAAACTGACGAGAAAAAACCAGCATCTGGTGGAGATATGAGTCAATCCGAGGGTTTCCTGTTCCATCAGTACGCTCCTGTTCCGACTTCCCCGGAATCTGAGGGTGTGCTCGCGTCCGTCGAAACATTCCTCGAATTCATCCTTCTCGATGAAATATTTACCTTGATGTTTCACCATGGGAAGGCTCCGTCCCTCCAGTTTGACTTCCTCGAGGATGGCGTCCCAACGGGCCAGGGAGGAGATAACGGCAAGGGTCGAGCTGGCGGTTTTGTCGCATGTGAACGTTACGGTGGATTCCACACTGTCCGGGGCGATGAACTGTTCCTCCCTTAGGAACGTGACGGGAACAAGGGTGCCGGGCGGCATTTTGCCCACGTCGTATCTGGTGATATCTTGGGTTACGGTTTTTATGGAACCGCCTCGGATGGCATCGACCACTCCAGTGCCGGGTGGACGCACCAGGGGCCATACGGATCTTGCCGCGACAATCCCCACCAGAAGAAGGAGAAACAGGTGGCTTTTCCAACCCACGTGGGGGTCGATCCTGAGATCGCAGGCGATCTTGAGAAACGTGGGGGTATGATACCACCGGCGACCATAGGAACCGATCACCTTTCTGTGGGGTTCGGTGCGGCGAAGGTGGTAACAGGAAAGGAGGAGAAATACAGATGCATAACAAAAGCTGAGGGCAAACTGGATCCAGTCCTTGAGTTCCAGGAACCTGACGCTCCCCTGCATCTCCAGGATCCTTATCCTCTTCCAGTAAAAACTGGAAAACAGGGAAACCAGGGGAACGAAATGGTGAATCATATTGCCGTTCGGTCCATGACGGTTCAGGATTTCGCTGTTGGCCAGAAGGGTGATTCCGAAGAAGAAAAAACCGAGGATAATCATTGCCATGATGTTGTTTTTGAAACAGGTGCGAACCCAGATGGTCATGGCCAGGATCCCGCAAATTCCCGGGATGAAGTAAAACAGCAGAATGTATAACCGGGATGGCACGTAAAACTCGATATCATACTGTATGTTCAGGAGGGTGCTCCAGGAGAAAAACATGATGGAAAGGGGGATGAGGAGGGAAAGGGCGGCACCGGTCAATTGACCCAGAACGAGGGTGAAGGTGGAAAAGGGACGAACCATGAGGATGGTGTGCATCCCGGTTTTCCGGATCCTCCCCATGGAAAACAAACCTGCAAAAACCGTTGCGATAAGATAAACAGGGAGGAATTCGAAATCCAGGATCGAATTGGAAAGGACGATTTCCTGGGTACGAAGCCCCCCCTGGTAAAGGGCGAAACTGGTCAGAATGGCCAGGATGAACATCCCCTTGAACCTGAGGGATTTCACCTGCATCAACAGCTCGTAACGCACAATGGTGAGGAAGGCCCTCATGAATGCCGCTGCCTTTCGCGTTTTCTCCCGATACCTGTAATCCGGCGAAAAAAGGCGAGGAGATCCTCGACACACAGATAGAGTCCGGGCAGGATCCAGAGCGTGAGGAGGGTGGAGCTGGTCAGGCCCCCGATCACGGCAATGGCAAGGGGACGGCGCAATTCCGCGCCGCTTCCAAAACCGAGGGCCAGGGGAAAAAGCGCCAGGATCGTGGTCAGGGACGTCATGACAATGGGTCGGAGCCGCTGGCGGCCAGCGAGCACTACCGCCTCCACCACGGAAACCTGTCTCCCCTCGCCTCCCTCGCGGATCTGCCGGATGCGATCCAGGAGCACGATGGCATCGTTCACCACAATACCCGTGAGCATCACGATGCCGATGTATCCCATAAGGTTCAGGCTGATATCCAGGAGGAGAAATGCGGCGGCCACCCCGGCCATGGAAAGCGGAACGGAAAGCATGATGGTCAGGGGATGAACCAGGGATTCGAGGATGGAGGCGATCACCATGTAAACCAGGATGACGGCGATAACGAGGGCGAAAAACAGTCTGGCAAAGGATTCGCGTCTCTGGACCTCCTCGCCGCTCGGTTTCCAGTAGGCCCCGCTTCGCCATGCCAGGGAATCCAATCCGGTTCGGACGGATTCCATGGCATCCTGGTATCCGGCGCCCTCGAGATCCGCCATGACAAGGAGGGTGCGTTCCTGGTCCGTTCTCATGACCTCCCTGATCCCCCGTTCCCTTTTGAGTTTCACCAGGTGACGGAGTTTATCCTTGATTCCGGAAGCGGAAACGATCTGGAGGTTTAAAAGACCTTCGAGGCCCTCCTTTTCGGATCGGGGATTTTTGACAACGATCCCCATCTCCCCCCGGGCCAGTTTGACCTTATCGGAGCGGTCTCCCTTGAGATACGCCTCGACCTGTGAGGAAAGATCCTTTGCCTTGAATCCGCCCCGCATCATGGCGTCGCGATCCGGTTGCAGGATATAATTTTCATCTCCCAGCACAAGGTTCGATCGGACGTTGGTGAGTTCGGGGACGGCCCTCATGGCCCCTTCCACCCTCTCGGAGGAAAGGCGGAGATCGTCCAGCTCTTCGGCATGAACTTCCACCACGATATCCCCCCGGTTTTTCCCGAGCAGTTCCTGGAGGAATTCGTTCCTTGATTCAAAGGAGCATTTCAGCCCCGGAATCCCCCCGGCGCGGTCGCGGAGCATGGCGATCACATCGGCTGCCTCGAGCTGGCGAAGAAGGGCTGGATTGATCACGATCTCCATACGGGCGGTATGGGGACCGAGGATGTTTTCCCCAGTGGATTGCAGAGCCCCTTCAGGCGTTCCCACGGTTGTGGTGACAGACTCGAGGACAACCAATGGGGATAAAAGATCAGAGACCCTTTCGATATAATTTTCCCGGTCTTTTTTTGCCTGATCGGAAAAAACCACATCCTGGATCCGGCCGCTCCACTGTTCGGGAAAGAGAAGGGATGGGATTTCTTTCAATGCGGGGTGATCGGGATGGGTTTTTTCGATTCGATCCAGGGCGGCGGATGCATTT
>Ga0272442_10010974_pt1 | contig 11102 bp, 10 predicted proteins | sample SSMForm2O_FD_200262 | JGI IMG/M metagenome (GOLD analysis project Ga0272442, IMG submission 200262) | Marine sediment archaeal communities from Little Sippewissett salt marsh, Falmouth, MA, United States - SSM-Form-2O | ecosystem: Environmental > Aquatic > Marine > Wetlands > Sediment ...
CTGTCCGTGATCCTCCAAGTAGCGTCCTATAGGCTCACTGGGAAGCGGATATTCAAGGTGGCTCCTTTCCACCATCACTTGGAAAAAATGGGGTGGCCGGAGCCCAAGATTGTCACCCGCATCTGGATTGTAGCCATTATATTGGCTGTGGTTGGACTTAGCACGGTAAAAATACGATAGAAAGGAAGAGGAGTGCCTCGAATCTGGAAGAGACCCTCGGTGGTCCTTCAGTTGGCCATGGCGCTGCTTTGCTTTGTGGGGTGGGTGCTTATTTTTAGCGCTAGCGGAGTACTGGCTGAGGATCAGTATGGCGACGCAACCCGCTTCTTGAAAAGGCAGATCATCTGGAGTTTTATCGGCTTCGCAGCTTTCTTGGTGGCTTCCAGAATACCCTATTTCTTCTTGCGTGGAGCAGCGCGGTGGATTGGTTTTGGATGCTTGGCGGCCTTGTTGCTGGTTTACGTGCCGGGACTAGGTATGGTGAAGAACGGCGCTCGTCGATGGATCGGGTTTCATGGACAGAGCATACAGCCCTCCGAATTCGTCAAGATAGGACTCATTATCTACTTGGCGAAGTTCATCTCCGAGAGGCATCAACGTCTGGTGGAGTTTAAGAGAGGAGTGCTTCCTCCACTGTGCGTTCTCGGGGCCATCTGTCTTCTCATTCTCGTGGAACCTGATTTCGGTTCAGCTATTCTCCTCGGAGCAGTCGGCGTCGTGATGCTTTTCATGGGAGGAGTGAGGTGGATCCATTTGGGCGTGATGAGCGTGTCCGTCATGCCCCTCATTTACTTCTTGGCGTGGGGGGCTGAGTACAGGCGAAGAAGGTTGCTTACTTTCCTTCGGCCTTGGGACGACCCCATGGGGGCTGGTTTTCAGGTGGTTCAATCGCTTGTCGCATTGGGATCTGGAGGGTGGCATGGAGTCGGGATCGGAGGAAGCGTGCAGAAACTCTATTTTCTTCCATTCCCTTACTCGGATTTCATATTCGCTATCATGGGAGAAGAGATGGGGCTTTTGGGGTGTTGTGCGGTCCTTTCCCTATACGCGATCTTGATCGCATCCGGATTTGCCATAGCCAGAAAATGTCCCGACCTTTTCGGGCGACTGCTCGCATCAGGTGTCGTCACGTTGATCGCACTTCAAGCGACGATTCACGCCGGCGTTGTCACGGGCATGCTCCCAACCAAAGGGATTCCTCTGCCACTGATCAGCTTCGGCGGCTCTTCACTCGTTTCTACCTTCATAGGTCTAGGTTTGGTGGTGAACGTTGCCCGCATGGAGCGGATGGCAAGAGGACAGGGATGGGAGACAGTTGGGTGAACGCATGAGTACCTTTATTCAATCCAAAGCAGATACATTGGCGAACACGCAGGAGGTCGCATCCTATCTGCAGGATTCCTGTCATGCACATCTGGTTGGGATAGGCGGCGCGGGAATGAATGGACTCGCCAGCGCCTTGAGCTGGAAGGGCGTGGAAGTCTCAGGTTGTGACCTCCGAAGGAGCGCCGTTACCGAGAGACTTGAGAGGGAGGGCATTCGTATCCATTTGGGACATTCCGAGGCGCATCTGGAGGGTGTGGACCTGCTAGTGCTTTCCTCGGCAATTCAACGAGGGAACCCGGAGGTTTCCGCTGCCCTAAAGAGGCATATTCCAACGGTGGGCCGAGCCGAGGCCCTGGCGGCATTGCTTCAGGGACAGGAAACCTTCGCCGTTTGTGGTACCCACGGAAAGACCACGACCACAGCAATGTTTTACTCGATTCTCGAACATGCTGGTCAATCTCCAAATCTTCTGATCGGCGGGAAAATGCCAGGCGATCAACGGTATGCACGCAGAGGAGAAACCAATACATGGATCGTGGAGGCAGACGAATCGGATGCATCCTTTCTGCACTTGAGTCCTTCTGGTGTCGTCTTGACCAACGTAGACACAGATCATCTGGATAACTATGGGAGCCTAGAAGCGATAGAGGAAGCTTTTGCTCGATTCCTTCTTTTGCTTCCAGAGAATGGCTGGGCGGTATTGAACAGGGATTGTCCCTCTTCAGAGCGACTTCTTTCGTGCTACGGCAATGTCATCTCCTTTGGGCAATCATCGGGAGCGAATGTGCGCGCAGAAGATGTCCGTCTCAACGGAACAGGCAGTAGCTTTCATCTGTATGTTGACGGTCACAGGACAGGATTTATCCGTGTGAGTGTTCCCGGAAAGCACAATGTTCTCAACGCGTTGGCCTGTATCGCGGCGGCGCAAAAAGTGGGCGTGCCATTCTCCAAGGTGGCGGACGCTCTCGCCCATTTCCGTCCCGTATCGAGGCGCCTCGAGCGGAAAGGATGCGAGAAGCATATCGTGGTGCTGGATGACTATGCTCATCATCCTACAGCGATTCGAAGGGCGATAGAAACCGCCAGGCTTGCATGTGAGGGATCTCTAAGAGTCGTTTTCCAACCGCACCGGTACAGTAGGACACAATGGCTCTTGAAGGAGTTTGGACGAGCATTCGGAGAAGCCGATGAGGTCATTGTGTCAGACATCTATGGTGCTGGAGAGACTCCCATTAGCGGAATTGACGGCAAGAGCATTGTGGATGTCATCCAGGCCTCAGGGCATCCAGTGGCGACGTATTTGTCTAGCTTGGAACTGATTCTAGAGCGTTTAATCGGTAGGACAAGACCCGGGGATGTTGTTCTGACGCTGGGTGCTGGTGACATCGACGGTGTTGCAGAGATGTTCTTGAAATATCTGAGAGAGGAGTCGTGAGAGGAGTCGTGGGAGCGTCCACTCGTTCCAAGAAAACGCACGCAAAGGCTAGGGCGATGTCCAAGCCTAAGGTCGCAACGAGACGGGCCGTTAGGCAACAGAGGAAAAAGCGGATTCGTGTTTATCTCTTGGCTCTTCTTCGTTGTTTTGCTTGTTGTGCGGCAGGCGCTTTGGCCGTGGGAGTCTTTGCCGTAGTCAAGGAGTTCTTGATACACCACGAATTGTTTGAGGTCAAAGAGATCGAAGTGGCGGGTATTCAGTTCGTCCCTGAGGATGAAGTGCGGAGAGTCGCCGGAATTCAGGCGGGAGACAATATCTTTGCGGTGGATAGCGCCGTGGCACGGAGCAAGCTGATTAGTTTGCCTAGAGTAAAAAGGGCGATAGTGAGAAAAAAATACCCGGACAAGATGAGCATTCTGGTCGAGGAAAGGGAGCCCTTTGCAGTGATGCTGCGGGGCCGTTTGTACGATTTGGATAGTGAAGGCGTCGTGCTCTGCCTACACGAATTGGGCTCTTCTCTCGCGGGTCCTGTTATCACAGGCGCCGTGCCGAGAAATCTTTCCTTTGGGAAGAACTTGGGAGACGAAAACGTTGACTCTGCGCTTGAGGTCCTCAGGAAGGTCCGAAGGGAGGAACCATCACTCCTTCGAATGATCTCTGAAGTCCATTGCGAGAGAGACGGCGACATTTCCTTGATTCTTGAAGAAGGTGGACTGCGGGTCGATCTACACGATGGGGACTGGGACCGTAAGGTGCCCTGGATTCTTCCAGTTCTGGAGGCGGAGCGAAAGAGAGGCACGATTCATCGCGGAGAAACATCCAGCGACTAGAGAGTTCTTTGATGTCTGAGCGTCACCTCGTAACAGGTATTGATTTGGGTTCGTCCAAGGTGAGCGCTGCGATAGGCGCTTTGACGGACGATCAGGAGGTGGAGATCTTAGGCTTTGGCTCCTGTCAGGCAAAGGGCATTAGAAGAGGAATTGTAGTGAATCTTGAGGCCCTGGTAGGTTGCATAGAGGATGCGATCGAAGAGGCCGAGACGATGGCCAGGACGACAGTCCGGTCGGTATTCTCGAACGTCTCAGGAAACCACGTTCGCGGGATCAATAGTCGTGGTATGACGAGCGTTTCCTCCAGGGACATGGAGATTTCCAATCGGGATGTAAGCAGAGTGATCAAGGCGGCTAAGGCGATTAACTTCCCAATGGATAGAGAAGTCCTACATGTTTTTCCGCAGGAATTCATCGTGGACGGGTTGCGGGGCATCGAACACCCAGTGGGTATGACGGGTATCCGTCTTGAGGCAGAGGTGCACATTGTCACTGGATCCACAACTTCCATTCAGAACGTGGTCAAATCGGTGCACAAGGCCGGCTTCGAAGTGGAACAGCTCATGTTTGGGCCCATGGCAGCGAGCATGACCTGTCTAAGACCGGAAGAGAAGGACCTGGGATGTCTCTTTGTGGATATTGGGGCTGGGACCACGGATGTACTGGTGTTTTCAGGAGGAAGCCTGCGTCACAGCTGTGTCATTGGGAAAGGAGGAGACCACATATCGCACGATATCGCGGTCGTATTACGAATCGGCATGGATCAAGCCGAAGATCTGAAGAAGCGTTCAGGGTGCGCTTTCGCTTCTTTTGTGAGCCGATCAGAGACTGTGAGTGTGCCCTTGGAGGAAAAGGGGCGCAGCAAAACCATTAGCAGGAGCTATATTGGCGAGATCATCGAACCCAGAGTGGAGCAGCTATTTGACGCGGTGGGTGAGGAGATCAGGCGAAGCGGGGCGGATAGATTGATCGGGTCGGGCGTGGTCCTAACGGGTGGATGTACGCAATTGGAAGGCGTTGTGGAGTTGGCTGAACAATGCCTCAAGATGCCCGCAAGAAAAGGATATCCCAGGAATGTCTACGGACTGGAAGACGTGCTTAGAGACGCTGGAGCCAGTGTCGCGGTAGGTCTGGTGGTGTATGGATTGAAATATCGAAGCGCGAGGAAAAACGTGTTTTTCAAGGGAGACGGACTCCTTGCCAGGTACGGGAACCGATTCGCGGAAGCCGTAAGCTGGCTGGGAGATCATCTTTGAGGAGACCATCAGGAGTGGACCTGAAAGGAGGAAGGAATGTTCGAGTTTGAGGGTGAACTGGGAGCCATTCCCTGCATTCGAGTCGTGGGCGTGGGAGGTGGCGGCGGAAACGCTGTGGATAACATGGTGGGAGCCGGTATCCAGGGCGTGGAGTTCGTAAGCATCAATACCGATGTTCAAGATCTCCGTAATTCCAAAGCGCCGACAAAGCTACAAATTGGTAGCAAAGTCACCTGCGGACTGGGCACAGGAGCGGATCCCGAACTGGGGAAAAAGGCGGCCCTGGAAGACAAGGAGCAGGTCGAAGCTATGCTGCAGGGCGCAGATATGGTCTTCATTACTGCCGGTATGGGCGGTGGAACGGGAACGGGAGCGTGTCCCATTGTCGCGGAGATCGCACGCCAGTGCGGCGCACTCACTGTGGCTGTGGTAACCACGCCTTTCCTCGTTGAGGGACGTCCCAGAATGAAGCGGGCGGAGGCAGGGATCCGTGAGCTGTCGGATAAGGTGGACACGCTCATTGCGATCCCGAACGAGAAACTGCTCACCATTGTGCAAAAAGACACCCCCCTGAGCCAAGCTTTCTCGCTCGTCGATGACATCTTACGGCAAGGAGTGGAAAGCATATCCAATCTGATCACGGTGCGGGGACTGATCAATGTAGACTTCGCCGACGTTCGAGCTGTCATGTCGGAGCCCGGCGGCGCCATTATGGGGATCGGCGTATGCAGGGGTCAGGATCGGGCTGCGGAAGCCGCAAGGATCGCCATTTCCAACGCGCTTCTGGATGATGTGGACATCTCTGGTGCGAAGGGTGTGCTAATTAACGTGACAGGCGGACCCAACCTTACGCTGCACGACATCCATCAAGCGGTGGCAGCTATCTATGACGTGGCGCACAAAGATGCAAATATCATCTTCGGCGCGGTCGTTGATGAGGACGTGGAACAGGAGATCAAAGTCACCATTCTGGCCACGGGACTCGAGAGGAAGAAGGGCATGGCCAAGATGCGCGCAGAAGAGCAGATTGAGTTCTCTCCAAAGAGGACCAGAGAAAAGCGTGACGAGGAGACTCCTTCCCTGTCTCGATTGGTGGAAGAGGAGCCTGCGATAGCCGCGTCGAGAGGAAGTTCGAGCAGAAGGAAGATCAGCGCGTTCGATATACCGCCCTTTCTACAAAGGCAGGGCCAATAAGAGATAAGATCCCGCCATGAAGCATGCGAAGCGTGGTAAGCATAGACGGCAATTGCGCCGCAAGGAAACGCTTGCGGAAGAGGTCTGGCTGATGCCGCGAAAAAAACGAGATGGTCTGAGGGCTGTGATCTGTTGTCCAAGCCGATACGAGTTGGCTATGTCTAGTCTTGGCATGTGGAGCCTCTTCGGTTTGCTCAACGATCATCCAGCTTTCGTTCCAGGGCGGTTGGTATCCAATTGGCCGTTAAGGAGCCTGGACGGAGGTCACCGAGCGGCCTCCGCCACACTTTTCGCGTTTACGATCAACTGGGAACTCGGATTTCCAGAAATGGTTCGTATCCTCTTGGAAAACGGTATTCCACTGAAACCAAGGGAGCGTCGCGAAAGTGATCCCATCGTAGTGGCGGGCGGGATGGCGGTGACGATGAACCCGGCCCCCCTTCTTCCTTTTTGCGATCTGGTAGCTCTTGGGGACGGGGAAATGGTGATGGCGTCCCTTATGGAGCGACTGCGGGAATCGTACGGGATGGGAAGAGATGAGATGGTGCGAAGTCTGGAAGGAGTGCCAGGCACCATGACGGCAGACAGCTCATCGGAACGGGTGGTCCCCAACCGTACCGATGAGCTAGACCTATTTCGCACTGGTCCGTTCGCTGTCACCTCAAGAGCGCAACTGGGAAAGACTTTTCTTATGGAAATCTCCAGAGGCTGTGACAGGGGTTGTTACTTCTGTGGCGTAAGCCATTGGAAGGGGCGTTCCCGACATCGCTCATTAGACGCTTTGAAGGCGTCCTTGCCGCGAGACCTGCCGGAAGACGTTGCGGTCGGTCTTATTGGCGCGTCCGCTGGAGACCATCCGGAACTCAAACATATCCTGGACTGGGTATGTTCCTTGAAACGGAAGCTATGCATTCCCTCTCTTCGTCCTGACCAGGTTGACGATGAAGTGGCAACACTTCTAGCGAGAAATGATGTCCGGAGCATTTCCCTTGGCGTCGAAGCGGGAAGCGAAGTTTTGCGGACGAAGGTAGGGAAGAAGATGACGGACGAGTGCGTATTGTCCACCTGCAAGAGACTTACTCAGGCGGGCATCAGGAATATCAAGGTCTATCTGCTTTATGGTCTCCCAGGAGAGACTTCGGAAGACCTCCAGCGCGCGGAGGAGCTGCTGGGTGAGATCCGAGAGATTCAGTACTCAATCAGGGGCGTTAAGGCAGGAAAACTGACAGTGAGCGCTAATCCGTTTGTCCCAAAGAAAGGCACCCCTTTCAGAGATGAGAGGATGCCTTCTTTCGATGAACTCATGGAGAGAAGGAAAAGGTTGAGGATGGCCGCTAGGAAACTGGGAGTGGGGTTCGCTGGAGAGAGCCCGCGTCTCGCGAAGACTCAGGCTGCGTTCTCCAGGGGGGGAGAGGAGCTTGCTGATGTGTTCACCCAAATGGCTCGAGGGGTCCCCAGCGCGAGGGCTTTCCGGAACGTTGGACTCAGCGGGCAATACGAACAAATCCTTAATTGAAGTGGAGAAGGACGAAGCCTTTGAGCTGATCGTGCCAACTCTTCTCAGTGAGGTCCCTGGTCTTGTTTGCGGGTTCACAACCCGGCGTGGGGGGGTGAGTCCGGCACCATGGGACAGCCTGAACCTATCCATGGAAGTTTCTGACGAGAGGGAGAATGTGGTAGAGAATCGAAGACGTCTCTTATCATACTTGCGTTGGAATGGACGGTTCCTCATACCACATCAGGTCCACGGCTCGAAGGTTGCATTGGCTAATGGTGACCTTTCCAATAAACCAGAAGCAGATGCTCTTGTAGGGTTTGAAGGGGATACATTGCTAGGCGTGATGGTTGCGGATTGTGTGCCCATTCTGATGACGAAAAGAAACGGTAAGGCTTTCGGATGCGTGCACGCTGGCTGGCGAGGGACCGCCCAGGGAATCGCTAGCAAGGCCCTGCAATACCTCGCCAACGTCGCTCAATGTGGGGCAGAAGAGGTCCTGATATCCATTGGTCCTTCCATAGGTCCGTGCTGTTATGAGGTAGATCCTCCGGTGGTATCTGCTTTGAATAGTTCCTATTCCGGGGGGAACCTTGAGACAAGGCACGTCGATCTACAGGAGATCAATCGTAGGCAACTTCTGGCTGCGGGCGTTTCCGATGTCCAGATAGAGATCATAAGAACTTGTACGTCGTGTGCGCTGGACAAGTGCTTTTCTTTTAGAAGAGATCGAGGTCAGACAGGCAGAATGATGGGTTTCATTGGGAAAGCCGCATAGGCTGCGTCCAGGCGCTTCTGCCCTCCGAGTCCACGCATTCGATCCGAACGTAACCCAATCCCTCTTTGAGTTTGAAAGAGGCTTCGCAGATTCCCTCTGGAGAAGCAGCTGGCACGTGCTTCCCGGTCGATCGACGACAGATGAAGTTGATGTAGGAAACAGGGGAACAGTTCACTTGAAGGGTGTTTCCTGTCAAGGATACGTCGTGAATCACGGGTCCTGTGGAGGCGTAGCAGGCCCCATTTCTCAAAGCCTCAAGGACGGCCTTTTCAGTGAGGTCGTGCGCTTTGATCATGGTCCATCCCTGAAATACGTCCCTTTCCTTATCATGGGCGTCGTCCACGGCGAAGCCCAAGGGCGTCGCGCCGAGTGCAAGCAGGTTGTCCCAATGTGCGGAGGACAAGCCCTTACCGATTCCAGTGAGACATGTGGTGTTGAAAACTTCAATGCCGAGATATCCCCGAAGGGGGGCCATATCTTCAAGGGTAAGTCCGCACCAATAGGGGTGGGCCAGGATGGCCACGCCGTTCACTTCGTGGATCGCTTCGATCAGTTCCTGGCAACTGGACACCTCCAAGCGGGGCAGATCCGTGATCCCGAGGGCGACCACGTGGTACTGGGGTCTGCCGGGAGCGTTGACGCCGTTGAGCTCCGAGCCGGGCAGGAGAAGAATTGAATCGGTGCTAAGATGTGTATGAGAGGTGAATAGGTTGTGATCCGTCAAAGCCAGCACGTCGTAGCCAACTTTTTGGTAGGCGTCTCTCCTCTCTTCAGGCGTGAGCGATCCATCGGAAAGCGTGGTGTGTGTGTGAAGATTGGCCTTATACCAAGATCCTTGGGCTTGGAAAGCGGACAACATGCTCATCGTAGGCCTCTTTCATGGTGAAGCGAGGAATGTTTGAACGTCTCTAGCTCCTCAGGTCAACGTGGAGGGGTACAGTCTATATCAGATTCTTTGCGGGCCGCTAGATGGTGGCCGGGACTTCTCCTTCTGGCCGGCAGTCTTACGGCCTTTTTCTGGTGGAACGGGAGAGAAGGGGTTGTCCGAGCCTGCGAGTTTCCTTTTGGCGCTCATGCAGGATTCCTTCTCTCCTCGGACGATGCGAACGCGTCCCTTTTCTTTCCTCCGGACATCAACCTGGACAACATGACCGATAAGACGTACGTGTCGGACAGGCAGAGGGTCTTTTCGGTGCTGCACAAGATTCTCGCCACAGGCATGGAAACAGGGATCCCTTTTGCCCCTGGAATCTGCCCGCGGTACGCTCAGATTGTGAAAATGGAGGGAGAAGAGATAGGGGTCATTTCAGCGTTAGAAGATGACCCTGAGTTGTGCGAGGTGCTGCGGCTGGGGGTGTCCCAGGAATTGCTCATCCCCTACAACCACGGCATGTACCACTGTTTTCGCTGGGATGATGACGGAGACGGTAGGGGAGAGTTGGTAACCTGGCACAATCCCGAGGCGGGACGGCAAGTCAGCGTGGAGGATCTGGTTCTGGCCGGGGAGATCATCGGAAGGGTGACGGGGCGAAAGCCGATCGCCTTTCGAAGCCCTGGATATCATACCTATCTCAATGAGGACGGTTACAGCGGAAGGGGTGAAGAAAAGACGTCGAATTTGCTCAAAGAGAAGGGATATGAGATCGATTTGAATCCCCACAGTTTCCGGTACGCCGATGTGTTTCCACAGGATGTGGGACGCGCCAGAAGATGGCGGTACGCTTGGGGGGATAGGACAGGATGGTTTTTGGGACGATCGGGATTGAGAAAGCATTGGGGGCCGTTCCCTTTCGAGAGAAACGACGATGGCACCTTGCGGCTGTTCACCTACCCGGACGTCAATGTCCTTCCAGGAGCGCTAGAGCGATTGGATCGATGCTTCCAGCGAGGCTACTTCTGTCAGGAGAGCGTGCCATTCACCTGGATGAGCAATCCTGACTATCTGAATGTGGCGCTCTCTCTCATGAGAAGGGCGGGGGAGCTTCACCCCAACCAGGCGGGCGGTCTTTGGTGTCCCCGAAGCTTCAGAGAAATCGCGGACTGGCACGGCTGCGTCCGAGAAGGTCGCTACCAGATCTCCGCCCACTCAAAAGGCGCCACCTGCACTGTGCAAGTCAAGGTCAAGCAGCCTTGCGCCCTTTTTACCATTTCCCTTCCGGCCTCCGCTAAGTGGCAGTCGGCCCCCACCATCATGGGAAGTCCCCCGCAAAATGTCGTCGGCACCCAGCTTCACAACGGCCGCCTCTACCTCACGGCTAGTATCAGCGACCAGTTTGAATGGACCATCGAAGGAAGTGCATGACGTTCTTTCCCCACCAGACCACGGACAGTTTTACCGGGAGGCAGTATGTCGAACGGGAGGAGACGGGGGGGGCGTTGCTTCGGCGGGGTGATTTCGTGGATAATCCTTGCCGATGAAAGGACGGATGGTTTTCCTATCCTTGCTTCTAGTGTGCCCGGCAGTGGCATCTCCGGTGTGGCTTTCCTACGGGCCGCCTCGGGGGGCGGAATGTGTTCTGGAAGTCTCTCAGCTTCAGGAGAGGTGCAACGATTCGGTATGGATCCTTCCAAAGGAAATGGATTTGGCCGTCCGTTCCTCTCTGAGCGAGTTGGGGGGACTCTTGAATCTGCTGGAAGAAGGGAAGCGGGATTGGACGGAGGGAGGAGAGCGTAGGGTGCGGGTGGAGATCGATGTCGGGGACATCGTGGATCCGCTTGCCGTCAGAAGGAGGATGTATGGTGTCCTTGTGCCTTTGACGACGGCAGTTAGACGCTCAGGATGGGAGGG
>Ga0272442_10010976_pt1 | contig 11101 bp, 6 predicted proteins | sample SSMForm2O_FD_200262 | JGI IMG/M metagenome (GOLD analysis project Ga0272442, IMG submission 200262) | Marine sediment archaeal communities from Little Sippewissett salt marsh, Falmouth, MA, United States - SSM-Form-2O | ecosystem: Environmental > Aquatic > Marine > Wetlands > Sediment ...
CTTGCCAGGCGGACCAGGCCGCGATGGCGTGGGCGGTCAGGTCGGCGCAACTGCGATCGAAGGGCAGTCGCCCCCAGCCGCGGCAGAAGGTGGGGATGCCGCCGTCGGCGTTCTGGAGGTCGGCGAGCCAGGTACAGCCGGCCGCGGCCGCGTCGCGGGTTCGGTCGTCGGCTGGGCCAAGATGACGAAGGGCCCGCAGCGCGCCGGCGGTGTCGTCGGCGTCGGGCACGCCGCCGGAGCGGTCGGTCCAGGCCCACCCGCCCGGGGCCGCGGCCGTGTAGGGGTGCTCGACGAGATGCTGCTGATCCAGGAGCCAGTCGCCAATCGCCCGCCTCTCGATGGGGCTCAGGGCGTCGGCCGTCGAGGGCGCACCGGCCAGGGCATTCACCGCCAACGTGGTGACCCACGTGGCCAGGTCCGTGTCGATGGGCCAGGCCCCGCCCGGTCGAGCGCCGTCGCGGAGGAAGGCCGCCGCCCGGTCGGCGACGCGGTGGGCCGGGCCTGGCGAACGCCCGGCGGGGATCGACCGAAGGCTCATCAGGACGAAGCTCGTCAGCGGGGCGGCCTCGAGGAACCCGCCGCTGTCGGGCTGGGTCTGGGCGAGGCGCCGCAGGGTGGCGCCGGCCAGCATGTTGCGGAGGCACCGCGCGAGCGGGTTCCGCGTCGGGCGCCGGTGGTGGCGCAGTTGGCCGATGGCGATCAGTGCGGGCAGGGCGTAGCTGACGACGGGCAGGCGAAGCGCCCGCAGGGCCCCGTGGGGGCAGGCGGCCAACTCGAAGGGCAAGGCCGCGACGTGCTTCCACGCGTCGCGCGGCGGCCCGAGCCGCCCGGCCAAGGCGCAGAAAGCCAGGATGGGCGCCGAGAAGGTTCGGTCCCGGCCGTAGCGGGCGGTGACGGCGCGGGCCAGCGCCCCGGGCTCGACGGACCCGGCCCGGGCGGTGAGATATCGCTCGGCGGCGCGGACGGCCCCGGCATGGCGCTCGTCGGGTGTCTCGGTCGAGGCCAGGGCTGCATACGCCAGCAGCGCGGTGGAGAGGTTCGAACCGCTTCGCACCGTGTCGCCCCAGCCGCCGTCGTCGTTCTGGTGCTCCGCGAGCCAGTCGAGCCCGCGGCGGACGAAGGGCGCGTTCGACTCGGCCCCGTCGCGGGCCAGCGCGAAGACAGCCGTCGCCGTGGACAGCGCACTGTCGGACAACTCGCCGACCCAATGCCCGGCGTCCGTCCGCTCGGCGAGGAGCCTGTCCATCGCGGCCGTCAGCGCCGCATGCAGGGCCTCCGTGTCCATGTCGCGTCGCTTGGCCATCACGATTGCCCCACCCGGCCGGCGCGCCGCAGCGCACCTACCAGTAGATAATCCGCCGGAAGTCGCTCCGCTCCTTCAGCGAGAGCCCCTGGAGGTCCGGGATCAGGTACCGGTTCCGGTTGATGTCGATCAGCACCTTGCCCCGGTGGCCGTAGTCCACCGCGCGATTGTGCTTCCACCGCATGAGGAAGTCGATCCTGCCCTTGTTGGTCTCGACGTCCATTCGGACCATGCCGTACTTCCAGCCGACCTTGTGGATTCGGAGGATCTTGTGGATGAAGTACCGCCGGGCGAGCGCCTCGCGGACGAGCCGGGCCTGGTCCTCGGGAAACTCCGCCAAGTCCCGGATGATGCCGATCTCCCGCTCGTCGTCGTCCCCGCCGGTGTGGATCAAGGAGATGAACTCGCTCGAGTAGGCCACGGGAAAGACGTATGCGGCGTAGACGCCTCCGTAGATGCGTTCGCCCGGGATCGACACGTGGAGCGTGTCGTGGGTCCCCAGGTGGACCTTGCACGTGTCGGGGTGGAGGTACCGGACCTCCGTCGGGTCGACCTTCGGGTCTGCCTGGTCCTGCGAGCTCTCGTTGGTTTTCACGGGTCCTTCCCGTCCTACGCTTTCTTTTCGACCGAGGTAGCCAGCGAGTCCACGGCGGGCTCGCGGCTCAACTCGGTCTGGATTCTCACGAGCCTGTAGTACGTGCCCTTCTGGGCCAGGAGCTCCTCGTGCGTGCCTCGCTCGATGATCCTTCCGTCGTCGACGACGAGGATGCGGTCGGAGTCCCTCAGCGTACTCAACCGGTGGGCGATGGACAGCGTGGTCCGCCCCTCGGCGATCCGGGCCAGGGCGCTCTGAATGAGCTGCTCGCTCTCGGTGTCGACGCTGCTGGTGGCCTCGTCGAGGATGAGGATCCTCGGGTCGTACAGCAGGGCGCGGGCGATGGCGATCCGCTGCTTCTCGCCCCCGGACAGGCCGCTGCCTCGCTCGCCGATGTAGGTATCGTAGCCGAGGGGGTGGCGAATGATGAAGTCGTGCGCGTTGGCGGCCTTGGTGGCGGCGAGGACCCTCTCCGGCCCGGTGTCGCCCCGCCCGTAGGTGACGTTCGTGTAGATCGTGCCGCGGAAGAGGAACGGCTCCTGGAGCACGACCCCGACCTGCCGGCGGATGTCCTCGATCTTGAGGTCGCGGATGTCCACGCCGTTGATCAGGATCCGCCCGTCGTCGGGCTCGTAGAACCTCGCAAGCAGATTGATCAGCGTGGTCTTGCCCGACCCGCTCTTGCCGACGATCCCCACCTGCTCGCCCGGGTGGACCTCGAACGAGACGTCCTTGATGACCGGATCGTGGCGGTCGTAGCCGAAGCTGACGTTCTCGAACCGGATGCTGCCGCCCAGGTCGGGCAGGGCCTTGGGCTCGGTCGCCTCGATGATCTGCGGGCGCGTGTCCAGGATCTCGAACGTCCGCTGCGTGGCGGTCAGGAACTGCGTCAGCCAGTTCGTCAACTGCGTCAGTTGCCCCAGGGGGTGGTAGAACATCCACAGGTACCCCAGGAAGGCCATCAGCTTGCCCAGCGTGAGCCGCTGGCCCAGCACCCACTGCCCGCCGATAAACCACACCAGAATGCCTCCGAGCTGGAAGAGCATCCCGATGGACGGGTTGAAGACCGTCACGGTGTACTCGACGCCGCGGAAACTGTCGCGGACGTACGAGGCCGAGCGGTCGAACCGGCCCTCCTCGCGCTTCTCCTGGCCGAACGCCTTCACCACGCGAATGCCCGAGAGGATCGTGTTCAGCACGCCGTGCAGCTTGCTCCGGGCGTCCCAGACGCGGTAGTAACGGGGGTAGATCCGCTTCCAGAAGAACACGGCCGAGAGAATCACGAAGGGGGCCGGCAGCAGCGTGATCAGCGCGAGCTGCCAGTCGAGGGCGAACAGCACGGCCCCGACGGCCGAGACCGTGATCAACTGGGCCATGAAGCCGCTGGTCAACTGCTGGACGAACCCCTTCATTTGCTCGGTATCGCCGACGACACGGCTCATGAGCTGGCCGAGGTTGTAGCGGTCGTAGTAGGCCATGCTGAGCTTTGTCAGGTGGCGGAAGACGCGGCTGCGCATGTCGTAGGCGATCTGCGTGCCGACGAAGCTGGCCAGTCGGCCGGTGACGATCCGGGCGAGGGTGATCAGCACGTGGGTTCCCAGCAGGGCCGCCACCAGGGCGAGCAACCACCGCGTGGCGACCTCGCCGAGAAGCTCGGGATTGCCCGCCTGCTTGGGGGCGAGCACCTTGTCGATCAGCACGCGGACGAGCTGTTGCGGGACGAGGCCGAGGCCGATGACGATCATGACGAGGGTGATCATCACGGCGGCCTTGCCCGCGTAGGGGCGCATCATCTTCAGGACGCGGACGAAGACAGCCCCTCGCCGGATGCAGCGCCGGCAGACGTCGCCCTTGAACTGAAGCGGCATGCCGCACTGCGGGCACTTGCGGGGGTCGAGGTCGTCCTCGGGGCCGACGTAGGGCTCCTCGCCGGCACACCAGGCCTTCAGCTTGGCTGCGACCTTCCGGAACAGGTCGGCCTGGGTGTTGGAGTAGGCGAGCATCTCGACGTAGACGCCCTCGGCGAGCACCTCCAGGAACCCCCCGCCGACGCCCTGGCGAGTTCGGATTTCCCGGACGCTCTCGCGGGACAGGCAACTGCGAATGGCCGTCTTGCCCTCGGCGGGCATGCCCAGCGTCAGCAGGCGGTCCGGCTCGGCCAACAGGAACACCTGCTCGTACCGGCCCTCGAGGTTCAGGTCGGTGCACGTCGTCAGCCACGCCTTCTCGGGGTGGACCCCTTCCGAGATGGCCAGCCGGGTGAGTTCCTCGGGAAGTTCCCTGTTCAGAAGCGCTGATCGGTTGGTGGACATTGGGCAGGGACCCCTGTGGGCGGCGTGGAATCCGAAACGGATTCGTCACGGGACATGATGACACCGGCTTCTATCGTTCGAAACGTCGTCTGTAACGCCGGGATTCTACCACTCATTCGCCCAAAGCCAAGTGTTGGCGAGAAGGATTCCCCGTTTTTTCCTCAAAAAAGCTCCTTTTTCCCGGCCGGGAGCTATTCGGCGAGGTGGCCGAGGGCGAGAAGGCCGTAAAAGGTGTACTCGCAATCGCCTGTCTCCTCGTTGTCGTGAGCGGCGAAGGCGCCGTCGCCGCGGCGCAGACCGCGGACGAATCGCAGGCACGGCTCGCGGATCGGACCCAGGTCGGTCCCCAGCACCCACAGCGCGTGCAGGGCGGTGGCCGTGCTCAGCAGATCGGCCTCCGGCGCGCCCGGCAGGGGGGCGAACCCCCCGGTCGGCTCGATACGTTGCAGGAGCCAGGCCGCCACGTCCGCCGGCGCGGCCCAGCCGAGCGCGCCCAGGGCCGTGACCGCCGCCGCCGTCGAGGGCGTCGCGCCGATCGGCAGGCGCCGGTCGTTGGCGTAGCTCCCGTCCGGCGTTCGCAGAGCCTGGAGGCATCGAGCCAGGCCGACCGCGTCCGGCGGCTCGGCCGAGAGGTCCCCCGCCGCGCCCAGGGCGAAAAAGCACCCGTAGGCCGAGCCGACTTCGGCGCCCGCCTGATGCGCGTAGCCGCCATCGGCCGAGCGAAAGCCCTCCAGGCGGCGCAGGGCTTTCGGACGCCGGTTGGCAGCTTCGGCGAGGCCAAGCAATGCCCGGCAGCGAACCAGGCACGCCCAATGAACGAGGTCGAGCCCGTCGCCGTCGCCGAAGGCGTCGAGGTATTCCGCCAGCGGCTCGACCGGCATGGCCGAACCCAGGGCCGTCAACGCCTGGAGGCCGAACGCCGTGTAGTACAGGTCGGCCGTGCCGTGCCGGTCGGCGAAGCCCCCGCCGGGGAGGATCTGACCGCGAAGGTAGGCTCCGACGGTCTCGGCGGAATCACCCAGTAGCGTCTTGGCCTGCTGGGCCGCCGTGAGCATGTCCCGAGAGATGGTCATTGCAGCAGAACAGGACCTCCGCGTCGTGGAAGATCTTGGTAACCACTCGCCGCAGGAGGCCCTTGAGGCTGGCATTTTCCAGCGGGCCCAGCGAGCGGACGGCGAGGCGTTTATAGGATTCCAGCAACTGCCGCGCTGTCCCGGCGACGGCCTCGCCGGCGAACAGGTTCCGCAGGGCGTCCGGGACCTCGTGGGAGGGCGTCGGGTGTGCCCAGAGGGCCTCGACGAGTTTTTTATCCGGCCCGCGGGCGGCTTCGTGGGCCAGGGCCAGCAGGAGGTTCGGGCGGGCCGCACCGACGTCGCCCCCGTCGTCGTCGGCCCAGTCGTCCAGGTCGTCGCGGATCTGGTAGGCGATGCCGAGCGCGTCGCTGTAGTGGCCCAGGACGTCCAAGACGTTCTCGCCGGCTCCGGCGTACATCGCGCCGAGGTGCAGCGCGACGTCGAAGGCCGGCGCGGTCTTGCGGCGGAAGATGTCCAGCACGTCGCTGGGCGACAGTGGGCCGGGCTTGCGGGCCCAGCAGAGCTCCATTCCCTGGCCGAGGCAGAGCATGCGGTGGCCCTCGGCGGCCTTTCGGAGCATTTCGGCCTTCCGCCCGCCGGTCGCGCCGCATTCGGCGATCAGGCGGTACCCCTCGCCCAGCAGCAGGTCGCCGACGTTCAGCGCCACGGGCACCCCGTGGGCGGCGTGGAGCGTCTCCTGCTCGTAGCGCGTCTTGTCGTCGTCCTCGATGTCGTCGTGGACGAGCGAGGCCTTGTGGAAGCACTCGATGGCCACCGCCAGCTTGCGGAGGTCATCGGGCAGCGGCGCGTCCAGATCGCCACACAGCGCCCGGTAGGCACAAACGGCCAGGAACGGGCGCCACCGCTTGCCCGACCGCCCCAGCCAAGCCCCCGCGATCCGCTCGGTCTCGCTGTTCGGCTTGCCAAGCACGTCGCGCAGGGCTTCGGGCTCGAACCAGGCCTCGACCTGGCTGCGCAGGCCGTCGAGGTCCAGGCGCCGGGTCTTGTCCTCGCTCGTCAGGTGGAGGATCTCCCAGACCCAGTCGAGATCGACGGCGGTATTTTCGCAGCCGTCGTAGAGCAGGGGCACGGCCATGCCGGGCACCGCGCCGGCGTGGATGTACGGGAAGACCTCGCGGAGGACCGACAGGCAACTGACGCCGACGACGGCTTCCACCTGGTTGGTCTCGAGCAGTTCCATGACGATGGGCGAGCCCTCGGCGATGAGGACGACATATCCGAGTTGCTCGGCCTCGGTTTGGAGGTCGGCGATATTGCACCGCCCGCAGCGGCGGCAGACGAGGCCGACCTCGTCGAACTCGGCGGGGCAGTGGTCGGCGTCGCGGAGGCACTTGGGCAACAGCAGCAGGCGGCGGCGGTAGGGGATCCCCGCCAGTTGCTCCCGCCAGACCTCGTTGTTGATCAGCACGGTGGCGAAGTCGATATACTCGGTGCCGAGGCCGGTCGTCTCGATGACGTGCCGGCAGTGCCCCTGGAGCTCCTCGAGGTCCAGCGGCGGGACCGGTCTCGCCGAGCGGACGTACTGCTGGACGGCGTGGAGCAGGCGGTCGCGTTCGGCCTTGGTCTGCGGGATGCCCTCTTGCGGCGCCCTCGTCGGCTGCCGAATCGGCGTGATGCCAAGATCTGCCAGGGACTTCTGCATGGATCGCATTTCCTCGACGCGCTGCTCTGCGCCTCACCGGTCACCGGCGGGGGCCTGGCCAGGGACCTCACCGCTCGCCGCCTGCCGGGCGATGATCCGCCTTCGGGTGCGACGAAACGTGCGGCGCCAACTGATGACCTCGGTCCGCCCGAGCAGTTGAATCAGCATTCTCTTAAACCGGGAAACGCCGCCGGCTCGCTGATTATCCCAATAAAGCCGTGGGACCTTCCGGAAGTTTACCTCGTAGCACGTCGCAAACAAGTCCAGGTGGTCTCGCGTCATGGTCTCGACGGTGAACCGCCGGGCGCCGGCGGCGATCTCGTGGGGCAGGGGCTCGTAGAAGATGGGGAACACGACGGCCGGGCCCGCCGTCAGGTCCCGCACGAGGCGAAGCGTCCGGCGGACGTCGTGGGGGGTCTCCCCGGGCAGGCCGAGGATCACGCTGAAGACGCTGAAGAACCCCGCCCGGGCCATCTTGTCGGCCGACTCGCGAACGATGGTCTCCCAATCTTCGGCGCGGAAGGGCGCGATCTTGCCCGGCGCGATCCGCCGGACGAGCTGCCCGTTGGCGCTCTCGACGCCCATGTTGACCCAGAGGTACTCGTTGCGGTGCTGCCACGTCAGCAGTCGGCGGATCTCGGCGAGTTGTTCGTCGTCGAGCTGGGCGACGGACGAGATGTTCGCGTGGTCGATCTGCATGAAGCTCAACTTGCCGAGCCGCCGCATCTCGGCCAGCAGGTCGCGCAGGGCCTCGAAGTTCGGGCGAATGCCCGTCGCGCCGTAACGAAAGAGGTCTTCGCTGCAACTGCACACGTTCGTCACGCCGGCGGCAACGTTCGTCTCGAGGTCCGCCAGGATCAGGTCCTTCGGCAGGTGGAACATCTTGTGGCGAGCCATCGTGCAGAAACCGCACCCCCGCCCGCACCCGCGGGACAACTCGACGCTGCCGAGCAGGCTCGCGCCGCGGATCGGCCGGATGCCCTCGCCGGCCGTGCCGTCGGCGACGAGGTGCGCGGGGGCCTCGCGCCCGGCGAGCAGGTCGGCGACGAGCGACGGCCCGACCGACTCGAAGTACCCCTCGAAGACCGTGTCCACGCCGCTGGCCGCCGCCTGGCCGGGATCGTCGGCCCACTGCCAGGCGCCTCCGCCGCCGACGAGCACGGTGAAACCGTGCCGGGACTTCGCGCTCCGCAAAGACTCCATCATGCGCAGCGTCCAGTGACGGCTGTAGAGCTCGCCCTTCGAGAAGTGGGCGGTTGTCGTGTTGCTCATCCCCCGCCCGAGCGGGTCGCCGGACGTGACGCCCACGACCTTCGTCCAGGGCCCCAGCAGGCCGTCCAGGGCCTCGGGGGTCGTGCAGACGACGTCGTTCGGATCCAGGGGTAACGTATCCAGCAGGGACGCCTCGATCCGCCGCAGGCCCAGGGGCACGGCGTGGGCTCGACCGGCTGCGTCCGTCCGCTGACGTGGGCTCAGCAAGCGACGCATCACGAAAGCCGGAACCTGCGTCGTCTGCATCGTGGCGAACATGCCCTCGAAGAGGATCTGGTAGTTGGCCGAGAGCGTACGGTCGGCCACGAGGACGACGGCGGGTCTGCCGGTCGATCTACTCACAACAGGGCGGCTCCGCCTTGCCGTCGTCGTCGGGCGCCTCGCACGCGCAGCCGCCGGGTGCGGGGTCGGGGTCGCCGCAATCGCAGTCGCAGAGCCGCTTGGCGGCGGCCGCGTCGACGAGGCCCAACGACCGCAGGACGTCCGGCGAGCCCTTGGCCTTCTCGGCCAGCGAGGCCAGGTCCGCCCCGCCGGCAGCGGCGGATCGCCGACGCAGCACGTTGTATACGTCGCCGCGGAGCAACGTCTTGAGGTCCGTGCCGACGCGTTCGGCCTGGACGTCCGCCTCGTTGACGGCCGAGCCGTCGATCGGCCCGGAGGGGTACTTCGGAAAAATGATCGCCGCCTTCGGGCAGATCCGCGCGCAGGCCGGGCAGTTCGTCTTGCAGTGGGACGGTTCCACCACGCGGACGGGCGGGTCGTCCGCGATCTCGTACACGCCGAATAGACAGAAGTTCGCGCACTGCTTGCAGCCGACGCAGCGATCGTAGTCGACGACGGGGAACCAGGGCACCCATTGGCCGGGCTCAGCCAGGCCGGCCTGCTCGCGGATGGCCTGGACGGCCTGCAGCGCTCCGCAGGCGCACTTGTCGGTGATGTCCAGGCCGGTCGCGTCCTGCCCGCTTTCTCCCGGCCACTCGGCCGGGACGCCGTCGGGGAACTCGCCGACGACAACGGTCCGTTCGCCGCGAGCGTGGAAGTGCCCGGCGGGTCCGGTTCGCGTGACGCCGAAGCCCGCGTCGAGCAGCGTGGCCAGCAACTCGACGCGCCGGGCGGGCTCGATTGTCCGGGCGCCCGGGCCTTCGTAGAGAACGACGTGGAGGACGCCGTCGCTCGGTGCGTCGGGTGCGTTCGCCAAGCCGGTACCCGACGGCATCGCGGCGGCGGCGGTCTCCGGCGCCAGGTCCCTGAGGTCCACGACCTTCGCGTCGGCATCGCCGAGTTCGGCCCCGCCGGCGTGGAAGAGCCAGCGGATAGCCCGGGGCCGGCACGCGACGATTCGCAGCCCCTCGTCGTTGGCCCATGCGGCCAGCGCCCCATCGTGTCGGGCCGCCAGGCCGCAGAGGTCGCAGACGGCCTCGAACGGCGCATCCGCCTCGGCCAGGGCCTTCAGGGCCGCGTCCTTGACGTCCGCCGGAATCTCCTGCCAGTGTGCGCAGCGGCAATACACAACGTGTCGTTCGTCCGGTGCGTTCATACCCTTGTTATACCAATCCGCACCCGCGATTCGGGGCAAAAAGACGCAGAACGCTTGGTCTGGGTTCCATCGTTCGTCTGTTCCCAATGCCCACGAGTTGCGCGTTCCGTGGAAGCCCACGGGTCGCGAGCCGTGGGCTTTGGGGTGGGTATAGCATCCAAGCCTCCTTTGTAAGGTGTTTTTAAATTGATCTTTATGGTAATCCTGGGCCTGTGGGCTTCGGGGGGCTACTTTGGGCCTCGTACGTCGAGGCAGACGAGTTCGCCGTCGGCGTCGCGGCAGTAGATCCGCCCGTTGGCGAGCACGGGCACCGTCCAGCACGTGCCTGCCAGGACCTTCTTCCGCATCAGGGGCACGAGGCCTTCGGCCGTGGCCGGGGCGATCACCAACTCGCCGCCGCCGTCCATCGCGATGAGCTTGCCGTCGGCGATCATCAGCGCCCCGTTCCGCAGTTTGCGGGTGGACCACTTCCGCTTGCCCGTGGCGAACTCCACGCACCGAAACGACTTCGCCCCGACGGCTGAGCCGTGGAACCCGTAGAGGTGCCCCTCGAAGAGCACCGAGTTTGTCGAGAGGTTCAGCATGTTGCTGCCCCGCCAGACCTCGACGGCCTTGTCCTTGGCCAGCCGCACCAGCGCGCTGCCCGGCCGCTCGCCGGCGGAGATAAAGCACCGCCCCCCCGAGACGATCGGCGTGACGCAGCTCTCGACCAACAGGAAGGAGAACGGGTAGGTGAGCACCTCGCTGCCGTCGGCACCGGCGACGACGGTCAGCCCCGCGCCGTTGAGCGTGGCGATGCACGCCCGCCCGGCCAGCGCCAGGGCGATCGGCGAGGAGTAGGCCGGGCGGTACGACTTGGACTGCCAGAGGCGTTTGCCCGTGGCCGCGTCCCACGCGACGATCGGCCCGGCGTCGACGACGACGCGCCCGCCCGTCACCAGCGGCGAGCACGCGAAACCCCACGAGGGGATCTCCGCGCCGATCGGCTTCTCGCGGACGTCCACGGACCAGACAACCTTGCCCTCATCGGCGGTCAGGCAGAACAGTTGGCCGTCGCGGCTGAAGGTGTAGACCTTCCCGCCGGCGACGGTGGGCGTGGACCGCGTGCCGTCGTAGAGCTTGATGAGCTTCCGCGGCGCGGTGGCCGAGCAGGCGTAGGTGTGCTGCCAGATCAGCCGGCCCGTCGCGGCGTTCAGGCAGACGAGCGTGTCGGTGTCGTTCGTGTTGCCCAGCGTGTACAGCCGCCCGCCGGCGACGGCGACCGACGAGTAGCCCGCCCCGACGCGGGTCTTCCAGAGCAGCCCCGGGCCGTCGTCGCCGAACTCGGCCCGAAAGCCCTTCTCCCG
>Ga0272442_10010978_pt1 | contig 11098 bp, 6 predicted proteins | sample SSMForm2O_FD_200262 | JGI IMG/M metagenome (GOLD analysis project Ga0272442, IMG submission 200262) | Marine sediment archaeal communities from Little Sippewissett salt marsh, Falmouth, MA, United States - SSM-Form-2O | ecosystem: Environmental > Aquatic > Marine > Wetlands > Sediment ...
TCTTTATCAATGGCATTCCTCTTATCGGAGCAGCACCGCTTGAACAATTTTACGCGATCATAGACAGCGAGCTGGGTGCCCAGTAACTCAATATCGAATACCAGAAATTTAAAAAAAACCGGAAGGATTCAGGATATCGCTCACCGCCTGAATCCTGTTTTTTTTACATATACACAATATCTTGTTCATCAGATGCTCTAATAAAAACCCCGGTTTACTATTTTAATCATCACGGTTAATAGAACCTTACACGAACCCTTCACAACCCCCACAAGTATGAAAAAATCATGTATTCTAAAATTGCTATCATGATCAAATCAAGATAAGATTCTTCAAAGTAACTTCACAATTCAGATAGAATATGATCGATTGGAGTGCCTCCCAGGGAAGACATGATCCATTCACTACCCTCCATGCCAATACTACACTCCGGACAAGCCGTCATACTTTCCAGTAAGGCTTCCCATTCGGAAGGCTGACGATCTAGCGTTTCCCACTTCAATCCTGTCATTTACCCGAATCCTGCTATCAGGGCATCTGCTTGCAGTTCTCAGCAGACTGTCTTACGTAACAGAAACCAACTCAATAGGAAATCTGCATGACAGACCAACAGGAAACGCTTTTTGCTTTTGACTGCGGTGCGACAAACTGGCGTTTGTATCGGGTGGAATACCTTCACGAGCAAAATGCCATCCATATGATAAGTGACCCTCAGCCTTCCCCGCTTACAAGTTTTTACGACCGCCACCTCCCCGCTGCCCTGCTCCTCAATGCTGATGGAACTTCAATCGAAGCCTATGGGGAAACTGTCTCTCAACAGATGGATCAGGAAGATTTACGGGAGAGAATCCGCGAATACTTCAAACCCTGCATCGGAGCCCATCTTCAGGACAACCCCCTTCCTCATCAGAAACGGTATACCCACAAGCAGGCTCTGAACTATACCGGCATGCTGCTGCAAGATGTTTTACATCAACTGCAGGGGGAAAAATGGTATAACAAGCCGTTCAACAACCAGATCCGCTTTTCCTTTGCCTACCCGGTACATTGGCAGTTCGACCATGATGGCACAATACTTGATGATTTTAAAGGGGTCGTTCTGGACTGCTTTGAAACTCCGCTGCATGACCGCCTCCGCTTTGTTCCTGAGCCTGAGGGAGCAATCCTGAGTTTGTACCATCAGGGCTTGTTGAAAACAGAGAGGCCTGAAGGCCTCACCTTGATAGCAGATGTAGGCGGAAGCACAACCGACATGGTGGCTGGAAAAATCGACCCCCGATCCGGTGAGATAGATTTTGTTCACCACTATGGCGAACCGCATGGCGGCGGCCTCTATGATGCCGAGCTTGCCAAGTATCTCATTGAAAAACTAGAAATCCCGGCTCATGCCCTTGCAGATGACCCGACAGCACTGATGTCCCTGCGTAGTGCCGCCCGCAAATTGAAGGAATCCCTCAGCCGCCAACTGCTTAACCTAAGCGGAACCTTCCATACTCCTCGACGGACCGTTACGGTTGTCATGCGGGATGGCACTGTATATCGCAGTACTGTTCAGCTCCAGGAAGACACCTTCCTGGGTGTCGCAAGGCACCTCATTGTGGATTTTGAATATCTGCTGGCCAACGCACTGAAATCCATGAAACTATCGAAAGAGAATATCCACCAGGTGGTTCTCGTGGGCGGTGGCTCACAGTTATTCACCATCGTCCGTCACCTCCGTGACCAGTTTGGAGAGGATCGAATCCTGCTTTCCGACAACCCTGAAGAGATCGTCGTAAAAGGTGTTGCTTTGGAATACGGCATTGCGTGCAACCGCTCCTCACTGCCGGCACACTCTCCACAACCTGCTATCTCGTTCACTTCGACCAGTCAGGAGGAAGAGCTGGCCTGGCTGCTGATATCCGAAGATGGAGACAACTTCCCACTGAACAAGGAAACCACGAGTCTGGGCAGAAAAAGCCAGAACGATATCTGGGTAAAGGACGATCTCGCATCCCGATTCCACGCTGAAATCAGGAAAGACGGTGAAGTGTTTTACCTTGTCGATCTGGGCAGCACAAATGGCACATACCTCAATGCCGCGCGCATTGCACAAAAGCAGCCAACCATCTTCCGTCAGGGAGATGAAATCCGTATTGGATCAATACGCTACCGGCTTGCAAAGAGTTGATCCCAAAATAGCTGAAAGGTTGCCTCATGACCGAAAACCGCGCTATCGAACCTGCTGCAGCAAATCTGGAACCGCTTGAACAGCTTCCCGTAGAACTTTTGACTACAACAGGAGACCTGATCTCACGAGCGATGCTGTTCACCCTCAGCAGGAATTACCTTGACGGCCCGATTTTCGATGCCAACTATGTCCGCGTTCTGACTGATCAGCCCCCTCCACGTCCGGATGTAGCATTCATTCACCTTGAACAGGTCGGTCAGCCTGTCAGCGAGGATTTTTCCAGGAATTTGCGAGCCATTCAAACTACACTGGCAGCATGCCATGACCCGCGTTACACACTCCTGTTCCTGATCAGCAGTGATGGATACCGCTCTGATATTTATCTCGGTATCCTGTCACAAGCATCGGGAGGTCAGCCGCGCCTTTTTGCCGATCAACTGGGGCAATTCCTTTGTTCAAATTGGCCCGGTACTCGTGTTAAGTCTGTTACCGACTACAACGAACTCGTACATAAAGTCCATATCCCGCTCAGCGAATACCGCTACGCTCGTTCCTTCACAGGGATCCCTTCACCCATCGAATCAGGCAAGCCCTCGGAATACCCGCAGAGCCTCGACCAGTTCATGCGCGGCCTGCGCGGCAAACCCTATCTATACATGGTAATTGCGAACCCTGTACCGGAAAACGAGGTCAACCAGATCATCCATGATTGTCGGACCCTTTCCAGCCAGATCCATGCCTTTACGAAAGCCACCATTCAGCGAAGCACCAGCGGGAGCACATCGACAAGCACTGCACAATCCACCAGTGATTCAACCTCCACGTCGACAACCGAAGGTACGACGACAGGCACAAGCGACAGCCGTAGCAAGGGTGCTCTTGGAACCATGTTCTCAGACTCCAGCGGTGTCGGTAAAGGTCTGAAAGCGCTGGGGCTCGCCGGTGCTGGTGCATTGATGGTCCCTCTTGCCGGAGGCTTCGCATTATCCGGCATGCTCGGCATGTTCGGTCAGCTGCTTCCCTCATCCTCCGCTTCAACTTCAACCGGCACCTCCACCTCGATTGGTGAAACCCGCGGGCGCACAACCGGTGTTACAGCAACCGAAAGCACCTCCAGCAGCGAATCACTTTCCTTTGGCAGGGAATACCTCAACAAGCACGCGGAAGCCTGCGAAGAACTGCTTCAGGAAACAGTCTCTCGCTTCGAAATTGCTCGCGGCAAAGGCTGCTGGAACGTGGGTGTCTATCTGATGAGCGACCAGGCTGAGACAACAGCCCAGGCACAATCACAGCTTAAAGCTCTCGTTAGCGGAGAAAAGAGCGCATTCGAACCCATACGTGTCCATGACCTCCACCCGGTGTGGGATGGTGAAGTCCAGGTTTCTCTGGATGCATTCCGCCAGCCGCCCCTGCGTCTCTTCGCACCGGACAGTACAGACCAGGTGCATCATCCGCTGGGGGAATCCTTCGAGAACCTGACCACCCTTCTGAATACCGAAGAGCTTTCCCTGTATGCCAACCTTCCTCTGCGTGAACTCCCCGGACTGCCGGTGCAGCCTACAGCCACTTTCAGTCTGAATCCGCCCGCCGCGAGTGCAGGAGAAAATCCGATCCAGCTTGGATCCGTACTGGATGGAGGAGAAAAGGTTGGCAGCCTTACCTATGAAGTTGACCTTAATTCTCTGACACGCCATGTCTTCGTAACCGGAATCACCGGCAGCGGAAAATCCAACACCTGCCGCAGGTTGATTTCGGAACTGATGGAACGAAATGTCAATTTCATGGTCATCGAGCCGGCAAAAGAGGAATATGTGCAGCTTGCGCTTGCATACAACCAGGCGGGAACTTTCGACCGCGAGATTGCAGTATACGTCCCCGGACGTACAGAGTGGGGCGGAAAGAAACTCGACAGACTCCAGCTCAATCCATTCGACATAGTTCGACTTTCCGGAGCCAATGCCCAGGTCATGCCGCATCTCGACCGCCTGAAATCCATTTTCAACGCCAGCTTTCCCATGCAGGAGATCCTTCCTGTGATCCTCGAGGAAGCACTGGTCGAGCTGTACGACAGCCAGGGCTGGCTGGATGAGGAACTCCCCCCTGAGGGTGTATGTGCACCCACACTGGAAAATCTTTACGATCGCATCTCCGACCTCGTAAAAGCCAAGGGCTACGAGCAGCGCATCACAGACAATATCACCGCTGCACTCCGGACACGCATCGGCAGCCTGCTGCGCGGCTGGAAGGGAAAAACCTTCAACTGCCAGCAGTCCACACCCTGGGAAGATATGTTCGACCGGCCAGTGGTAGTCAACCTGCAGCAAATGGGTGATGATGCCGATAAATGTTTCACCATGGCTCTGCTGCTGAACTTTATGTATGAGTACCGCCAGGCACAGCACGAACAGGAAGGGTCGCCCGAATCCGGTTCCCTCAGGCACCTGGCTATCTTTGAAGAGGCGCACCGGATCCTGCGAGCCGCGCCGCAGAGTGCGCACGGAGCCAACCCGCAGGCTAAAATGGGAGAGATGTTTGCAGATATCCTTGCAGAAATCCGCGCGTACGGCCAGGGACTTGCCATTATCGATCAGGTACCGGCCAAGCTCGTTCCTGATGCTTTGAAGAATACCAATCTGAAAATCATACATCGCCTTGTTGCTGCGGATGACCGCCAGACCATGGCCGGCACCCTCGCTCTCAAGGAAGAGCAGGCCGAAGTAATTGCCCGGCTCAAGGTGGGACAGGCGATCGTTTCAGGTATCCAGGATGATATGGCCTCTTGGACCCAGATATTCTACACACCGATGCCGCGGCTGGACCGGGAAAAAGATTCCTGACTGCCGGCCTTTATTACGAATAAGGGAGAAAATGTATGGCAGAATCACTCACTGTAGAGGAAATTCAGACATCTATCAGTTATCTCTATCTTCTTTCCTTCTGCCCGCCAGATCAAATCCACGCATTCAACCAGGCAGGCCTTCCGCTTCGGAGTGGATTGGCGATGCGAGCAGGTCTTTCAGAAGCCGATTTTTTCTCTCGAACAATCCCGGAATCCTGCCGCCGGATTACCGCCTTCCATCAACGGCTTCCCGATCCGGATGAGAAACTGGTTAAAGATCTGAGTACAGCTGCAGAAGACGCCCAAAAAAGCCCTGAACGAGCTTACATATTCCAGCAGCAGATAGGCCGCATCTGTTCATTACCGGCACGTGCCGAAAAAAACAAACGGCTCAGGCCATCCCGCGGATGCCAGTTCTGCCAGACACCCTGCCGGTATGGGTTTTTTGTCCTTGTATCCAGGCCTGACTACAGCCTGCTGGAGAAACTGCTTGAGGAACAGGCAGGCAGCGAGGACCCGGGCGGAGCCCTTAAAGCCGCATGGTCATTCACGACCAGCCATCTCTGGCGCACTCTGGGAACACAGCAGGGATACATCAGCCCTGATCATATGGGAAATCTGAGTTACTGCCTGCTTGTACTTGCCCTGGCCAAATCTCGACTCCAATTTCCGGAGGAGGAACTTGTCTCTTTCCAGGAATGGAATCAAGCCCTGATAGCCGGCTGGCCTGCTAATGGTCAGCAAACCTGAACCCGCCTTGCACCTAAATTCAACATCGACACGTCATTGCGCAACCACAACTTTATGAGGAATCCATGGACGAAATGAACAAACACCTTGAGGACATAAAGACAACCGAGGGGATAGAGACTGATTTTGAGTCACTGGACCAGGCCGTTAATGAGCCGGGCACTGTTCTTGAGAACATTCTCTCCTATGTAAACGCTGAGGCCATTCAATCCTTTTTTGTCAGCCTGGTGAAGAATCTGTCGGGTGCAGTCAAGGACGCATACCAGGAGTACATCTCAATTGTCCATGCAGACACGGATGAATTCCAGGAAGAACTGGAAGCACCACTGCAGGAGGATCAGAATCTCTACAGCGAAAGCGAGGTCCAGGAGATTGTTGACAAGGCCCTGGAAGAGTTCAAGCAGGATATGGAAGACACTGCAGAAAAACCCTCAGCCCCTGTTGAATCAACTACCGCTTCTGAAACCACTACTGAACGCGTTGAACAGCCGGCCCCAATCGAAATCAGCCCGGCAGCACAGCACACAGTATCAGAAGGTGAAACGTTATCTCATCTGGCCCTGCACTATTATGGAAACGCTGCACTCTGGCGGACGATCTATGAAGCCAACCAGGCTGTCATCGGTGACAATCCCAACATGATCTATCCCGGCCAGGAATTCGTAATCCCCCCTCTGGGCGTTGACCCCGGGCCAGGCACAGTGATCTCAACCGGCACTTTCACCCCGGATGATACTGGTTTCGCCGTTCCTCGTGAGCAGGCAGAACCTTCAGTTGATAGACCCGCCCAGGTTGAAACTGTTGTTCCAGCTGAAGGTACAGCAGTTGGTGAGAAAACCGGCGCGGCCGCTGCAGATGTTCTCCCTGATATCAACGAAGATGCACCCACCATCCCCGCCCAGGATCTTGAACAAGCTCCTGAAGCCGGCGGCGTTGCTGAAGGCGGCGTCGCAGAAGGAGGCGTTGCTGAGGGCGGTGTCGCAGAAGGCGGCGCGGCTGAAGGCGGTGTTGCTGAAGGCGGTGTGGCTGAGGGCGGTGTCGCAGAAGGCGGCGCGGCTGAAGGCGGTGTTGCTGAAGGCGGTGTGGCTGAAGGCGGCGTGGCTGAAGGCGGTGTCGCAGAAGGCGATGTTGCTGAAGGCGGCGTGGCTGAAGGCGGTGTCGCTGAAGATGCAGCGGATATGCCCGCTGAAGAAGCAGAGGGTATTCGAACTACCATTTTCGGGTTGACCGGTGTCGTCACTGAAACACGTACATTTTCCGATTACCAGGCACCTGATATGAGCAGCGGCTTTATGAAACGAGTACTGTCAGGCGAGATCCAGGCCTCAGAACTGCCGCCTGAAAGGCTGGATGAGATCGCACGGGCAGTCTGGACCGGAGAGTTGCCAATCAGCCAGATGAACCAGGATTCCCTCAGCGCGTTTATCACTGCCTGTTCCAACACCGGCGAGGATGCTGTCATGCTGCCGGAAAACTGCGCCCTGCTGCAGGACGGCTTCTGGGAATACTTCAACGATCAGCTGAGCTCTGAAGATATCCAGGATCTGATGCTGAATCACGGCTTGAAACCATCCATCCTGCCTTCCTATGCCCGTGACCTTTATGAAAGCGGCCAGCTGCAGCTCCCCGCAGATGTGAACGACCTGCTTTCCGGAATCGAATCCGGCGACTTCGATGCCGAATGGCTGCCTGTTGCACAATACGATCGAATCGCCCATGCGCTTCATGACAGCCAGATCAGCGCTTCAGATATTCCGGATTCACTGGCAAGCCCCCTTCTTTCCAGTCAATGGCTGGCGTCAAACTGGAGCAGTTCGGAATACCTTGCTCTATTCCCCGATGAGCGGCTTTGTCGAATAGCAGCAGATGAACCTTTCCTTATCCAGGGGATCAGCAGCGAAAAGCTGGTAGAGATTATGAACAGTGTTCCACTGGACAAGATCCCAACCGGCTTTTTTGACGGGGTAATGGAACGGCTCTCAGCCGGGGATTTATTTGCCAACCCCATCGACCCGGTTGCCTTTGATTCGGATGTTCTTTTGGAAATCCTCAACAGGGATGATATTCTGAACCGCGATGATATCTTCAACCAGGGCAACTTCCTCAGTGTCGTATTCAACCGGATCGAAAACAATGCCATCCCTGCTTCCGCCATCCCCGCCAGCGCTTTACAGGAGCTGGCCCAGGCTATTCCGGCTTCCGCCATTCCCGCCTCCGCTATTCCGGCAAGTCTGCTTCAGGAAATTGCCGAGGCGATACCAGCCAGCGCCATACCTGCTTCCGCCATTCCCGCCAGTGTTATCAACGAGGTTTTCACTCGTATTGAAGCAGGTGCAATACCGGCCAGTGCGATCCCGGCTTCTGCTATCCCGGCAAGTCTCCTGCAGGATATTGCCAATGCTATCCCGGCATCTGCCATCCCCGCCAGCTTGTTAGGAGCCATTGCAGAAGCAATCCCGGCAAGCGCCATTCCTGCATCTGCGATCCCCGCAAGTCTCTATGTGGAAATCTTCAAAGGCATTGATTCCGGTGCTATTCCGGCTTCAGCTATTCCTGCTTCCGCGATCCCTGCGAGTATCCTGATGGAAATCAGATCCGCTATTCCAGCTTCCGCCATTCCTGCCAGCCTGCAGCCAGCAATGGAAAATCTAATGACCGGCCTGAACCCTTCAGAAGTGATAGCCATGGTGAATGAGGGCGCACTCAAGGTGGAGGCGATACCCGCCAGCATTCTTCAGGAAATTGCCGAAGCGATCCCCGCCAGCGCCATCCCGGCTTCTGCCATCCCGGCAAGCCTGCTTGCAGCAATTTTCCGCGCTGGAGAAGGCGGCATACATACTATCCCGTCCGACATTATGAACAAAATGGCTCGCGCAATTCCAGCCAGTGTCCTGGCGGAAAAAATCAGTGCTATCCCGGCCTCAGCAATCCCTGCAAGCATGAAATGGGAGCTCTTTGACGATCTCAGGAACCAGGCAATCCCCGCATCCGCAATTCCAGCGAGCGTGATTAATGAGATGGTCCGGTTTATAAATACAACCGAATACATCCCTCTCCTTGAAAAAGACTTCAGCTGGCTCAGCAGCAGCGATTACGTCAACATCGCCAATACACTGCCTTTTGATCAGATCCACACGGAAACTCTTTCGTTTATCGGCCAGGAAATTGCCATCAACGCCATCCCGGCTTCCGCCATCCCCGCCAGCCTGTATGAACGGCTCCGGTCAGTCACCTACCCCTCACCGAATACATGGACTTCGATCCTGACGGAAATATGTGTTCCAGACCCCGGCAGTGTTCTCGATTATGCGGATCTTCCCTCGGTTGTTCGATGGGATATCCTCAACCGCGACGACATCCTCAACCGTGATGATATCCTCAACCGTGACGATCTTCTCCAAATCGGTCTTCAGGATCTGGTAAACGTAAACTTTGACTTCAAACTTCAAACCACCGCCGATGCCGGCGACAGCCGCCTGCAGCGAATGCAGGATCTGTATAAACGCGGCATGATAAATGATGCCTGGATTCCATCTGAAGATCTTCGCAATTTCCTTCAAGGCGGCGGTGAACCAGGCTCGGTAACAATTGAGTTCTGAATACTGCATTCAGATCCGTTTATCCTCACATTGATGCGGAAATCAGAGGAGTAAAAAATGTCACAGAAAAAAGAACAGTTTCCACCAGGATTGCAGCTGACAACAAGCTATCTGCACATGCTTTCATTCTGCCCTCCAGAGCATATCCATAACTTTAAACAGGCTGGAGGTTTAATGCGACAGGCCCTCGCACGGAAGGCAGGTATGGAAACACCGGCTTACTTTTCCCAGACTGTCCCTGAAGCCTGTAGAAAGATCGTTGATTTCTACCTTGCAAGAGAGACACCGAATCCCCGTTTTCTGGAGACATTCACTCGATCCGCCCGCCTTGCACAGCAATCGCCACGCTCTGCATGGGTTTTCAGCACACTGATGGCGCTCCTTGCCGGATTACCCGGCCGGTCAAACGAGCAGCACCGATTGCGAAAGTCACGAGGGTGCCAGTTCTGCGCGGCGCCCTGCCGATACGGCCATTTCGTGCTTGTAAGCAAACCGGATTATGCACTGCTGCAGCAGATGCTGGAAGAAGATGCTGCCAAGCCAGAGAAAGAGCAGGATCCGCTTCAAACATCGTGGCGCTTCGCACTGGCTCATCTATGGCGTTCACTGGGTATCACCCAGGCCTATATATCATCTGCTCATCTTGGGAACCTTGCGTACTGCCTTCTTGTGCTTGGTATGGCTAAAGCGCGATTTCCCTTCCCTGCCCAGCAGTTGAAAGAATTCCAGGCTGCCAACCAGCTTCTGATCCGACACCTCAGCCAGAAGAAAGAACAAGAAGAGGCCGTCTAGAAGTTAGACTCTTTTTTAACTGCAGCCAAAAAAAGAGAGAACACAAAGGAAATAAAGATGAATCAAGATCCATATTCTCTGGTTGGACCAATGGAATCGTTTGAGGACTCGCCGGAAAGCAGCGCTCTTGATGAATTGAGCCGTGAGCCCGGCTCCTTCCTGGAGCGATTCCTCGATTACGTCGACGCTGAAGCAATTCAAACCCTGTTCACATCAATGCTGGAAAATTTGATTGAAGCCTTTAAAGGTGCTTTTCAGGAATACCTCGACATAGTTCAAACGGAACCAGAAGCATTCTCGGACACTCTTCAGCAGCCGCTCAAGGAGATTCCTGCTATCGAAAAAAGCGAAACCGAAGAGCTTATCCGGGAAAATTTCCCTGTTACAGATATCAGCCTGAGTCAGAATGAAAACGCACCAGAAACGGTTGAGACACCCAAGATGGAGCGCACGGTCCTCACTGAACACACCGTAGCACAGGACGAGATGCTGTCCAGCCTGGCGCTGCGCTATTACGGCCGCGCCGATATGTGGCCTCTGATCCACGAAGCAAATCTGGATACGATCGGTGCAGATCCCGGCCGGATTTACCCCGGACAGGAATTGATCATTCCTGCACAAGAATCCTCTTTTGAACCGCCCACCCTTGTTCTCTCCACTGATACGCCGCCGCTGGTACTTAAACCGGAAGGCTTATACCAGACTGCGGACAATAACCCTGCACCAGAAACACATGATGCTCCATCAGCATCCGGTACAGACAGTGTTGAAGCAGATACTGCTCAAACAGCAAGCCTCGAATCTCAAGCCGCCGAGCCGGTGCCTGAAGTAAGCAGTGAAACCGCAAGTGTGGTTGTCGAAAGCCAACCAGAAACAACCGGGAGCACACCTGAAAACCAGGTTGTATTGAGTAATCTCGATGCAGAGATCGCAATCCAGTCAGATAAT
>Ga0272442_10010979_pt1 | contig 11096 bp, 8 predicted proteins | sample SSMForm2O_FD_200262 | JGI IMG/M metagenome (GOLD analysis project Ga0272442, IMG submission 200262) | Marine sediment archaeal communities from Little Sippewissett salt marsh, Falmouth, MA, United States - SSM-Form-2O | ecosystem: Environmental > Aquatic > Marine > Wetlands > Sediment ...
CCCTGCTCCTTCGCCCGATTCAGCGCCGGCATCAAGATGGCCATCAAGATCGCAATGATCGCAATGACCACGAGAAGCTCGATCAGTGTGAATCCCCTATTTCGTTTGCCCATGCCATTCTCCTATTCTTACCCACATCATTCTACGACGCAGTCAGTCACCGTCACGCTAACGGTGACCGCCTTCACCCTGCAGTCGTTTCATATACGTTGTCGTTCTCAGTAGTCTTTGAAGCCCCTCATCCACTGCGGCCAGTTGCTGGCCACGACGCCCCCGGCCTGCGTCCAGGGTCCCGCCGTGTTGTAGCTCTTGTGCCACTTGAGCGTCCACAGCTCCTTCAAGCCAATCGGGCGAGCCGAGTAGTCACAGAAGATGTTGTTGACAGTCCCGCCGTGACGGTCCACACAGACACGCTCCATTTCGTTGACGTTGGGACGGTCCGGAATAGCGCCGTAAGGCGTATCGACAATGGACGGAGGCTCGTCCGTGTCCCGCGGCCAGGCATCGACCCACCACTGGCCCTGGAACAACGGTATGTTCCAGGCCCCCTTGTTTTCGGTTTTGCGCCAATGGTCGGAGGCCGGCGATCGTCCCCACACGGACGCGGTGCCGGTCGAGTTCGGGTTGCACATCCAACCGTTCGGGCCATAGCTGCCAATGTAGTTGTTTACGCCGTCGTTATACTGCGCCGTATCCGGCACTTCCCAGGCCTGGTAGGCCCAGCTACCGATCTTGTTGGAGGTATTGGCCTTCTTCGCCTGCGGACAGCAGCGAATGTCCTCTTCGATCTTGTAGCTTTCCAGCATCGGCTGGATCCACCAGACACCGCTGCCGCCGCCGGCACCGCTGAGCCAGTTCCCGTCGTTGTCGTCACAATAGAACTTCCAGATCAATGCCCACTGCTTCAACTGCGCCACACACGCGACCTTCCTGGCCTGCTTTTTGACCTTGTTCAACGCCGGCATCAACATGCCCATCAACAGGGCAATAATCGCGATCACGACCAGCAACTCGATCAGTGTAAAACCCTTTCGTTTGCTCATCTCATGTCGCTCCTTACAGAATGACCTGCCCGAGCATTGCCTGTTGTCCTTCCTCACTCATGCCCCGAAAGTGACCGGTTGTCCCCGTGGCACGGGTGTTTCCTCACAACGGCCCCACTACTCTGGCCGGATGCGCGCGAACCACTAGCTGTTCCGTTGCGGCGTCTGTCCCAACGTGGATTTGGCTAGACACAGCCGGCAAACAGCGGTTCGCACCGCCCGCCATTGCACCCATCTGACCCCGACCACGCTCTCACACACACCTTACCGCCGCTACGCAACCTCTTCATTCTAACGCCAAAATGCGCGGGTGTCAAGGGCATAAAACGAAGGTTATCGGACAATCCGTCCGTTCGGGCGACGGCGGCCTATGGATGTAAATGGCTCGAATAAAAGATGTTGCGCGAGTTTCTCGGCCAGAGCGGCGCCTCGCCTCAAGTCGCCGACGCGCACGATCTCGCGCCAATATCGGGCAGGGGGCGTCGCTACAGGACGCCCTTTTTCAGAATGACGTTGGCGTACAGGGCTTTCTCGCTGGTGGCCACGACGGCGTAGGCCTTTTTGGCCCGCTCGTAGAAGGCGAACCGCTCGACGAAGTCGAAATCGGAAAACTCCTCGCCGCTGGCGACGACGATCTTGCGGTAGTCGGCCCAGATCGTGGGCTTGGTGTCGTCCCCGGGGACGACGGCCATCAGCGCCACGGGCTCATCGACGTAGATGTCCAGGGGGAAGAACTTCAGCACCGCCTCGAGCAGCTCCGGGACGCCGTGACCGTCACAGCGCAGCAGGCGCTGGGCGATGCCGGCGGCGGGGAAATTGCCGTCGGCCAGTACGATCTCGTCCCCGTGGCCCATTTCCATCAGCACCTTCAGCAGTTCCGGCGAGATGATGGGCGGAATGTTTTTCAACATATTCGGTGTCCCTTTCCTTGCTGCCAATCGCGCGTGCTTCGTCGTGGCCCGTCGCCATTGGCGAGTATACCCGGACGGCGCCGCATTTCAAGCGTCCGGGCGGGAACCTCGCGCGAGGCCCCCATGGCCGGTCCGGGAATAATTTGTCTGCCAAAGCGCCGGGCCGGTTGACAGGTCCCGGGCGGCCGACTAAGATACGGTCCCGTTGGGTGCTTGGGTTGGGGCATGGTGCCGCAACGGAGTCTTCCCTTTTCCGATGTTGAACCGCCTTTCCAGGCCGGGTCACTGTGTGTACATACGGGTCTAGATCAGAGTGAAAATCGTCGTCTGTATTCCTGCGCGTTACGATTCGACCAGATTCCCCGGGAAGGTTCTCGCCCAGGACACAGGCAAGTATCTCGTCCAGCACACCTACGAGCAGGCGTGCCAGGCCGCCCGGCCCGAAAGCGTGATGATCGCCGCCGATGACGAGCGGATCGTCACGGCCGCTGCGACGTTCGGCGCCCGCTGCGTGATGACCGATCCCGACCACCAGAGCGGCACCGATCGCATCGCCGAGGCGGTCGCCGACGTCGAGGCCGACATCATCATCAACGTCCAGGGCGACGAGCCCGACATCGACCCGACCCACATCGACTACCTGGCCGAGATGCTGCTCGACGATCCCGAGACGCCCATGGCGACCCTGGCGACGCGTCTGCGCTTGCCCGAGCAGGTTGCCGATCCCAATATCGTCAAGGCGATCGTCGATCCCCGCGGCCGGGCAATCTACTTTTCGCGCTGCCCCATCCCCTACGACAGGGCAAACGCCGGCATCGGACCGGCCGACCAATATCTGCGGCACATCGGCATCTACGCCTATCGCAAGGACTTTTTGCTGAAGCTCACCGCCCTGCCGCAGACGCCCCTGGAGAAGCTGGAGAAGCTCGAACAGCTCCGCGCGATCGAGAACGGCTTCGCCATCGCCGTCGGCATCGTCGAGGACACCAGCGAAGGCATCGACACCCCCGAGCAATACGCCGCCTTCGTCAAACGATATGACAAGCAACCCGCAAAGGATTGAAACAGAGACCGGCCCCAGCATCGTGAGGTAAGGATTTACATGGCTGATAGCAAAGAGTTGTTGACGCGACTGAGTGACATTTCGACCGAGAGCGAGTTCTTCTCGCCGATCCCGAAGGGCTACAAGCAAGGCAAGACAAAGTACGTCTTCGTGATGGGCACGGTCATGAGCGGCCTGGGCAAGGGCATCTTCTCGTCGTGCCTGGCCAAGCTGCTCCAGGACAAGGGCCTCAAGGTCGCGCCGATCAAGCTGGAGGGGTACCTCAACATCGATTCGGGCACGCTGAATCCGTTCCGGCACGGCGAGGTCTTCGTCCTCGACGACGGCATGGAATGCGACATGGACCTCGGCACCTACGAGCGCATGCTGGACCTCGACCTGAGCCGGACCAACTTCGCCACCAGCGGGCAGATCTTCAGCTCCGTCCTCAACAAAGAGCGGCACGGCGACTACCTCGGTCGCGACGTCCAGATGATCCCGCACGTCACGGGCGAAGTGAAGCTCAAGCTCCGCCAGCTCGCCATCGAGAGCAAGGCGGACGTCATCTTCGTCGAGGTCGGCGGCACCGTCGGCGACCTGGAGAACGCCTACTTCCTCGAAGCGATGCGCGAGCTGGCCTACGAGGAAGGCCCCCACAGCAGTTGCTTCGTCGCCCTGACGTACATCCTCGAGCCGCCGGCCCTGGGCGAGCAGAAATCCAAGGCCGCCCAGCTCGGCATCAAGCAGGTCATGCAGCTCGGCATCCAGCCCGACATCATCGCGTGCCGGGCCAGCAATCCGGTCAACGAAAAAGCCAGGCAGAAGATCAGCATCTACAGCAACGTCCCGGTCGAGCGCGTCGTCAGCCTGCACGATTCGGCCAGCATCTACATGATCCCCTCGATGCTCCGTGAGAACGGGCTCGATTTCGAAGTGCTCCGGCTGCTGAAGATCGAGGACCGCATCAACCTGCGGCACGAGCGCAAGGCCTGGGCCCGCTGGTGCGACTTCACCGACAAGATCGGCACCGCCAAGTACGACATCACCATCGGCATCACGGGCAAGTACACCTCCGTGCGCGACAGCTACGCCTCGATCATCAACGCCCTGGAACACGCCGGCATCGCTTTGGGAGGCAACGTCGGTATCAAGTGGATCGACACGACCGACGTGACCGATGCCAACGCCGCCCAGCACTTGGAAGGCGTCGATGGCATCATCGTCCCGGGCGGGTTCGGCACGCGCGGCTCCGAGGGCAAGATCGCCTGCGTCCGCTACGCCCGTGAGAACAACCTGCCCTATCTGGGCCTGTGCTTCGGCTTCCAGATGGCCGTGATCGAATTCGCCCGCAACGTGTGCGGCCTGGAAGGCGCCGGCAGCACCGAGCTGGACGCCCAGTGCGCCGTGCCGGTCATCGACATCCTGCCCGAACAGAAGAAGATCGAAGGCCTCGGGGGCAACATGCGTCTGGGTGGTCGCGACGTCGAGATCAAGCCGGAGACCGTCGCCTCGAAATTGTTTGCCAAGAAGCGTTCCGTGCGCATGCGGTTCCGCCACCGCTACGAGGTGGACCCGAAGTACATCGAGAAGCTGGAGGAAAACGGCCTGGTCTTCTCGGGCAAGGCCCCCGACCAGCCCATCATGCAGATCCTCGAACTGCCTGACCACCCGTTCTTCATGGGCACCCAGGCCCATCCGTGCCTGACCTCGCGGCCGCTGCGGCCCACTCCCATGTTCGTCGGCCTCGTCGCGGCCGCCATGAGACGCGGCCATACGGAGGCCAAGCTGCCCAGCTCCCTCGAAGCGGTCAAACAAGTCTGCGTCCTGGCTGAGTTCTAGGATGCGATTGCAGGGGGATCTCGTCCCGTGCCCGAAGCCCACGAGATAGCCGATATCGTCACCCGGCAGCGCCGGTTCTTTGTCTCGGGCGCCACACGCCACTACGCCGCCCGGCGCGAGGCCCTTCAGCGACTTCTCGACGGGCTCATCCGACGCCGGGACGATTTGCAGGCGGCGCTGGCGCAGGACCTGGGCAAATCCGAATTCGAGGCCTACCTGACCGAAACCGGGTTCTGCCAGTACGACCTGCGATACACACTCAAGCACCTCAAGCGCTGGATGAGACCTCGTCGGGTGCGGACGCCCCTGCTGGCCCAGCCCGGGCGCAGCCGCATTGAGTATGCACCGCTCGGCGTGAACCTGATCGTGGCGCCGTTCAATTACCCCGTTCAGTTGGCGATCGCCCCTCTGGCCGCGGCGCTGGCGGCCGGCAATACCGCGGTGGTCAAGCCGTCGGAGCTGACCCCAGCGTGCAGCCAGGCTCTCAAGCAGTTGCTCGAGGAGACGTTCGCGGCCGAATACGTCGCGTGTGTCACCGGGGGCGTGGCCGAAACGAAGGCCCTGCTGGAGCAGCGATTCGATCACATCTTCTTCACCGGCAGCCCGCGAGTCGGGTTCATCGTGATGAAGGCGGCGGCCGAGCATCTGACGCCTGTGACCCTGGAGCTGGGCGGTAAGAGCCCCTGCATCGTCCATCACGACGCCAAGATGAAGATCGCCGTCCGGCGCATCGCCTACGGCAAGTTCCTCAACGCCGGGCAGACCTGCATAGCGCCGGATTATGTCATGGTCCATCAGAGCATCGTGGAGCCCTTCCTCGATGCGCTGAAGCACCGCATCGCCGATATGTACGGACAGGACCCGTCCAGCAGCCCCGACTACTCGCGCATCGTGAACGCGCGGCACTGCGAGCGCATCGCAGCGCTGATCGAGCCAAGCAAGGTGGTTCTCGGCGGGCAATACGATATCGAGAAACGCTTCATCGCACCGACGGTCATGCGCGACGTGACGCTGGACGACAGGATCATGGGCGAGGAGATCTTCGGGCCCGTGCTGCCTGTCATGACGTACGCCGATCTCGACGAAGTTCATGAGGTCATCGCCCGGCTGCCCCAACACCCCCTGGCTTTCTACATCTTCAGCGAAAGCCCGACCGTCCAGGAAGAACTGATGCAGACCGTCCAGTTCGGCGGTGGCTCGATCAACCACTGCCTGCAACACGTGGTCAATCCGAACCTGCCCTTCGGGGGCGTGGGCGCCAGCGGCATGGGCAGCTATCACGGCTTCAGCGGCTTCGAGCGTTTCTCGCACAAGAAGGGCATCCTCAAGGCCACCACCAAGTTCGACCTGCCCCTGGTCTACCCTCCCTACCAGGGTAAGCTCGCCAAGATCCGCAAGATCATGAAGTAATCACAAGCCGTCGAGAAATCCCTGCCAGCCCATCGCCGATGGGCAAACCCGACGGCGCGCTTGGCCCTTTGCACGATGGACTGCGTCTGGTAGAATCAGCATCTGGAGAAGGCAACGCCGCCTCTTCGATGGGGTGCTGATCGAGCTTGTGGGAGGTTGTCATGGGTTCCAAGGATTGTCCGGATGTGACGGGGCGTCGGGAGTTTCTCTCTCGTCTGCCGCTGGCGGTAACGGGTTCGGCTTTTGTGCTGTCAGAGGCGGCGCGGGGTAGCGATGCTCCAGCAGGCCCGGCCGGGCCGCCCTTGCCGACGATCCGCCTCGGCAAGCACCGCGTCAGTCGCCTGCTCGCCGGCTGGAATCCCGTCCTCGGATACTCCTACATGGGGCCCTTCATGGACCGCCACATGCGCGAGTACTTCACCCTGGAGCGGACGGTCAAGTTCCTCCAGGACTGCGAGCGTCACGGCATCACCGCCTGCCAACTCGGCCACAGCGAAAAGGCCATCGGCGCCGTGCGAACGCTCAGAGAACAGGGCTCGAAGATAAAGTTCCTCTGCCTCCACTCCGGTCGCTCCGGCGCCGCGCCGGTCGAGAAGGTCGTCGCGGATCTGGCCCCGATCGCCATCGTTCATCACGGCGGCGCCACCGACAGCCTGTTCCGAACCGGCAAGAGCAACGAGGTTCGCGACTTCGTCAAGCGCGTCCGCGATGCCGGCGTGCTGGCCGGCGTCTCAGCCCACAACCCCGACTGCATCAAGCGCGTCGCCGACGAAGGCTGGCCCGTCGATCTGTTCATGACCTGCTTCTACTACCTGACCCGCACGCCCGAGCAATTGCAGAAGGCCGCACCTGAAGCGACGCTCCAGATCGGCCATTATTCGTTCTTCGAATCCGACCCGCTGAGCATGACCGAGGTCGCCCGCCAGGTGGACCAGCCCTGCCTGGGCTTCAAGATCCTCGGGGCCGGGCGACGTTGTGGGAGCCAGGGAGCCGTGAGCGAGGCGTTCAAGTTCGCCTTCGAACACCTCAAGCCCACCGACGGCGTCATCGTCGGCATGTATCCCTACTTCCAGGACCAGGTCCGCGAAAACGCACAGAACACGCGGAAGTTCGCCAAAGCACGCGCATAGAAATTGCCCCGAAAGCATGCTAGAACTGGTTTCAAGACTGGTTTTGACGCGAAATCGAGCGAGGAGTCCGTGGGCAAGGCGGCAGGTGGAAAAGGCTCGGAGGCGTACTGAAGTACGTCGAGAACCTTTTTCGCCGACAACGCAGAGCCACGCTCCTTCGCAGCCGAAACCAGTCTTGAAGCCAGTTCTGGACTCGCCCGGGCCGACCCTGCCCGCCGGCCGCGGATAACGGCCACGACCGCTCGAACCTGTTGAAGTCGCACACCCGATTCTGGTACAATCGGCCGGTGAAGATACACGCGCCCCAGCGGCGATGTTATAGAATGGTGTTGACTGGAAGGAGGCCCCGAAATGAAAAGACACATCTTGCTTTCCACGCTCATCCTGGCCGCGATGGCCGTCCCCGCCCTCGCGGTCGACACATCCCTGGTCTTATATCTGCCCTTCGATGACGGGGCCGGCACGACGACAGAGGACGCCTCCAGCTACGCCAACAACGGCACCATCGTGGGCGATCCCCAGTGGGTCGAGGGCGTCTCGGGGACGGCTTTGGAATTCGTCAACGGCTCTCACGTCACGATCCCCGAAATCCCCCAATACGATGTGAGCGCCGAGGTCAGCCTGATGGCCTGGGTCAGGGCCACACAGAACCCCAACTGGGGACGCGTGATCGACAAGTCCCAGTGGCAGACGAGCGGATTCGATCTCGTCCTCACGCAGAACGCCGGTCTGGCCCGCCTCGAATTCTTCGTGGCCAACACCACGTCGATTGCCGACTCGACGACGGTCGTCATGGACGGCGAATGGCATTTCATCACCGGCACCTTCGGCAACAAGACACTGCGCGTCTACGTCGACGGCGTCATGGAAGGCGAAGCCACGTCGGTCGGTGAGGTGGATATCAATCCCAACGATTGGCCGTTAATGATTGCCGGCGAGTCCAGCGCCAACGGTGGACAGCAGTTCCTCGGCGCCATCGACGAAGCGGCCATGTTCGACCGCGAGCTGGCCGCCAACGAAATCGAGAGCATCTTCGTCAACGGCATGACGCCCCCGGAGTCCGCCTCCTCACCCCAGCCCGAGAATGAAGCGATTGACGTTCCGCGCGACGTCGTCCTGCAATGGACCGCCGGCGACTTCGCCGCGGCGCACGACGTCTACTTTGGGACCGGTCTCGATGACGTCACCAACGCCGACCGGGCCAATCCCCTCGGCGTGCTCGTCAGTCAGGGACAGGCCCAGACAAGCTATGATCCCGAAGGCGTCCTCGAATTCGGCCAGACATACTATTGGCGCGTCGATGAGGTCAATGCGGCCCCGGACAACACCATCTTCAAGGGCGACGTGTGGAGCTTTGCCGTTGAGCTTTTCGTCTATCCGGTCCAGAACATCATCGCCACCAGCAACGCCGCCTCGGACCCCGGGTTCGGTCCCGAGAAGACCGTCGACGGCTCCGGCCTCAACGCCGACGACCTGCACTCGACCTTGAACACTGACATGTGGGCTGGCACACCCCCGACCGGCGAAGCGGCCTACATTCAGTACGAATTTGACGGAACCTACAAGCTCCACGAGATGCTTGTCTGGAACTACAACGTCTTGTTCGAGCCGTTGCTGGGCTTCGGATTCAAAGACGTCACAGTCGAATACTCCGAGAACGGCCAGGACTGGACGCTCCTGACAGACGTTGAGTTCGCTCAGGCCACGGCCCGGCCGGGTTACGCCGCCAATACGATCGTGGATCTCCAGGGCATCGCCGCCCGCTTCGTTCGCCTCACGGCCAACAGCGCCTACGGCATGACCGGCCAATACGGGCTCAGCGAAGTCCGCTTCCTCTCCATCCCGGTCCTCGCCCGTGAGCCCGAGCCGGCCGACGGCGCGACCGACGTCGCAGTCGATGCGATGCTCGCCTGGCGAGCAGGCCGCGAAGCCGTGACGCACGAAGTTCACTTCGGCACCGACGCTGAAGCCCTGGCTCTGATCGATACCGTCACCGACAGCCAGTACGACCCGGGCGTTTTCGATCTGGCCACGACCTACTATTGGCAGATCACCGAGGTCAACGAAGCCGAGGCCATCACCATGTGGGAAGGCGCCCTCTGGACCTTCGCCACGCAGGAGTACATCGTCGTCGATGACTTCGAGAGCTACGATGACGATGAGAACCGCATCTTTGATATCTGGCTCGACGGGTTCATCAACGAAACGGGCTCAACCGTCGGATACTTCGACGCCCCCTTCGCCGAGCAGACCATCGTCCGCAGCGGCCGGCAGTCCATGCCTCTGGCCTATGAAAACACAGGCGGCACCACGATTTCCGAGGCCGAATTCACGCTAGACGCGGCCCAGGATTGGACCGTCGCCGGCGTGACCACGTTGGTTGTGCACTTCTATGGCAACCTCGAAAACGACGACGCCCAGGTCTACGCCAAGATAAACGACACCAAGATCACCGGCGGTGGCTCGACCGCGACGGCACTGTGGAAGCAGTGGAACATCGATCTGGCCGCGACCGGCGCGAACCTCCGCAACGTTGCCGGCGTGACGATCGGTATCGAGGGCGCCGGCACCGGCACCATTTACGTCGACGACATTCGACTCTACGCGGCCGCGCCGGCCGTGATCGAACCGGTCGATCCCGGTGCCGATGCCCTGGCCGCATCGTACACCTTCGAGAACAACATCGCCGATGTCACCGGCAACGGCTACGACGGAACCCACGCCGACACTGCCTTCTTCGAGAACGCTCCGGGCGATCTCGGCCGCGCTCTGTTCTTCGACGGCATCGACGATCACGTCGACCTGCCCATCGGCTCCCTGCTCGGTTCACTGACCGACATCACGGTCGCCACCTGGGTGAACTTCGCCAACACGGGAGGCGACTGGCAGCGCATCGTCGACTTTGGCACCAGCAACACCGCCGGCTACATGTTCCTCTGCCCGCGCACCGGAGCAGCCGGCCCCATTCGCTTCGCCATCACCAAGACGGGCAACGAAGCCGGCGCCGAATCATGGGTCGACACGTCGATCAACCTGACCTCAGACTGGCATCACGTCGCGGCCGTAATCGATAGCGCGACCATGACCATGGCCGTCTACGTCGACGGCGCCGAAGCCGCCAGTGGCCCCACGGCCACACTGCCCCAGGACCTCGGCCAGCCCACCCAGAACTGGCTGGGCCGCTCCCAATACACGGGCGATGGTTACTTCAACGGCCTCCTCGCCGACCTGAGCATCTACAGCCGCGCCCTGTCGCCCGGAGAAATCCGCTACCTCGCCGGTGATCGCTAGCGCGGCAGCTTGAGTCTCACACGTGGAATCTCGTACGATCGCGGGGCCCGCACCGAATCGGTGTGGGCCCCGTCTGCTTGCAGGAGAAACGCTCCACCCCCTCGCCGGAGCAAAGGCAATCAGGAGAAGGGACTATCCGTCTTCGTCGTCCAGATCGTCGTCTTCGCTTTCGGCTGAGGCTCGCTGGTTCTCGGCAATGATTTGCCGGGCCCGCTCCGCGTGCGCCGCCGGCACGAGGATGCGCGGGACCATGCCGTCGATATTGTAGACGGCCGAGACGTTCTCGTTGGCGATGTGGACAGGAACGCCCGCGCTCTCCAACTGCGCCTTGACCAGATACGCAAACGTTATATCGCTGGCAACGTAGACCTCAACGAGTTCGTCCATCGGTCCACCTCCTTAAAGGCAACATTCATCACGTCACACACAA
>Ga0272442_10010980_pt1 | contig 11096 bp, 10 predicted proteins | sample SSMForm2O_FD_200262 | JGI IMG/M metagenome (GOLD analysis project Ga0272442, IMG submission 200262) | Marine sediment archaeal communities from Little Sippewissett salt marsh, Falmouth, MA, United States - SSM-Form-2O | ecosystem: Environmental > Aquatic > Marine > Wetlands > Sediment ...
TTATGCTCGTTTTCACTGATTTTGCATCCTGTAATTCACATTTTCTAAGTTGGCTAGCGCGGGGCCTTCTATTCAAGCCAAGATAGACTCTATGTGATGAGCACAGCTCATCCATAAAATCTCACGATATGGGCAAGCCCATTCATAAGAGAATCTTGGGCTACGGGTAATGTGACAAAGTCAAGTTAGCGTTTATGGGTTTTCTCGCCTATGAGTATCATCCTTGCGGATTCCTTTGTATATTCTGATCCGATGAAATCACCATACGTTTCCGTCAGTTCCAGTCCGAACTTCAGAAGCATATTTTTCATTTCCTCATGGCTATACATCCTTACTGACTCAGCGTAGATGGATTCTTCGCCATCTTTGATCAGAGTAAGCTTTTTATTGACGCGCCGGAGGGATGGGTCAATCCATCGCTCCTGAATTACGTTTAGTCCGTCCGAAACTTGCTTTTCATCCTTCTTCACCAGATTTTTTGCCACGTAATCCGGGTTCATGTAATCAATGAGAAATTTCCCGCCGGGCTTGAGGGATTTTGCTATGGCTGAGAGCACCTTTTGGTTGTCAGCGTCGTCCTCAAAATATCCGAAGCTGGTGAAGAAATTGACCACCAGGTCGAACTGATTCTCATAGGGAATTTCGCGCATGTCGCAGCGGATGAAATCCATCTCCAGATTACACTCAGCAGCATGGGAACATGCCAGTTCCAGGAGTTCCTCCGAGAGATCCAGGCCGATCACGTCATATCCATGTTCTTTCAGTTCTACAGAATGTCTGCCGCATCCACAGCATAAATCCAGTATCTTTGAACCTTCGGGGAGAGGAATATGCTGCCTGAGGAACTGGACCTGCTGTTTCGCTTCCGCTTCATTCCTGTGCGGGTAAACAAGCATATAGTCTTTGCCAAACCACTCTTCGTACCAGTCCATCTAACACCACCCACCATCATAACAGCTTTTCTGCAGGACAGTATTCCAAATTGAAAGCTTCTGCCACAGCTTTAAAAGTTACTTTGCCGTTGGCTATGTTCAACCCTTTCAATAAGGCCGGGTTTTCCCTCATGGCGGCTTTCCACCCTTTGTTGGCCAGTTTCAACACGTATGGTCGGGTGACATTGGCCAAAGCATAGCTGGATGTACGTCCTACCGCCCCGGGAATATTGGCCACACAGTAATGAACCACCCCATATTCTACAAAGGTGGGTTCGCTGTGAGTTGTGGGGCGCGTGGTTTCGATACATCCGCCCTGATCTACCGCCACATCAACGATGACCGCTCCGGGCTTCATTGTTTCCACCATCTCCCGACCCACGAGGCATGGCGCCCGGCCGCCGGTTATCAGGACAGCGCCTATCAAAAGATCCGCCTCTTTTATCTTGTCCCTTATGTTGTAAGCATCAGACATGAGGGTCACCACGTTTCTGGGCATAATATCATCCAGATACCTGAGTCTGTCCAGATTGATGTCCATAATGGTTACCTGCGCGCCAAATCCGGCGGCGACTTTGGCTGCGTTGGTTCCCACGATCCCGCCACCCAGTATTAGCACATTTGCAGGTGCGACGCCGGGAACGCCACCCAGAAGTATACCTCTGCCCATCATGGGCTTTTCCAGATATTTGGCTCCTTCCTGGATGGCCATCCTTCCAGCCACTTCGCTCATAGGCGTCAGGAGTGGAAGAGATCCATTCTCTGTCTGTATTGTCTCATAGGCGACACATACGGCTTTTCGGGCCAGCATTTCTCTGGTAAGTTCCTCGTTGGCGGCGAAATGGAAGTATGTGAATATTATTAGCCCTTCCTTAATGAGATCAAATTCCTCTGGCAAGGGTTCCTTAACCTTTACTATCATATCGGCGGAGCGATATACCTCTTCGGGAGAGTGGACGATTTCGGCTCCGGCTTCTACATATTCATCGTCGGAGATGCCACTTCCCAGACCGGCGTCCTTTTGCATGATAACTTTATGTCCGGCTTGAGTCAGTGTCTCGACCCCGACAGGTAAAACCGCCACTCTGTATTCAGATTGCTTTGTCTCTTTTGGAATACCGACAATCATAACATCACCCTCGTTGTAGGTACAGATCTCGAATCCGTTTTTATTGGCTCCAGGGGCAGATGCCACCGTATTCTGCATTCTGCTCAAACTTTATCAAAAACCTGCAATGGTTTTTGCCGATTTCAATATATGCTCTATATCTCCTTGTTGAATGGTGCGCATATCCATCAGGAATCTGCCTTCATGGATGCGGCCGATGACAGGTATTTCACCGGTTCGGAACAGGTCAGCCATCCTGTCAACTGATAAGGTTGTTGGACAGAGGACAACATACCTGGAGCTTATAGATTCCACCGGTAGAGATCCACTGCCAACCTGCGACGCGCCATCTTCCACTGACACTGTTGCCAAACCGTCCAGTATTTTCTTCAGCTTGGCAGAGACTTGCTCGGTGATCACGTGAATCTCCTCAATGGGTCTCGTCAGGTAGGCCAGGGTTGGAATAGCCATTTCCGAGCCATTGATATACAGCCTTAATGTCGCATCCAGAGCAGCGATGGTCATCTTTCCAACTCTGAAGCAGCGCATGAGCGGATTGCTCCTGATCTGCCCTATAAGATCTCGCCTGCCCACGATAATTCCCGCCTGCGGCCCGCCCAGGAGCTTATCTCCGCTAAAGGTTACCACATCAACACCGGCATTGATGCTGTCTTTGACCATAGGTTCCCTGGGAAGTCCATACTCGCTCAGATCGATGAGCGCTCCGCTGCCCAGGTCTTCCATTACCAGAAGCCCATATTCCCTGCTCAGGCCCACAAGCTCTTCAATATCAACACTCCACGTGGAACCTTCTATTCTGTAGTTGCTGGTGTGAGCTTTCAACAGCATCGCGGTATTTTCATTTATGGCTTTCCTATAGTCTTCGACATACGTTCTGTTGGTTGTGCCCACTTCACGAAGTATAGCGCCGCTGTTCTGCATGACTTCGGGAAGCCGGAACGAACCACCTATTTCCACCAACTCGCCTCGGGATGCGACGGCTTCTTTGCCTTGAGATAGAGTGTTCAAACACAATAACACAGCGGCCGCGTTGTTATTGACCACAGTCGCTGCTTCACAACCTACCAGCCTTTTTATAAGTTCCTCTGTTACTGTCCCGGTGCCCGCGCTGTCCGGATTCTATATCGTATTCCAGATTCACGTAGCTGCTACATGCACGTTCCACACTGCGGATTGCTTCGCTGCTAAGCATAGATCGTCCCAGATTGGTATGGATAATAGTACCGGTGACGTTTATCACTTTCTTCAGCGATGAGCCGGTGGAATTACCGCTCTCAGCGTCATCAAAATCCATCATCGCGATCCTTATGTTTAAAAGGTTCAGCGGGAGCTTCGCCCTCCCGATATTATCCATACGAGTGTTTAAATAATTCGTGTACCCATAGAGTAAGAATCAGTATATGATATATGCCAGCAACTGACAGACTGATTATACTATATAGTGCTTATATCGTCAACTGCAAACAAACCCGTTTTCTCTTGACTTCTCATCTGGTACAGTATATATTTATGGTTGCATTATTCAATCCTTAATGTCCTTGTAATTTTCGTTTTCATAACAGTCTGGGGAGATATTCGTGCAAGAGTCGCATCAGGGGAAAGAACAGGAAAAGCCGGAAGAAAATGGTCCGGTTGAAGAAATAGATGATCCATCGCTGCCGGAAGAACCTGAGGAAACCGAGGAAGAGGAACCGGCGGAGGAAGAAGACGAACCGGTGGAAGAGCCGGAAGATGAGGACTGGGCCGAGGAGGATGAAGAGGAAGTCATTCCGAGGCGCGGTTGCCTGAAAGGTTGCCTGGCTCCTATTGCCGTCATCTTTGTGATCATGCTGGTTCTGATTATTATAGCTTATTCGAAGCGAGATACTATCCATGCCAGTCTTCTGAGCCGTATTATTGCTAATACTCAGAATCAAATCCTCAGCAAATTACCAGATGATATGGATGAAAAGACAGTAGAAGCCGCGTTTGAGAGGCTGAAAAAAGCAATGAAAGAGAAACATGTAAATGAAGAGGTACTGACAGAGGCAGTAGAGGAATATCAGGAGGCTACACAGGAAGAACCGCCGTTGGAAGAGAAAAAACAAGCAATTAATAGACTCATGGATGGGTTGAACGCGGCTGTTATAGTGCCTGAAGAGTGATCTACTCCAATATTTCCCTAACCTGTCTGATTCAACTCCATCACACATCAAGGAATGGATTCGCATCGGCGAGATCCACACACCAGTCCATCCCACCCCATTGGTTGCGTTCTTCTGCAATGCTGAACGAGAAATTGAGGTAGTCGTCTCTCTTAATGAGTTTCATCAATATTAAGTTTTCGCCGGATTTCAGATGCACCTTGTAAACGCTGTTGAACGGTGTCCACCAGGTTCGCTCGTTTTTCTCTGCGATTTTTTCCCCGTTTACATGGATCCGGTAGCCGTCGTTGTTGCCGATGAAAAGATTCACATCACGATCGTCAGGCGATATTATCGTTCGCGTGAGATATATACAGTAGGGCCCGCGCAGACCGATCAACTGAGTTGGGTCAATGCGCCGCTGTTTCGATATGAGCACTGCCGGCTTCCCTAAAAGCTCTGTCCAGTATTGGAACAGCTCATCCACTTTGGTGGACAGCCCCTCGATGTAGTCGCGATCAAGATTGGCGAAATGCTGGTGGAATGATCCTCTTGGATTACCGCCGGGTGGATATGGATCGAAGTAAACACCCAGGAATTTCCATAGAACGGCGCCGACGACACCGAATTGGTGGGTTATTTCCTCATGGGAATCGCCCGGCTTGTATCTGGCCGTAAAGATATTTTTCATGGGCAATTGAGGCAGGTTTGCATCCGGGCTTAATATGAACGGTACTGTCCGTTGCGCGTCTTTTCCGTCAAGGGGCATTACAGTCCAGCCGTCCGGTGCATCCATTGTTAAGCTGCCGTCTGATGATATTTTGCCGTTTATCCGGACATCTACCTTTATCGCTTCTCCGGGTGCGACACATGGAAGGCCTTCATAATCCACTTTAAGCCGGGTCTCAGGCCTTCTCGCTGTGGCCGGCATGGAGGCAATCTCTGGTGGGGAGATTATAGTCACGCCGGTTTTGCACTGATCTGCTAACAGAACTCCCATCCGGGCCGTATCCCGGGCCAGGGCGGATAGAGTCATCTCGTCTCTGCGGTATTGGATTCCCATTACGAGCTGATCGCCTATAGGTTCTTTAAGTTCGTCCGGAATGTTCCGCGCGCCCAGTATCTGTCCGATAAGGGCTGCTGAAGTGGCCAGTGTGCAATCAGTGTCATATCCGCATTTTAAGGCAGATAGCAGTGTTTTTTGCAGGTCATTCTCTCCGTAGAGAAGTCCAAGGAAGGTAAATGGCACGTTGATCTGTGAATCGCAGGCTTCTGGATGTCCGCCGATGGCCATTATGCGTTCGCGTGCTTGCTTCAGGCTTAACCCGGCGTCATAGGATTCCAGAGCAATCTTTGTCAGCCTCTGGATCACCGTCCCTTCGGGCAAATAATGGAAAAACATGCTGGTCAGCCGCCGGACATCGGGCACGAAGAATGCCATAGATGCCATTGCTGCCAGCATTTTTTCTGCCCCCACGGACTGCTCTGTGTGGTCAAGCGTGCCGTCCTTCTCAGCAGATTGCGCGGCCAAATCCGGTGCCCCGGGAAATACGTATCCCCATACTTCAGATCGTATGGGGCATCCCATTCCTGTTTCCCAGAATTCATTGTCGTATTTGCCGGAATATGGTGGATGAATTCCAAGCCGCCAATTTCGTCGGAAAAGACCGTATTCGTTGAAATGGTACCAGCACCAATCCAGCCAGGCCTGTGCCAGATCGTCTGATGTGAATGCGTCTCCCTTTTCCTCCAGTACCTTCAACCATAGCACCTGTAGATCCAGGTCATCGTTGGGGGGAAGTTTTTCGGGAAACATCTCATCAGGGCTGATTTCGATCCAGCTCTTATTCCCCTCAAATCTCGCGCCTATGGCGCCACCTATGGATTTACCTATCCATCCGCCTAATATCTTGTCGAGGTAATTGTCGTAGGAAATCTGCATAGTTGCGCCTCCTGATTATGCTTCATCTAGTGCACTGGCAACTTAATTGATAATAATGTTTTCGTAACGTCGCCCTCTGCGGCGACATATTGGCGGGACGGAGCCCGCCTCTACGGTTTCTTGTAGCAGAAATTAAGTTGTCAGTGTTCTAGTCGCCGGCAGCTAGATTTTGGTCTTCCGCCATCTTCTCCTCTTCTGCTACTACTGCATTCCATAAATCGCGCGTCCAGATGTCTTTCTTTCCATAGCTTTTCCAAGCTTCATCGGCCAGCTTGCCATATTCCTCGGAATATTGATCCAGATGATCTGCCATTACAGTTATAAGAGTTTCTGCGCCTTCATGGGTGGGATAAGCACTGAACTCCTCTACTGTCTGTCTCAGCGTCTCAGGGTGATCAATTATCATGCAGGGACGAAGTAAATTTTTCTCGTTGTTGCGCTTCTGTCGCTCTCTTATAGCGGCGAAGAAAGGAGATTTGATCACTTCCATGAGCGACTTCTCTTTGATATTGTCCACAGCAAAATGGACAAAAACACACGGCTCTACGTCGCCCTTGCTGTTAATATGCAGATACCTTCTGCCGCCGGAAATGCAACCTCCCACCAAGGGGCCGTCGTTCCAGAAATCGGCCACGAGTATGGGTTTTGTCTCCCTCATTTCCCTGACTCTTTGACGCAGCATATCGCGCTGCTCCGGCGTGGGCATCAGATCCAACTGAGGCTCCCGCCCTATGGGTATGTATATGAAATACCACCCAAAAGAGCATCCCCTATCTATCATAGTATCCACAAACTCATCACTGGATAAGAGATCAGCGTTGTTCCTGGTGACAGTGGCAGAGAAGCCGAACATAGCCTTTGCCTCTTTGAGTCTGGCCATAGCATCGCACACCTTTTTGTAAGTGCCCTTTCCTCTTCTGGCATCAGTTTCGGCTTCATATCCTTCCACGCTTATGGCAGGGGCGGCATTCCCCAATGAAACGAGCCTTTCTGTCACTTTATCGTCAATAAGTGTACCGTTGGTGTATATCTGGTAACACAGATCATGATGTTTTTCAAACAGGTCTAACAGTCCTTCGTAATAGAATGGCTCACCGCCGGAGATGGTAATAAAGTGAATACCCATCTCCTGAGCTTCTGAAAGTATCCTGCTGACCGTATCAAGGTCCAGCCCTTCGGTTTTATCATACTCTCCTGCATAGCAGCCGTAACATCGGAGATTACATCTCATGGTAGGGCTTATGACGATAAAGAACGGGGGCATTACCCCTTCTCTGGCAAGGATCTCCTTCCTTGTGCCGTGCCCTACGAACATCGCGTTGGTAAAAAGATTGACAACCAGGTTCCAATAATAATTGGGGTGTATATCCCGGGAAAGAAGGTTTCTGATCATATTCATACCCGGATGCCCATGCTCAAACATGGCTCTGGTTTCGCGGACGTATTGCTTCTGTGAATCAGTGATCATAAACCTTTCTGCAAATCGAGTCAACCTCACAAGGTCTTCGTCAGAGGCGCTAGCAAGCATCTTTGCCATCTGACCTAAGACATGCCTGACAGCATACATTTTCGCTCTCGTTTTGGCTCTTCGAACATAATTCATTGTTTATCCTCCCTTACCTTGCCAAAACCTTTTCTTTATCCTGACGAACAGCTACCTTTGATCACTTGGTCAGAAGGAAACCCCTCCATATTAACTGCCTTGTTCCTCGCTGGATACCTCCTTAAACTTTCATTTTTCTATAGCAAATATGGTGCTAATTGATTCGCTATGATGTATTCGTTTGATAACCTCGGCAAACAGTTCAGCTACTGACAAAACCTTGATTTTATCTATTCTCTTTTCTTTTGGAACTGGAACGGTGTTGGTAAGCACCAATTCCTTTACCGGGGACTCTTTAATTCTCTCCACAGCCTGACCTGCGAGGATTCCGTGGGTTATACCTGCATATATCTCCTTTGCCCCTTTTTCCTTCAAGGCTCTAATCAGTTCCATAAGTGAACCACCTGTTAAGATCTCATCGTCAAACATGAGGGCGTTTTTCCCCTCAACGTCGCCGATGACGCTTACTACCTCGGCTTTTTCACTGTCGTCCTCTCGCCGCTTATCCAGTATGGCAAGCGGCGCATTCAGTCTTTCTGCATACCTTCTATTCAGCTTTGCGCGTCCTACGTCCCCGGCTACTACAACCAGATCCTCCATCTTCTTTTGCTCGAAGTACTTGCAGAGGATGGGCAATGCCAGGAGTTGGTCTGCTGGCATATTAAAGAAGCCTTGAATCTGATCTGCGTGCAAATCCATTGTCAGAACCCTGTCAGCTCCAGCCGTTGCCAACAGGTCGGCCATGAGTCTTGCCGAAATAGAGATGCGTGGCTCGTCTTTCTTATCCGATCGGACGTAAGGAAAGTATGGTAAAACGGCAGTTATTCTGCCGGCTGACGCGCTCTTAAACGCATGAAGCATTATGAGCAGTTCCATAACGTTATCACTTACAGGCGGGCATGATGTTTGCACTACGAAAACGTCTTTTCCTCTTACACTTTCGTTGATTTTAACCTTTATGTTCTCGTTGCTGAATTTGTTTATAGTGATGCTGCCAATTGGCAGATACAATCTATCAGCAATCTCCTGGGCCAGTTCTGGATTGGAACTTCCAGAAAAGACCCTAAGTCTGTCAGGCATACTAACACCCCCGGTTTTGAGCAGATAAATTTAATTTTTGTCTGGATTTTTGTTTTCTAATTCGATTATATCACAGGTTTGATCCTCATTCAAGCCAATTAATCCGGCAAAATTATCAGGCCCCGAAACGTCCATCAAGTAGCCGCTGCTTCTGTTCCATGTAGTAGCAGAAGTTCGGCCATGAGATGTCTGGTGGGAAAGTGTGATCCAACGTGGGAATGAACCCCCCAGTTTCGATCAGCGGTGCGAGTTCTCGCATAGCGGCATCTATGTTTTTAGTCCCTTTAGCGATCTCGCGTTTATCCACACCGCCCCAGATTCTCAACTGCTTCCCATACTGGGCTTTGATCCGCACAGGATCCATATTCGCTGCTCTTTCAAATGGCCAATGAGTGTCCATACCCATTTCCAGTAGGAGCGGCAGGAGAAGCTCTGTGTTGCCATCGCTGTCCAGACTTACGTATCGAACGCCGTATTTTCTGAGATGATCAATGGCGCGGCGGTAGTGAGGATAGATGAATTTTTTGAAGCTTGCCGGGCTTATCAGAGGAGCAGACTTAAAGGCCATGTCCTCGAAGAAATTGAAATAGTCGAAATCTACCTCGCTCAGGATTGGTGGGGTTAGCTCGATGAGGAAATCAGCAATGAACTCGAACATCTCTTCACAGAGCTTGGGTTGATCATAAAAAGCCAGGGATAGCTTTTCTGTTCCCATCCATCCGCGCGCTATTCCATAGAACCCAATACAGCAGTTGAGACCCAATATTAGCACATGCTCGCGCTGTCGCCAGCCGGGTATTTTGCTCCTCCAGTCGTCTGGGTATCGACTTTGATTGCCTGGGTCATAGCGCTTTTTAAGTTCCCTAAAATCTTCTATATTCTCAACCGGGAAACGTAGATATTGATCCATCGAGGTTCGCGCTCCGCCGATGGAACCCTCTTTTAGAGCTTTTGTGGTCCTTCCGTCGCCTCGCTGGATTATTTCGTAGCGATCTGTTTCCTCAATGACTTTGGTTTCAAATGCCGGAATCATGCCCATTCTCACCGGCACGAACTCTCTCCGATCCAGCCCGATCTCATCCTCTTCAAAGAACCAGTGCCATCTAAACTTCTCTGCCGGCAAACCTTCTTTGATCCATCGTTCTCTTGTCTGCGGCCATACGCCCAGTTCCCAGTTTGGCACTCTATCCACAGGCTGGTGCTCCATTACAGCCAGAAATCGTTCCCGCAAAGTCATTTCCTAGTCTCCAATCTTGTTTCAACCCAATCCAGAACTTTCTCCGCGACCTCCACCGCTTTCAGGTATTCCATTTTATCTACTGGCTCATATCTTTTGCAGTCTCAAGATTTTTCATATACTATCCTGCCGTTTTTATCCGCTTCACTATAGATCATATAAGGATTTGCTTTCAACTCTTCATATTTATCCAGATCCGACACGATTACATCCACTGGCGCACCGATATTCCTGAAGTTCAAGTATATTTCCTGAGCCAGTTTCCGCTGCTTTTTCACACCCTTTTTCAGAACGAGAAGATCATAGTCGCTTTCTCCTTCTTTATGTTTATCATAGGCCCGGGAACCAAACAGGATAATCTTGTCAGGATCAGCCACATGAACAATTGTTTCTATTGCCTTGTTTAATGGATTATTCATTGTTTTCCCTTCCGCGCGTCCCGCTACCTATTTCTTACTATTGGCGACGCTTAACGATTGTTACTTTCCCTATTTTCACTGACTCAGGATATTTCTCTTTTAGATACTCAGCAATCAGGGGATGTCTCTCCACACTTGGAACGCCATCTATTCGATCAAATCCTGATCCGGTAGTGAATATTACAAGCTTCGTTTTGTGTCTTTCCAGATCAGCTATGACTTCCTTTTGCATGGCTTCGGTCGCGGCATAGCACACCTGGTGATACTTGCTGGCCATTGGGCGATCAGCGAAAAAATAGTATGCCCCCTGACTACTAAAGTCGAAAATGGTTTCGTCCGGGGTTGTGTTATTCCGTATATAATCTACTACTGCTTTGATCTGTGATGCCTGCTCTGCCGGGAGTTTTATTCCGCCTGCACGCTCCAGTGATGGTTCTACATCCCGTTCGATGTTCCGATACCCGGTCATAGTAACTAACCTGTCCCGAATGGTACCAACTAGATTATATGAAGATAAGAAGAACCATGCAAATGTAAGGACGAGAATCAGCCGCCATACTGCTGCCGGAAGCAGATCAGGATTCAGCAAATCCTTCCACATTCTTGTAGAAAGACTTTCGATAAGGAAAAT
>Ga0272442_10010981_pt1 | contig 11095 bp, 11 predicted proteins | sample SSMForm2O_FD_200262 | JGI IMG/M metagenome (GOLD analysis project Ga0272442, IMG submission 200262) | Marine sediment archaeal communities from Little Sippewissett salt marsh, Falmouth, MA, United States - SSM-Form-2O | ecosystem: Environmental > Aquatic > Marine > Wetlands > Sediment ...
CCCAGAAGCTTAACGGTGTTCTCATATCCCGTCTCCCACCCCGGATAGTAAATCACGGGATCAAAATGGAATCCCACCCTGTAGCCTTTCTCCACTACCCGCCGTGCAGCCTGCAGCCTGTCAGGAAGGGGCGCAGCCCCCTGCTCTTCATTTTGTGCGATTTCCTCGGCATTAAGGGACCACGAGATAATAAACACCCCGTCGTGATCAAGCTCCAGCAGATTCTCGATGCAGGTGGTTTTTGTCTTGAATTCAAGCACAATCCCCCTCTTCTGTTTTATGCGGGGAAGAATCATTGACGCAAAACCGGTCAAATGGTCAAGTGCAAGGCTGTCCATATACTCTCCCGTGCCCAGGCGGACGGTCTTCCCTGAGCCCAGCCAGCTGCTTGATGCCAGCTCATCTATCATGTCCTGCTGATTTACAAAAACCGTTATATACGGATTGTTCAAGTACGCCTGCAGGACACAGTAGGAGCAGCTGAGGGGACAGCCCGTGCCGGCATTAAGGATAGCGTACTTACAGCACAGATACTGCTTTGTGCCGGGACACGGTTCGAGAAACCTCCCCTTGTTTCTGCACAGCAGCAGGTGCTCTTTACCGTTGCTGCCGCCGGGCAGGGTCTTCTGTGAATCTTTTATAAATTCCTTGACGTTGGCGACAATGTGAACCGGCACGCCGGGGCACCGGCTGAGAATCTGCCGGGTAAGTGCCAGATCCCCGGCGTCGTTTTCCACAAAAATTTCCTTCGGCACATAGCGATTCATCTATGTTCCTCAAACAGTGCCTGAACCTGAGCCGATTCAGCGAGTTCTTTGAGCTTTTGAGCCGCCGAAGAAAGGTCCTCTGGGCGTTCGACGTCGATAAGCAGGCGGTATTTGTTTCCTTCAAAAAAAGGCGGCGGCAGAAAATCAACCCCCCGGGGGAAGGGACATTTTTTCTTGCATGCAACAAAAAGCTCCTCCTTTTTTACAAAACGCGGGAACCGCTTCTTTTTCAGCCACATTCTGATGCGTTCACCTTTCTGCCCGGCAGTTAACTTTTCATTGCTGCATATCCGGGTTATTTCAGGATGCTGCAAGATATCATGAATTGAGGCTCCATCTCTTTTTGCCATATCACAGCATGTTTCAATGAGTTCCGTTTGTTTGCTTGCGCTTGCATGTATTTTTCGAAACAGATTGAAAAGGACGATCCTGTCCTGTTTCGCCAGCGCTGAAAGCGCAATTGCACTCTTTTCTGCCACAGCCCCGTCTATGATACCATCAAGAACCTCTTTTTCAAGACCGACGAGGCAGATGTACTTTTCAAGGGCAGCGACCGTAGGCGGAATTCCCAAAAGGGGCAGATAATGAGAAATAACGGTCTCTTCAGGGATGTATCTAAGCAGCCCCGCAACACTGCGGGCCAGCTCAACGGGGTTAAAAACCCTGTGTGACAGGTTGTCGTGCAAGGAAAAGAGAAAAAGCTCCTTTTCTGCCGGAGATGCATCAAAAACGTTTGCAGCAATCTCGTTTATACCGAGTCCTTCCAGGGCGGCAATGCGAAGCGATCCGCAAACAATCAGAAACGTTTCATTTTGTTCCGAAAAGACAAGATATGGCCTGTTGATAAGCCCTGTGCAGGTTATTGACCGTTTAAGCTGTCCAACCTGTCTGCCATAGGTCATTACAAATGTCTGGTCCGCTCTGTCTATGAGGTCCATGGACACTGTCCGGGCACTCCATTGCATAATTTACCCCTTTAAAAACAAATTAATTATAAAATATACTGATATGATAACTATTGCTTCCCGGGCTTCCAACAAAACAGTCGTTACCTGTACACCTGTGCCGTATCCGACGGATTACACAATGCAGCGCCTGTATGCTCCAACAGTCCGCCTGATCATAAAAAAACAGATTTTGCTTGAAAAAAACCCGCTGTTTCTCTATTCTATATGATACTGCGTAATAATCAAATTGTTCTTTATTATATTGTGGAGAAAAGCCCTGATGAAACAGATAATCAACCAGCTCATCCAGCTACAGGACCTGAATTTCTCACTCGAAGAAAAAAAGGCGCTTACCGCTGAAACACACCTCAAAGATCTTGAAAAATCAATAAAATCACTGTCAAAAAGCCTTCCCCAGGATCTTCACAGACTTTTTACCCAGCTAATCAACCATTATGGTACTGCCGTCGTCCCCATGTCCGAAGACATCTGCACCGGATGTGGTATGGCTGTGCCGACAATGCTTGCCTATGAAGTCAAGGTTGGTGAAAAGATGATTCAGTGCCCTCGCTGCACCAGGATACTGTATTACCGGGAGTCACTGCCCCGTCAGCTGAAGAAAATAACGCCAATCACGGCCAAACAGAGTGCCGGGATTGCGCGATTTTCGTCAAGCAAGCTTATGATACCCCAGCTGAATGCCAAAACCCGTGATGAAGCACTTGAAGAGATGATACAGATTATGGCACAGGAGGGCTTTGTGGAAAAACCGGACAGTCTGCTCAAGTCGGCACTCGGCAGAGAGGCGATTGTTCCCACTGCGGTTGATCACGGCCTGGCATTTCCCCATGTCAGGGGAGTGGAAGGAGGCGGACTTATTTTCGCGGTGGGGCTGAAAAACGCCGGTTTGCGCTTTGGTGCGCCGAAGAACCACCTTACAAAAATTGTATTTTTTATTATCATTCCCCTTGCGGCAAGCGCATTTTATCTACAGCTTATTGCAGGACTTATGGAATCATTCCGCAAAACCGAGGCAAGGAAAAAGCTTCTCAACGCCAAGACAGCGGAAAAAATGTGGGAGGTGCTCAACCAGGTTACCAAAAAGACCGTCCCCTGATAGTCGTGATGGAGCCGAAAAAACAGGCATGTCATCTTTCATTATTCCTGTCCCTGTGTCTGTAAAGGCAATGGTGTTCTACTGCCGATAACATTTACCCTATAGTCAGGGAGCAGACCCGTTAAAAGCGTTTCAATTTTTTCTGATCCTTTTTGAAATGTCTGTTCTTTCAGCTGTTTGGTTCGGGCGGCCTTTATCAAATGCAGTTTCCCCATTTTTAAAACATTATTTCTGTCTTTTTCTGATATATTTGCAAAGAATGTTTCTGATTCGTTGAGGAATGTATAATCAACATCAAGTCCGAGACGTTCCGGTTCGGGCAGCGTGAGGGTAATCACCTTCTTTTCATGCTCCACGGCAATGAAGTTCTCATCAATTTTTTCCAAATCGAAACCCATGGTGATCGTCCCCCGTATAAGCAGGGTTATTTCTTTGGTCCCGACATGAACCGGCAGTGACAGAATATTTTTATAATCATCCTGCTTCAACGTAATATAATCGGCGGCCTGATATTCAACAACAGCGAGTTTGAGTACGTCTTTAACATCGTTGATAATAATCACCGCATCAATGGACGTTGAGGAATCTTTTTTAAGAACATTGTAGTGCATCAACACATAATAAGAGACAACTGCACACAGCAAAACGAAAAAAAATAGGATAAAATTCCGCATTTTTCGCATCACGGTGCCTCAAAAATTAACATAAAATTAACCGAAAAATAACACTCTCTTAACTTAAAATTTACACAATAGTAACACTGTTGCACCCTGTGGATCAGCAATTATCGCAATTATACCACACACGCAACTATTTAATATACAATTCTTAACCCTTGACTATTACGTACATGTATAATAAACAAACAATAATACAATACCGTGCAAAACCACCAATTCACTGCTCAGACTGCGCCTTTTCCGTGTACATACACAGTGCGCTAACCCATAACACGGCATACGGAAGCAGGAAGGGGGGTGGTTAACAACAAATTAGGCAAAAGCAGGAGTAAATGTCGCTCTTCATACAGGATATACGCAACCAGCGCTATCATAATAGATACGCAACTGTTCGTGGAAAATATTACCGCAGGGTTAAAAAGCCTGAATCCCTGTTGGCCCTTGTGATTACACTGGCATGTATCACTGCAGTATCACTTTTCGTAACACGTACACCCGCTTATGCTGAAGACCCGGTTTTACAGGAGGTCATCGGTTTGCGTCCCGGAGAATCACATGAATCACGTTTTACGTTGGATAGTGTTTTCAGCATCATCGATCTTTCACCAATGAAAGGATATGCCGTCTATACAACCGACAGAGGAACGTTGGACATAACGCTCCGTGCTTGCGCAGAAATGGATATCTATTCATACATGACCTATTCTCTGATGGTGCTGAGTTTGGGCGCAACATCTCCATTCGTATTCGAGCAGGCAACCACACCATATGATGTCCACGCACACATTCCCATTGACGCTGAGTTTGGACTTGCCGGGGTGATAGGAGCCATAACAAAATGTACGGGTGATGTTACCATGCCGGCCGCATTTACCATTACATTCCACCTTTCACCGGAATAAGGGTAAAAACATACACGGGCTGCAACAACGCAAATAATTTGAACAGAAGAGGGAACAATGAAAAAAATACTATTATTTTTTACCCTGGTACTGCTCGGGATTCACATCAGCATTCTCCCCGCGGCAGCGGGTGAGGTCGAAATTCTTATCGACAAACTGGTGGAAAAAGGCATCCTCAGCCCTGATGATGCAAAAGAAATATTACAGGAAACAAAAGAGGCCGCCAAGCAGGAGCGGGCCGCCGTTGTCAAGGAAACAACCGAGGCGGTAAAAAAGCAGGCACCCGCCCCTGCTTCTGACATTCCGCAGTGGGTGCGCAAGATGTCCCTTAAGGGCGACTTCCGCCTGCGCTACCAGAAGGAGACAAGGCGCCTGAATGTTCCGGACAGGCACCGGGGCAGAATCCGCCTGCGCATCGGCGTGGTCACCGAAATCACCGACAACATTGAAGTGGGCTTCGGTATTGCAACCGGGGGATCAGACCCACGCTCCACCAACCAGACCCTGCAAAACACCTTTGATTCACCTGACCTTCGTCTGGACTACGCCTATGCGGCATGGAGACCCATTACGGGCCTGACGCTCATCGGCGGCAAGTTTAAAAACCCCCTGTGGACCCCCACAGACCTTCTGTATGACGGCGACATCAGGCCTGAAGGCGTATCAATTCTTTATAAAACCAGCGTGGGGGAATCGCTTGAGGTGTTTATAAACGCAGGTGCCTGGATACTGGACGAATACAGCAATGATTCAAACGACCCCATGATGTTCGTGGTACAGCCCGGCTACAAACTCAAACTGGGCAAAAGGGCCTATTTCAAGAATGCTCTTTCCTGGTACGAGTTTAACGATGTGGAAGGGGCAAACCTTGACCACTCTGCCGGCACCAACCAGCGTGACGCAGCGGGCAACCTGCAGCATGACTATGATGCTCTGGTGTTCACCGGCGAACTGGGAATCAAGCGGCCCTTTGACCTGCTGCCCTTTGCCGCGCTGTTCGGGGAGTATATAAAGAACACGAACATCAGCGATGATGATTACGGCTGGATTATCGGGCTGAAGTTCGGCGATAAAAAAGTCAAAAAGCTGCACCAGTGGCAATTCAAAACCATGTACCGGTATCTGGAGCGGGACGCATGGGTCGACACCTTCCCGGATGGCGACGTATACGGCGGCCAGACAAACGTGCGGGGCTGGGTGTTCAAGGTTGCCTACGGACTGCAGAAAAATGTGAGCCTCGGCCTTGCGTTTCACAACGAGGAAAGAATCGACGGCGGCACACTGAGCCGGGACCTCTTCCAGGCCGACCTGGTGTTGAAGTTTTAGCTATATGCACAGCCGTTTCGGATGCAAACAAGAGGGGGTGACAGGAGCAACATGTCACCCTTTTTCGTTTGTGGTAAGATAGTCACCAGGCAGGCAGGAAGCACGCGGTAATTTAAGGACAGATTATATATATCAGAAGAAAAGCAACGGCGATGGACATCATCATAAATCCCTGGACATACAACCCGCTTAATAACAGTGAAAGGCTGAAAAAAAACATCACAATGGCAGGGTAAATAAAGTAGGTGCAAATATCATCATCCAGAGAGACAATCAGGTTGCCCCCCTGTTCCTGCACCACGTCAGGCAACAATATGTTGATTGTTTTTACAATGTCTGTAACGTGATCATCTCCGCAATCGGTCAGTTCCCCGATAGTGCCGTTAATATACACAACAAGCTGATTCCGAATGTCTTCGATCTCCCGTGGAGTCAAGGGCTTATCACTTTTCAGGTGTGCCGCTATAAGATTGCTTATAGCGGTAAGTTCATTAATCCCCTGCTCACCTGCCGGCTGTTTGTTTCCGGTGTCTTGAGTGCCGAACCCGTTATCTGCGAACGCGGGTAAAAGCATGCTTCCAAAAAAGCATAAAAGACATACTACAGCGATAAAAAAACTTTTTTTCATGGTGCCCCTTTCTTGGATAAAAAGCAGCTTTGTATCATCCTCTACGTTAATGATTACTATATATCGGACAATATGAACAACGGTTTAGCTAATTTAATTAAAATCATATCCATACTTTTTCATTTCCTTGCCGCACATACGAATAAAACGGTCTTTCTGTTCCCGGGGCCAGTCATTCCAGGATTCAACAGCATAGCGCTTCGTTTCATTGGCAGGGCGTTGAACCGCTGATTCCCACACACGCTTTTCTATGTTCAGCCCAAGGGGTTCAAGAATCTGCTGAGCAAAAAGTTCATAGGATGATACGATATCTTCAAAACGCGCATGCAGCGGCATGTGCTCACGCATCAGCCTGTTTTCACACTGCCATCCCCAGCACACTTTCTCAAACTCGGTCAGTTTATCCCACCGGGCAGTGTGTTCATCAATGATCGGCGGTTTCAACTGGTTATACTGTTTGAGTCTTCGGGAACCGTTTCTTCTGGTAAGCACGGATCTGACAACATCGCGCCCGTCCCGCACAAGATGAATAAGCCGGAACTCGGGCACCAGTTCTTTCAGGGCCTTTATGTGAAAGCGCAGCGCGCTGTTTACCTCGCCATATACGGCCGGGTCCTGTTCGCAAATCCGCAATGCCATCTCCCTGAGACGAAATTCCGTAAGATACGCGGCTGCGGTTTCAGGGGCACATATCGCCTGAACGTGAAAATACTGTTCATTGGGGACCGGTTCATGCACAACGCATGCACCGTCGGCCGTATGCAGAAGCGCTGCAAGCCATTTCGTGGCCGTGCGCCCGGTACTGGTAATCAAAAAAGGATTGCGGGATTTGATTTCGATAAGGGCTTTTTCTAAATCAGGGGCAATGCAGTTAATGATACCCATGTAGGACACCCTTCTGTTCAGCCCGAACCGTTTCAAAAGACGGCTTGATTTTAAAGCAATGTTAGTCCATGGAATTCCCATACCACAGGTCCCTTTAACTGTGTAATGGTGCAAAAACCATTTTTTGGTTGCCGTGCAGCTGTGTCGCAGATTAGAAACAGCAGCGGGTCATCAACTATAGCATATTTATGCATTACACTCATGCAAAAAGATCTACAACAAATTCAAGAAACTCCCGGTAGTTCCAGCTGACCAGCTCCCCGAACACATCTTCCCTGTTCCAGTCATTGAGCTGCTCACCTGCAATGCCCGCCGACCGGGCAATTTCCGCTTGGCTCATGATATTGAACCTGTAAAAAAGCATCAGCAGGCTCGTCTGGTATTTCTTGTATATGGTTTCCTGAGAAACTGAATCAGCGGGGTCCTTGTGTTCCGCCTGCTCCAATGCCGCCATCTTCTGTGAGATAAATTCATGCAGCAGGCTGCTGATATGGGCGGCATCAGATGTGTTGCTTAATTGGTTTATTTCTATCTTCACTGTCCGTAACCATTTCCTGCCAGGGCACTGACCGTTCATCCCCGGCAAGCACGGCAGGGGGTGTCAGAGCAGCGGCGGGGAAAGCCCTGATATAAGTTAATCATTGCAAAACCACCGGTCCGGGAATACAATATCGGTAATCACCACATCCGGTCACGCAATAATCTATTATTTATAACAAAAAAAACCGTTATGACAAGGCGGCGCCTCTTATTTTTTTTAATTATTATCGCAGCGGCCCTGTGTTCCTACGCAAGCTGCATAACCGGTGAGTTTGTCTTCGATGACATACCCCTCATTGTTGAAAACCATCTCATAAAGGATGTCGGAAACATACCCGAAATCCTGGGATTGACCGGAAAGCTGCCGTACTACCGTCCCGTGCGCATGGTGTCATACGCGCTTGATTACCGGCTCTTCGGACTGGATCCCCGGGGGTATCATGTCACCAATATTGTTCTTCACCTCGCGACCGCGTGGCTTGTCTTTCTTGTCGTACTGCACCTGGCCAGGGATGATATTATCGCACTGTCTGCAGCGCTTCTATTTACCGTTCACCCTGTCAACACGGAAAGCGTTGCCTACATTTCAGGACGGCGCGATCTTCTTTCAACCCTTTTTTATATGCTGGGCTTTTATCTCTTTTTACGCTACCGCGCAACCAGAAAGGCCCTCCTGTACCCCGGTATCATTGCCGCTTTTCTGTTAGCCCTCGGCTCAAAGGAAATGGCGGCAACGCTGCCCGCTGTTTTTCTTACCTATGATATCGTCGTACACTTCAATAAAACGAGCATATCCCGATCACTGTCACACATGCTCGTGAGACTTTTTGCAGCTGCAGGTACGGTGGTGAGAAAGTACGCCCTCTTTTACGCCCCCTTTGTCATTGCGGCATGTGCTTTTCTCTATTTTAAGGCTGTTGTCCATCCGCCTTCCCACGGTCTTACCTATTACGGCGGGCATGTGTGGACCAACTTTTTTACCGTTGCGCGCGTTATTGTTCACTATCTGAAGCTGTTTCTTGTTCCCGTAACCCTCAATGCCGACTATTCCTTTAATGCCTTTCCTGTTACCCTTTCGGTGTGGGATATACGGGCATGGGGAGCATGCGCCATAGTGTCCGCGTGTATATGGTGGGCGATAAAAATGCTGGGTCACAGCAGGATGCTCTTCTTTGCCCTGATGTGGTTCTTCATCACGCTGCTTCCCGTCTGCCACATTATACCCCATCATGAACTTCTCGCCGAACGCTACCTGTATCTGCCCGGCATCGGGATTTTTTTTCTCGGAAGCACCCTTGTATACAACCTGGTGCATACAAAATCACCCCGTGTCTTTGTGGCTCTTGTTCTCATCATTGCCGTACTCTTTTCTGCCCGCACCGTTAAACGGACCGGCGACTGGGAAAACGGCCGTACCCTCTGGGAAAAAACTGTCATAACTGCACCCGGGTGTGCGCGCGCCTGGAACAATCTGGGTTCGGAGTATTATAAAGAAAATAATCATGAAAAGGCGCAGCACTGTTATGATCGGGCAATTACAATCAAGCAGGACTATCCTGATCCCTACCACAACCTCGGCAATATAGCAGCAGACCAAAACCGCTTTGATAAAGCGATAGACTTCTATAAAAAGGCATATACATACGCGCATCCCGGCATCAAGCCCAGGCTGCTGAACAGCTGGGGAGTCCTGTATAACAGAACGGGAAAAATAGACATTGCCGAGCACCTGTTTCTCCGTGCCCTTGCACATGACCCCTTCTTTTCCGAGGCACTCAGCAACCTGGCAGCAGTGCTGCTGTCCAAAGGAAGATATCCGGCTGCCCGCAAAGCGCTGATACGCGCACTGAACAGGGACCCTTTATCCTTTGAAGCGTACAATAATCTGGGTGTGCTGTACAAAAAGGAAGGCAATTTCTCAATGGCAGCAGCTGCATTTGAAACGGCCATACGGCTCAATCCAGATTTCATGGAAGCACATTACAACCGGGGAAACGCATTTAAAGCGCAGGGGCTCTACGACCAGGCCCTTCATTCGTTTCACCACTGTCTGAGCCTTAATCCCGACAGAAAAAAACAAGCCCTTATTTATACAAACATGGGCAGCATATATATAAAAAAGGGCACCTACGATACGGCTATACAGTCACTGGACAGGGCCCTGGCATGTGATCCCCGGCTGGCGCTGCCGCACCTGAACCTCGCAAGTATTTATCTGTACAGGAAAAAATCACCTGAGAAGGCCCTGTTCCACCTGAAGAAAACCCTCGAGCTCGACCCCGACATAGCACAGGCTGAGGCTGTTAGAAAAAAAATTGCCCGGCTCCAGTAGCACTGCCGTGCTCTGACACGTGTCATTATACGCTTCAGTGGTGCCGCACATAATGCCGCTGGGGTTTCTTTTGTTCTGGATCCTGTGGTCAAACCACAGGACGACTTTGCTTGATTTATTTGGTTGCCTTTTTTCATGCGGCACCCTGCCCGGACTTGTTCACACAGAAATCAACATACAGCCAATTACGTGGTATCTGTACATATTATTACAAAAACCACTGCCAAGCGCCAGGGCGGGCCGGCCCCGGAATCCATACACAACCACCATACTTTTAGATTCTTACCTATGGTCGAACTTAGGCGGAAGCCGAACGACATATACTTTCCAGGTCGTTTCCCACACCCTGTTTTCAGGCAGCTAAAAACCGCACGCCAACTATCGTCTGCTCCAGGTAATGTTATTAATGCCCTCGGGCAGATTAAGCAGCGTTATCCTATCAGGTGTTATTTTTATGACCCGGTAGTGGTAGGGAAGAAGCTTTTTATAATCCTGTTTCTTAATGATTTGCCAGGCTTTCAGTTTTTCCAGAAGCGCATAAAAGCGCTCCTTATCATTTTTCATGGAGATAACCGCTGCTTTCCCCCAGCACTGCAGCCCGGCAATCTTCATCAGCCCCCTGCCGCCTTTTATTCTTGAGGAAATAGCATAGCAGACCTTTGGATTTTTTTTGAGGTTTGCAAGCTTGCCGCCGCCTTCGGAAAGTATATACAGGGTTGTGCCGATATGCTCATATCCCAGGGGTGTACACCGGGGCACATCACGGCTTGATGTTGCAAGGTACACCGTATCATGCCTTTTTAAAAATTTAACCACCTCTTTTTCAAAGGCTTCGGGTTTTGTAAACCGCCGCAGCTTGACGCCCGCCTCTTTACAAAGCTTCTGGACAATGGGTGCTGTTTTGGGAACACGAAGTCGTGCCATGCTCTGCCAACCTCCTTTCTGCTGTATGGATATGACCTTTTAAGGAA
>Ga0272442_10010982_pt1 | contig 11095 bp, 10 predicted proteins | sample SSMForm2O_FD_200262 | JGI IMG/M metagenome (GOLD analysis project Ga0272442, IMG submission 200262) | Marine sediment archaeal communities from Little Sippewissett salt marsh, Falmouth, MA, United States - SSM-Form-2O | ecosystem: Environmental > Aquatic > Marine > Wetlands > Sediment ...
TGGATTTTGTAATACGGCAGCCTTCCTTACGTTTCTGATTCGATTGAAAAACATCGGATTGCCGACCAGATTCCGGCAGCCGGGATTTTGGGTCCGCGTATAAAGATCCATGTTGTAAAATTTGTATTGGGCGCTTTCCAGGAGCAGCGGCATGTGCTTTTTCCCTACGACAAACAAGATGGCCGGAGGAAGGGAGGTGTATGCCCTGCCGATTTTCAGACTGGTTTCCAGTTTGTGCATGGCGCAATAAAATTCTTCGCGATAGGCCGCGTGCGTGAATTTCATTATGTGGTGTCTTGGCAGACCTTTATGACCGCTTTTACGGATTTGCCCATGTTTTGGAAATTTGTTGGTGATATTACCACTCATTTTTTATTGTTTATTTTAATAAGAATGGAGTCATTGATCTCCGTTTGCACGATGATATCATTATCCGGAAACCACCGGTCAACCGTAAATACCTGTTCGACGAAAAAGAATATAAGATTGGCCTTGTGTTTAAATGCCGAATAAATTATATTATAAGTAATCTGTAGTACAACTCGTTGTTTCTTTTACGATTGAATATTTTTTTCAGCAGAAAAAAATACATATTGCCGGTTTTTCGGTTCAGACAATAAAACCGATCCATGCACATTATCATGATAGTGTTACTTGCACTTCCGGGTAAGGTATCGATATGTATATGAAAAACAAGCAATTGATCCTGATGATGGCTGCTATTTGCAGTTCAATTGCTGCACAGCAGGTTACCAGACAATTTCATCAAACATGCTACGACATTAAAGATATATGCATGACGGATCCAGAAACAGGATGGGCTGTAGGGGCGGCTCACTGGGATCCTGAAGACAAAAACATCCGGACCACTATTTTAAAGACGGTCAGCCGCGGAGAGGAGTGGTTTGTTCAGGATGCGGATTTTTACGGGGATCTGTGGGATGTTCATTTTACTGATGCAGTCACAGGATGGGCGGTGGGTGATTCGGGTACCATACTGCATACATCGGACGGCGGTACCTGCTGGAACAGGCAGAACAGTACAACTGACCTGAATTTCAAATCCGTTGCTTTTTCAGATGCACAGAATGGCTGGGCGGCGGCCAATGAGATGGTGCATAGCAATCCCTTTGGCGATCCCGACGCATGGCACGGGAGGATTTTTCACACCTCCAACGGCGGACAGACCTGGAGCGAACAGCCATTGCCGCCGGATGCAGGCCTGATTCACTGTATTTATTTCATCAACGCGCAGCGGGGATGGGCCCTGGGTGTTCAAAATGTAAATATCGATGTTTTTGCGGATACAAAAGGGATCATGTATTATACGGATGACGGAGGCAATACCTGGACCGAGAAATATGCCCCGGACATTGATTTTGTGTTTACCGACATGGATTTTGTGGATGAAAACAGGGGGTGGGCTGTCGGTTTTGCCGGTAATTCAGGTGAAACAGGCGGTTCGGTTTTCCGCACCATTGACGGCGGGGCATCCTGGCAGCGTATACAGGAAACCGAAACATTCTGGGAAGTGGACTTTGTCGATTCACTCAATGGTTATGCAGCCGGGGCCGATTATATTTCCGCATGGGGACCGCCTGTTCTCCGCAGCAGGGACGGCGGCCGTAGCTGGGTGAAGATCCGCATGGAGGAGCATCAATCTCAGGGCATATATGGATTGGCCGTTTTTGAGAATGAAGTGATCGGTCTGGGAGATGAAGGATATATGATTTTATCGCCGGATCCCTGGGGTGAAACCGGTATGTGGTACGGGGAGGATCTGTTTACGCAATCATTGATCAATGATTTGTATGAATTTGAGGATGTTTTTTTTATTAATGAAGAAAAAGGATGGGTTGTGGGCAGAAAAAGTGCCGGTGCAGAGGACTGGGCACAGGTGATTCTACATACCGATAATGGCGGAGAAGCCTGGACCGAACAGTATGTGCATACAGCCGAATGGATGAGCAATACGCTGCGGTTGAACGCAATTCAGTTTGTCAGTGAGACTACCGGATGGGCTGTAGGGCATTCATCTCTGGTCGGTGAAAACCAGACAACGGGTGTTCTGTTTACCAATGACGGTGGTCTGCACTGGCAGCAGCAGGCCGTCGAGGTTGCTGACGGGCAAATGGTGGATCTCTTCTTTTTCGATGACCGGACGGGATGGGTACTTACGGATGCAAATGCATTCCCCGGCATGTCGGCCCAGCTTTTAAAAACTGCTGACGGCGGTGACACATGGTCGCTGGTCAATACAGAACAGGAAGGGATCATCACGATCGGTTATGCCATCCGAACCGGGACCGTTCTGTTTCAGGATGAGAATACCGGGTGGATACTGGGAGCCCAGTGTGATCTGCTCTGGACCGCTGACGGCGGCGCCACCTGGCAGAAAGCATCCCTGCCTCTGGAATATCATAATACCCACTCCATGGACTTCTGTGATGATGAAAACGGAATTATCTGTGGGGAAACCGTGATGCGCACTGCCAATGGCGGCATGCTGTGGACAGAGGAATATCTGACCGACAGAACCCTGACGGATGTGATGTTTACCAGTGCATGTAACGGATGGATGGTGGGGGAATGGGGAGAAATATACAAAACGGGAGACAAAGGTGTTTCTTGGGAACCGGTGATTCATTCCGCCGGTACGGAAGCCATCCGGGCAGTCCATTTTCCGGATCCGGACAATGGCTGGACCGCGGGGCGGGGAGGGACGATTTTAAGAATCGACAATTCCGGAACACCATTCCGGAAAGTACCGGATAGTCATCCCGCTGGTTATTTCCTGACACAGAATTATCCAAATCCGTTCAATGCATACACTCTGATATGTTTTTCCATTCCCGTACCGGAAGAAGTTGCGTTGACCATATACAATATCAGGGGAGAAAAGGTGGTTTCTCTGGAGCATGATTTCAAACCGGCCGGATCGTACAACATTGAATGGGACGGCAGGGATCAATCCGGAGGAAGTCTGACCAGCGGTATTTACATTTGTGAATTGCAGACCGGCGGTTGCAGGTTAAGTCGAAAGATGTTTTTAATCAAATAGTATCATTATAGGGCATAATGATTGTGTGAAAAGAATCCATCAGTGAACTACAAATCAATATAACAGGAGAGTTGTATGTTAAAAAGATATTTGATCACGGTTCAACACAAGGATGAAGATTTTCTGGACAACATGTATGAAACCCCGCATTATACGAAAACATTTGATGCAAAGAATCAGCTTTATATCTTCAGGATCAAACGGACCACAACAGGAAAAATATCCGTACAGTCAGAATCCAAAAGAAAATATGGTGACAGCCTCGTTTGCATCGAACCCGTAGAAACATATTCAGAATTATAAATGCATAACTAACATAATTACGTTAATTAAGAGATACTAAATAAGAGCTGTCTTACATAACAACGTCAATAAAATATTTATTTATATATTTGCCAGAAACGATGGTTGAAGGTTTTTCCGGAAGATGGACTGTGATTGATTTACAGAGTATTCCAATGGATGAATACGGCTGCCGATTCCCGACAGGGCAGGAAAACAATGACGTTTTGCGGACCCGCTACGAGATCATTGCATCATCCTCCGCGTCCGGTGAAGGATGTTGAATTGATATCATTCATTTTTCTTTAAAGGTCGAAATTGTCTGTGGATGCTCCCATAGAGCATCCGTCTCGCGATACAAGGTATCCAGTGTTTTTTCCACGAACAAACGTTTCTCTTCAAATTCCGATGCATCGATTTCTTCAGGTACGTAAATGGGATCGCCGTAACGATAAATAATACGTGTAAAAGGTTTTGGTATCATAAAACGGTCCCAGCTTTTAAGTATCCATTTTTTTTCAGGTGAAAAAATCAAGGGGACAACGGGGAGTCCAGTGATCTGGGCCATGTAAATCAATCCTGATTTCACCACGGCAAACGGACCGGTGGGACCATCCACGATATGACCGACTTTGTATCCCTGTTGCACCAGTCTTTTGAGTTTCAGCAGGGCCTTGATGCCGCCCCTGGTTGAAGATCCCCTCACAGAATGCCAGCCCATCCGGTCTACAATTCTGGAAATCAACTCACCGTCACGGCTCTCACTGATCATGATGGCAATGGGCTTTTCTCTGGCCAGGAAGACAATACCCGGGAAAAAACGCTGATGCCAGGAAATATAAATGGGTTGCGGAATCTTGTTTCGCGGCTCAATCACGATATTTCGGCAGGTGGCAGATAGCAGCTTTACCAGCACGAATCCAATCTCAGGAAAAATATACCGGTACAAAAAATCATTAATACTTTTTTTCATGGCATTTGTCCAGGATGAGGCCGCAATCATATCTTTTTTGGCTGTCATAAAGTAAAAGCGCGAATCCTTAAAAACAAGAGGAAAATGCGCTCATTTCCGGAGATGACAGTCAGAATCCTGTTGCGGGCAAGACAAATTCCACGATAATCATGATCGGAAATACTTCCCGGCATTGCCCAATGTCAGGTATACCGTTATTTCTTACAGGCAGAATCCCAGTTTGTAATTCACCGGACTAATGCGTGTTCATGATGATTTCCGCAGTCTCGGCCACGCGGATAAATTCCGCCCGGTATCCAAACAGATCTTTCCCGATGGCTGCTCTGGCTTCACTTATTACCTTTTCGATTGTTGAGTTTCCCTTGAATTCAGAATCCCTGAGTAGCATGCCGAACCGGGCCACAGCCGCAGAGAATCTGAAATTATCCGACTGTTTTTCGGGACGATATTCATTTTCCCTGAGAACGGTTTCGTATTCACGGCTGGCGTCTCCGTCCGGTTTTTTATAACGGATCCGCAGGGTCAGCAATTCTCCGGATGAACGTGCGTCCGGTTTAATGGTGGTTTGCTGGTATTTCAGATCTCCCGTTCCCGGACGGGCAGAATCTCCGGTTCGCGGAATAATTTCATACAGGGCCGTAACCGTGTGGCCGGCCCCGATTTCTCCGGCATCCTTGGTATCGTCCGCGAAATCTTCCCGGTTTAAAAGTCTGTTTTCATATCCGATAAGCCGGTAAAATCCAACGCGGGCCGGATTGAATTCCACCTGGATTTTTACATCTTTTGCGATGGTGTACAGTGTACCCATCAGGTCTGTCTGAAATACTTTTTTGGCCTCAAGCAGATTATCGATGTAGGCGTAATTGCCGTTCCCCTTGTCTGCGATTTGTTCCAGCCTGTGATCCTTGAAATTTCCCATGCCAAATCCCAGCGCGGTGAGAAAAATACCTTCATTTCGTTTTTCCTCGACAAGACGTATCATATCCGATGTGCTCGATATGCCTACATTGAAATCGCCGTCGGTGGCGAGAATAATGCGATTATTGCCTTTCGGAAGAAAATGCGCTTTGGCGGTTCTGTATGCCAGCTGAATGCCTTCACCGCCCGCTGTTGATCCACCGGCGGTGAGTCTTTCCAGTGCATCACGGATTTCATGCTTTTTATCACCGGATGTGGGTGAAAGGACAAGACCCGCCTGTCCTGCATAGACAACAATGGAAATGCGATCTTCAGGTGTCAGTTCACCGACAAGAAGCGAGAAGGCTTTTTTAAGGAGAGGCAGTTTGTTGGGCGCATTCATGGAGCCGGATACATCCAGCAGAAAAACCAGATTGCTCGGAACACGTTCCGCTTCGGACAGTATCTTGCCCTGAAGACCGATATGTACCAGACGATGCGACGGTTCCCATGGACAGGGTGCGTATTCCATGGTCACCGAGAAAGGTTTGTCATCATTTGGCAACGGATAATCATAGTGAAAATAATTGATCATTTCCTCAATGCGGACCGCGTCTTTGGGGGGAAGCTGGTTGTTGTTCATAATATATCGCCTGACAATACCGTATGATCCGGCATCCACATCAATAGAGAAGGTGGACAGGGGATTGGACAATACATCCCTGAATTCATTATCATAGATACGTGCATACTCTTCCGTATTCCAGTCGGGAGCTGCCGGCATACCCTGGCGGGCAAATGCTTTTCCGGCACGTCCGCCGCCATCCATGACAAGAGCATGACCCGGGACAAAAGCGTTCATGACCCTGTTCGCATCTGCTTGTTGTGCAATGGCGGTAACCGAAATTTCTTCTTCAACGGCTGTGCCGGGAACAAGTGTGAAATGCACTGTCAGGCTGTCTCCTGCCGAAATAACCATATCAGCCTTTTTTGCATTCTGATAACCCGTTAAAACCGCAATGACCGTATAGGTGCCTGAGGGAAGAACGAGACGGAATTTTCCCTGCGTATCGCTCTGTGCGGAAAATTCTGTGCCTTCCGCACGGATAGTGACACCTGCCAGTGGATTGCCAGTGCCTTTTTCCGTGACCCAACCGGTTATCGTTCCTTCAGATGATGCAAGGAGAACATTGCTTAAGACAATCCAGATGCACGTGATCATTCTGATTCGCATGACAGCCTCCGTTTCATGGAATGGGAAAGAGATGATCGCATAAATGGTTATATATCTTATATTCACAGAACATGAAATGGTTTCAAATGGATATCGTTCAAATACAAAGAAAAGACCCCGCCGGATTGTCCGGCGTGGGCCTTCACGGAAATGCAAACGACTTTCACTTTTACTTATTTTTTCGCACTATCCAGCATCAGTTCAATGGCGGTCCAGGGCACGGTATCGGTGATTTCCTCAACATAACCGGTATATGCGGCATTGTGACTCATGATGGCATCCTTGAACATAAATGCCTTGTAATCATGATCCAATGCGCCGAAATACGTAGCCAGCACACATCCCACGGAGCTCAATCCGCTCAGGAACAGGGTATTGCATTCCATAGATTTGAGCAGGCTGTCCAGCCCGGTATTCTTGAATGCACTGGGATGATTTTTGATAATCATGGGATCCGAATTCCTGATCAGAACGGATTCCGGGAAACGGAATGCAAGAGAATCGGGATGCGGTCCGTAATCCGGATCTGTGTGATAGATCCTGATGATCGGCAGATGACGCTGCCGGAACAACTGAATGCCGCCGTTGATATACTGAAGTGCCATATCCCTCTCCGATTCATCCATCCAGGGGAGATACCGGTTTTGTATATCAATGATTAAAAGCGCGGGCCGGATGGAAACGCTTTTGTTGCTGTCGGCTGCATAACCAAATGACTGCATCAGCAGTACGGCAACAAAGAGGATGGTTAACTTTTTCATGTTGGCTCCATTTTGTAATTATACGGATTTCACATACTGTTTATAATGCGCTATGACGTATCTGAGGACTATTGGCAGGCACCAGACCGTTCATTAAGTGATCCAGGGCTACTTGCCAGGCCATGGGATAGCGAACCCGGTCTTTACGGCGGTGTTCCGTCAGAATATGAAAAACATCCTTATATTCGATACATTCAGCAAGTTCCTGAAGCGTATTCAGACAGGTCCCTTCATCCAGATAGAAGGCTTCTGCACCAACACGGATGATTCTTCCATGTGGATTCAATACGGCTCCGACAATCTGTACAACCGGAACCTGACAATCCTGGGAAGGCAGCCATGGGACACGCATGCGGTAACCTGTACCAAGTTGAATTTCACGTCTGTCAGACCGTGATTTGTATACCGATACTCCGACCTGTATCCAGATAGCATATCCCGTGTTTCGGGCCGCCCAGCGTGCCTGCCAGCGTCTGGAGGGCTGGGTGATAACAAAGATATGATCCGTTTTTTTCAGGCCTTTTTCCCTGCATTTGTTTTCATCCGCAAACATGGAGACATTGCCGAAGGCGGCTTCCGGACTGCCGGTCCCGTCTACAGTGACATACGGCAAACGCGTGTAGGGACTGTTTATATCCAGTCTGGATTGAATGGCCTCCAGGAGAGGGATCAGAGATGCGATATGCCCGTGGTGCCCTTTTTGTAGCGATACGGGTAACAGGCTGAGTTCGGTACGTGGTATTATGATATCATGTTCTGTCAAATCCCTGTAGAAGGGGGCACTGTTCACCGTTTTCCAGTCGGCAGTCTGCATGGTTTCGACGAAGCCGGCACAAGAAATCAGGAAGCACCAGAAGCCCGCCAGAAATGGAAGAATACGGTTCATGAATTGATTCTCCGGCTGAAAAAGGGGTTTATAAGACCGGAATATGCGTCGGAAATAATTGAAACCGATAATGGTTTTAAAATAGCAAAAAGCGGATATGAATGTCAACAATTTTCATATACTTGTAATAGCATAAGCCCGCGTCTGTCATCACGATGCTGCATTTCAGGTATTCTCTCTCAGGTCTTCAATCCGAAGCAGAACGGCATCTCCCACTTTTTCCGTGGTAATTAAAAGGGCCATGGATTTCACTTCATTTTCGATTTGAATATCAGGGTAGGCGCTGACACGGTAAGACCCTTTTCCTGTCCGGAATGTGTGGAGCACGGTACGTCGTATGGTGCAGGATTCGCAATGACTTTGCTGGCCGCATCCGCCGGGAAGACTGGCATAGGCACACCCCATGACATCCCCCCCCAGATGATCGTCTATTTCCGGCAGATCCTTTCCAAGAAGCTCTCTTGCCCTCCGATTACCGGTGACAACGCGGGGTTCCGACTGCAGTAAAAGTATCGGGACATCGATTGAATCCAGGAACTTATGCAGATTTTGCCTGTCGCAGGCAAGAATTTGTTTTGCACAGTCCTCACACATTCCATGGGTGATGTCATACTCACCCTCTGTATGTGACATGACCTCACCCATATCCTTTTGACACCACGCACATATGCGCTTCATACGGTTATCCTGTAATGTCAATTCATTATATGCAGGTTTTGGTTTTTAAAGACCGTCCTTCGTTCATGACAGGAAAAGGACAATACGTACAACCCGTCTTGAATATGCGGGAGGGTGCCGGATCAGGGCGGTGTTGACAGATCTTTGAATAATCAATTATTTACAACAGTCAATACCGAATCCATCAATGAGGACAGAGCATCCGCGCTTTGATATCCCAGAACGTGCCGAATTTTTTCTGAATCAGGCGAGAGGAATAGAATATTGGGAATTCCGATACCTCCGTATTTGCGTGCGCTGGCTTTAAAAGAGCGGGCCAGATCGCCCTGCTGATCCACATCCACCCGTACTGTAACGAACTCGGATGCCCTGGAAATGATATCACTGCTACTGAATGTGGATGCTTCCATTTCCTGGCAGGGGGGACACCAGGTGGCCATAAAATCAATGAGCAGCGGTTTCCGTTCCATGCGTGCACGCAGGAAAGCGGCGGGGACATCATTTTCCCAGTGTATTTTTTCCTCCAAGTGCCCTTTTTTGGTGCTGCATCCGAGCAGTAATATACTGGCAAGCAGAATGAAACAGAAGTTGAATCGTTTTGCGCGACTGAAAAGCTGGTTTTTAAAACTCATGAAGGTCTCCGTTCCGTGATCAAATGGTATGCGTCAAAACAGGGAATACGGTTATTAATCTATTCATTCCTGATCGCATTTTCAAGCGCGAAAATAAAAAATCCTCTTCCGTGTATGACAGACAGGAAGAGGAATGCTATTCTTGGGCTTTTTAAAAGCGGGGCGTGCCGCAGGTTACTTTGATGATGCAATCTCCGCCAATGTCTTCACAGCTTCGGGTTCCCGGGTTTCACCCAGCCAGAATATGGCCGATTTGCGGATTTCCGGGTTGGGGTGATTTTTGGATATACGGATCAATTCCGGCAGGCTTTCCCTTGCCGGAAGCTGGGAAATGGCAAAAACCGCGTGTTTCTGGATATCGGTTTCACGGATATCAAATACCAGGTCGGTGAGTGTTTCACTGATTTTTTCAGAGGCGCGTTGTCCCAGCCAGAATATGGCCTCTTTCTGAACGCAACGGGATTTGCTGTTGTAGGCCAGATCAATGAGCAGATCCGTGGCTTCTCTCAGTGACATTTGACTGATGGAAAAAACCGTTTTTTTACGTACTTCCGGTGAAACATCATGCCGGATGGCGTGGTTTAAATGGGGCAGGGCGTCGATATGATCCTGCTGGCCGAGCCAGAATGATGCTGTACCGCGCAGATCGTCGTTTTCGCTGGTTTTCAGAATTCTGGCCAGAATGCGGATAACCGAGGATTTGGATTCGTGCATGGCAACAGCTGTTATCAGGTCATTTTGAAGAGTCACTTCGGACAGGCCGGCGGCCAGCTCATCCAGAAAATGGAGACTTTCCATGTCTGCGGCTTTCCCCAGCCAATAAAGAGGGAATCCGCTGAGATTCACAAGCCGGTCAAAATCGGTGATACGAATGCAGGACAGTCCGGGCGTTTCGTTGGTATTCTGATGGTATCGCAGGAGAATGACAAGCTTTTTCTGTCCATTGATTTGTTCGATGTCATTATTCAAAGAATTTGTCAAAGAGCGATTTTCTGCATGTAACAGGGTCTCTTCATCATCAGCGGCTGGAAAACGGGCATCACTCCCTGCCAGTATTTCCTGCAGTGTCGGCAGGATGTCATGCCTGCGGGAATCGTGCCAGCCGATTCTGGCATTCTGCGGCATCCATTTTTCAATGAAGTAGCCCACCCAGATTTCCTGGTGGCCGATATTGTGAGACCACTCCGTTTCAGCCCAGGTCATTCGTTCCTGCAGACTGGATGACAATGACGGACAGTGGAGGACCTGAGTTGCCTGAAGCCGGCCGGCCAGCATGGTCAGAGTGATTATCAGGGACCAGAACACAATTTCTTTCGCTATGGCGCTGTGCATTGTCTTCATAATAAGCACCCCGTTGTTTTAATCAATATAATTGATGATTTCAACAAGGGCTTCCCTGGCCCGGGAATCGTCTGACTCGCCCAGCCAGAATATGGCTTTTTTTCTTACGGACTGGTCGGGATGGGACTTGGCAATACGAATGAGAATGGGGATACCCATGTTCTGCGGCATTTGACCGAGAGCAAAAATGGCCTCTTTCTTCAAATCAAAATCGGGATCATTATCGATGACGAATTCCAGAAGAGGCAGCACATCTTTGGAATGACCGTTTTGACCCAGCCAGAAAATGGCCTTTTTTCTTATTTCAGAGTCCTGACCAGTCCTGGCGATTTCAATTAAAACGGACAAGC
>Ga0272442_10010983_pt1 | contig 11095 bp, 8 predicted proteins | sample SSMForm2O_FD_200262 | JGI IMG/M metagenome (GOLD analysis project Ga0272442, IMG submission 200262) | Marine sediment archaeal communities from Little Sippewissett salt marsh, Falmouth, MA, United States - SSM-Form-2O | ecosystem: Environmental > Aquatic > Marine > Wetlands > Sediment ...
ACGCGTGGTCTTGGACGGTGAATTCGGGGATGTGGCGGAGAAACAAAACCCAGAAGCTGAGGAGCAGGGCGGAAATGCCCAGGATCGGCAGTGCGGCGGGATTTTTTCGCATGTGATTTGACTAATAGTAGATTCCCTTACACTTGTCAAGTCCGAACCGTCTTCTATGGTTCCATCTGTCTCGGGGAAAAAAGGGGATATCTGCTTGCAAATCATTATAATTTGCTGCATACTGAATCCGGGAATAATAAGTGCTTCAAGCCGATTAATATGAAAAATTTAAAACTGAGTGTTTTAAGTCACACCCAAAACAAACGTACAGTCATTCGGGTGGGAGATGTCCGGCTGGGGGAAGAGTTTGTCATTATCGCCGGTCCTTGCGCCGTCGAGAACGAAGAGCAAACACTTGAAACGGCCCGACAGGTCAAAGCCGCCGGAGCCCGTATGCTCAGGGGAGGGGCTTTCAAACCCAGAACATCCCCCTATTCTTTCCAGGGCCTGGGCCGTGACGGCCTGAAAATCCTTGCTCGTGCCAGAGAAGAGACCGGACTTCCGATCGTGACGGAGATCATGGACACGCGTCATATTTCTCTGGTGAGCGAGTATGCGGATGTCCTTCAGGTCGGATCGCGCAACATGCAGAATTTTACGCTTCTCAAGGAAGTCGGGCGATCCGACAAACCGGTTCTGCTGAAGAGAGGAATGAACGCCACCCTGGCGGAATGGCTTAATTGTGCGGAGTATGTCCTTTCCGAAGGAAATCCGCGGGTCATTCTCTGCGAACGGGGTATTCGGACGTTTGAAACCTACACCCGCAACACGCTCGATTTGAGCATCATCCCGGCCGTCAAGGAAGTTTCACATCTTCCCGTGATCGTAGATCCTTCCCACGGTACCGGGCGCTCTACCTTGATCGAAAGAATGAGCCTGGCTGCCGTGGCGTCCGGAGCGGACGGGCTCATGATCGAAGTCCACCAGACGCCGCATAAAGCCTTGAGTGACAGATACCAGCAGATCTCTCCGGATGCGTTCTCGCTCCTGGTCCGTAAGATTAACCGCATGAAATCCGCCATGGATGACATCTACCGGGATGAGTCCTGACCGCGAGCCGACAAGATCGGGCAGTGAAATATTTCTCCCGGATCCAAGTCCGCCGCGATCGAATGTCCGTTGGGGGCGTTTGGGGCATAAATATGAATGTCCGTCGAATCCGCGAAGTTTTCAAGTGAATCGGAGGTTTTTGTGAATGTTCTTGAAATTACTTGCCAGTCCGCGGTTTCAAAAATTATGGTCGGGGAGAAGCTGTCCCTTCTCTCCAATTATCTGGGGAAAGGACGGACCATCATCATCACCGACTCTAATGTCCGCCGCCTCTATGGAAAGGAGTTCCCTTCGGCGGAGGTCATCGAATTAGAGCCGGGAGAGCGGTCCAAAAGCCTCGAGACCGTGCGGATGTGCTACCGCCGCCTGGTGGACTTGGAAGCGGATCGATCTGTATTTATCTGCGGCATCGGAGGAGGCGTGGTGTGCGATATCACCGGCTTCGTCGCGTCCACGTTCCTACGCGGCGTCGGCGTCGGCTTCGCGGCGACTACGCTGCTGGCCCAGGTGGATGCCGCTGTCGGCGGAAAAAACGGGGTCGATTTCAACGGTTATAAAAACATGGTTGGAACCTTCCGGCAGCCGGTTTTCGTTCTCAGCGACATCCGTGTGCTGGGCACTCTTCCATCGCGCGAGGTCGCTTGTGGTTTGTCCGAAGTCGTCAAGACGGCCGTGGTCGGAAATGACGTGCTTTTTGCGCAGCTGGAAGCCGAAGTTCCGGCTCTGCTGGCCCTGGACCCGGTCCTGCTGGAAAAGGTGGTGACCGCGTGCGCGCGTGTCAAAACGGCGGTTGTGGAGCAGGATGAAAGAGAGCAGGGCCGCCGAAGAGTCCTCAATTTCGGCCATACCCTGGCTCATGCTTTGGAAAAGACATCCTCGATCAGCCATGGTCAAGCCGTGAGTCTCGGGATGGTGTTCGCGGCGGAATATTCGGTTCGTAAGCGGCGGCTGCCACGAACGGCCGCCGATCGGATCATCCGTCTTCTCGAGCGGATGAAGCTTCCGGTGGATTTTCCTGAAAACGGGAGGACACTGTGCGAAGCGGTGCGGAAAGACAAGAAAAGGTCGGGAGACGCCGTGCGATTTGTTTTCCTGGATGGAATCGGGATTCCCGTTGTTGAGCGCATCCCATTATCGGAATTGGAGGCCGCGATTGAAGATATGTGTTAGCCTGGCCGAAGCTACCTGGGAAGCCTGCCGAAAAGCCCTGGAAACCGTGGAATTTGCGGAGATCCGTTTGGATATCACCCAACTCACCCGACAGCAAACGGAGGCGATTTTTTCTTCTCCGCGCTCCTTGATTGCGACCTTTCGACCATCCAAGGCCGGTGATGAAACACGCCTGCGAAGACTGGAATCCGCCATTGTGTCGGGAGCGGATTATGTGGACTTGGAATCTGATGCCGAATCCGAGTATCGGGATCATCTCATCCGGTGCGCGCATAAGGAGGGCTGCCGGATCATTATCTCGTTCCATGACGATGCCCGGACGCCTCCGCGGTCGGAACTGCGGCGGATCCTCAGGGAATGCCGTGATGGCGGGGCGGACATTGTAAAGATTGCTTGCAGGGTCCATTCTCAGGTCGACTGTGCGCGCCTGCTGTCTCTTTATGAGAGCGAAAACGATCTGATCTGTTTTGGAATGGGGAACCGCGGCCGCTTCACCCGGTTGGCCGCCCTGTGGTTGGGAGCCCCTTTCACCTATGCCTCCCTGGCGGTTGGCAAGGAAACCGCGGAGGGTCAGATCGACATTGATACCATGAAGACGATCCTGGCTGCATTGCCCCATGTCTGACGGAAAGGTCTTTGCCGTAACCGGCCGGCCCATCCTGCACAGCAGGAGTCCGGATCTGTTCAATGGAGAATTCACGCGGAGCGGCCGGAATGCCGTTTACCTGCGGATGGTGGCCGGGAGCCTGGATGATGCTCTCTTTCTTTGGAAAGAACTGGAATTGGCGGGAATGAATGTGACCGCACCCTACAAAGAGGAAATCATGGCTTTTCTGGATAAGCTGAAGCCGCCGGCGGGGATGTTAGGAGGCGCTAATACGGTGATCCGGACCAGCGAAGGGATGATCGGACATAATACGGATTCTACGGGAGCCGTGGAAGCTTTAAGATCCAGGGGAATCAATCCGGCCGGCCGGATTTGTGCCGTACTGGGAGCCGGGCCGGCGGCCCGGGCGGCGGCGGCGGGACTGACGGCGGCGGGCGCGGATGTCACGCTGGTCAACCGGACCTGGGCTAAAGCCGTCCAATGGGCGGAGCGGTTGGGCTGCCGGGCCGAACCGATGGAGAATCTAGCCGGGATTCTGGAAGGCTGCGACATCTTGGTTTCCGCCTTGAGAAGAGGAATCCAGCCCGTTCGAAAGGAATGGATACGCCCTCCGCTGGCTGTCCTGGATGCAAATTACCCTGAATCGCCCCTGGTCAGGTTGGCGCGCAGCCGGGGATGTACGGCCCTATCTGGAGAAACCTGGTTGTTTTTCCAGGCCGTCGATGCCTTCCGTCTCTTTTGGGGGATGGACCCGGATCAAGAGGGCATGCGTGCCGGACTCGAGGGAACGGCAAAGGATGCGGGATCCCTGTCCCGGGTTTGCCTGATCGGTTTCCCTGGAAGTGGGAAGAGTACGGTCGGTGAGCTGTTAGCCCGGCATTTGGGCTGGGGCTTCAAGGATACCGACCGCATGGTGGAAGAAAAACAGGGGATGTCGGTTGTGGAGATCTTTCACTCGAAGGGGGAAGATTTTTTCCGGGCGGAGGAGGAAACGGCCATCGAACGCATGGCGGCGGATTCGAACTGTGTCTACGCCTGTGGAGGCGGAGCCGTTCTCTCTCCCCGCAATCGGAACAACCTGCAGCGGTATTCGCTGGTGATCTGGCTTTATGCTTCGCTCTCCGCCTGCCTGGAACGGGTGGGCCGGACTTCCCGTCCTTTGATCAAGGGTGAAGATTACCGGGACCGCGCAAAAAGAATGCTGGATCAGCGGCGCTTTCAGTATGCCGCTTCAGCGGATATTGTCGTCAGTACGGAGAAGGAGACCCGAGCCGCGGCGGAGTTGCTGTATGAAGAAATCAATCTGGCCGTCTGAAATCCATGGAGAGATTGAGGCTCCGGCCTCAAAAAGCGTCATGCAGCGCGCACTGGCTTTGGCGCTTCTCTCCGAAAAGCCGGCACGCATCACCCACCCTTCGTTCTGTCTGGATGGACTGGCGGCGCTGCGCGTGGTGAAACAATTGGGCGGAGAAGTCCGGCGGTTTCCGGACGCGGTGGAGGTGTCCGGGAGAAAAGAGCCTAAAGGACGTGAGCTTCACTGCGGGGAATCGGGGCTCTGTTTGCGGATGTTCACGGCCGTGGCCGCCCTGGAGGATTCGGAATACTGTATAACCGGGGAGGGGAGCCTGTTGAAACGGCCGGTTTCCATGATGGAAGAACCGCTGAAGCGGCTGGGCGCCGCGTGCCGAACGAGTCGAGGATTGCCTCCGGTTCATGTGAAGGGTCCGCTTCAAGGTGGAGCGGCGGTTGTGGATGGATCGATCAGCTCGCAGTTTGTGTCCGGATTGCTGATGGCGCTGCCGCTGGCGCCTGAAAATTCCCGGCTGACCGTACACGGTTTGACCAGTCTCCCTTATGTGGATATGACGCTGCGGATGATGGAGCGGGCGGGAGTGAAAATCAATCATGATCGCTATGCTGCGTTTTCCATCCCCGGGAATCAGAGTTATGATCTTGGAACGCTTCGGGTGCCGGGCGATTGGAGCGGCGCCGCATTTTGGCTGGCGGCGGGTGCGGTATCGGGACCGGTCACCGTACATGGGCTCGATTCCCGATCTCCGCAGGGGGATCGGTTGATGACTCGGGCTTTGCGCGCGGCCGGCGCCGATGTCCGGATTTTCCCGAATGCGGTCCGGGTCAGCCGCCGGGAATTGAGAGGATTTGATTTTGATGTCGGCGATTGCCCCGATCTGGTCCCTCCCCTGGCAACGACGGCCTGTTTTTGCCGGGGGCGAACGGTTCTGCGTGGGATCGGAAGGCTTCGATACAAGGAGAGCGATCGGCCTCGATCTCTCCTCCGGGCGTTCCGATGTCTGGGAGCGGAAATCCGGTTGAAAGATGATGTGATGGAAATCCACGGAGGGGAGCTGAACGGCGGGGAGGTCGATGCCGCTGGAGATCACCGTATTGCCATGGCCCTGGCTATAGCGGCCGCTCATGCACGGAAGAAAGTCGTTATCCGAAGCGGAGACAGTGTGATAAAATCATACCCGGAGTTTTACAGGGATCTGGTTAACCTGGGAGGCAGGGTCGATGAATAGTTTTGGCAGAATCTTTCGGATAAGCATCTTCGGTGAATCCCACGGATCGGCCGTAGGAATCCTCATCGATGGGTGTCCAGCGGGACTGGAGCTGTGTCAGCGTGATTTCCAGGAGGATTTAAATCGAAGGAAGGGGGGGGGAGAGGGGGAAACCGGACGGATCGAATCCGATCTACCGTACTTTGAGAGTGGTCTTTTTAAAGGCAGGACGACCGGCGCCCCGATCCTTATCCGCTTCACCAATGAGGATATTCGGTCCGAGCACTATAAGAATTTCAGACAAATCCCGCGTCCGGGGCATGCCGACTTTTGCGCCGCTAAAAAATTTGCCGGATACCAGGATCCGTTCGGCGGGGGGCATTTTTCCGGACGACTAACGTTGGGACTGGTAGCGGCTGGAGTGATCGCCAAGAAGGCGATCGAACCGGTGACCGCGACAGCGCGGTTGGTGGAAGCGGGGGGTGATGAGGATCCTTCCCGCGCCGTCAAACAGGCTGCGTCTTGCGGAGATTCCGTTGGTGGACTCATAGAATGCGAGGTGCTTTCGGTTCCGGTGGGATTAGGAGAGCCTTTTTTTGATTCCGTCGAATCTCTCCTCAGCCACATGTTGTTTTCCATCCCGGCTGTCAAGGGCGTCGAGTTCGGATCCGGATTTCAAAGCGCCCGCATGAGGGGAAGCGAGTGCAATGATATGCTGATCGATACCGCCGGGCACACGGCTACCAATCATTCCGGAGGGATCAACGGAGGCCTGACTAACGGCAATCCCGTACGGCTGCGTGTGGCCGTAAAACCGACGTCCAGCATCGCACGACCTCAAAAAACCATCCACCTGGAAACCGGAGAACCCGCCGAACTGAAAATCGAGGGACGACATGATACCTGCATCGCTTTACGGATGCCCGTCATCGTTGAGTCGGCGGCGGCGATCGTCTTTGCCGACCTCCTTTTACAGGAGCAGAAACTTGGACGGATTGTCTCATCATGACGAGGTGTATGGAAAAGCGGAGCGATAACGAAGGAATAGAAAGGAATCTATGAAACCAGCCGTGGGAGAGCCGCAACAAAGAGTATTTTTCCACGCTCCCGAGAATGGAGTATCTCCGCGGCGGGACCTGGAATCCTGTTTGAACGCTCTGGATTGCGATCTGCACGGCCGCGGCCTTCCCCGGACCGCTGTTCTCAAACTCACATTTTTTTTGCGTGCGGGGAGTGGCCGTCACGTCGCTGAGCTGCAGCGGGAGCTGTGCCCGCTGGTGGATGAGTTTTTTTCGGGCCTTTCCCCGTCTGCCGGCTGGATCGGACAACCACCTGAAAAAAATGCTTTTGTGGGCATGGAGGCGCTGATCCAAGCGTCTCTTGCGGGAGTTCAGGTGAAGCACCGGAAGTGGGAGGAACATGCTTATGTCGTTTTGCTCGATCCTCCGCATAAGATCCTTTATGCGGGAGGATTGAGCGATCGAAAAGCGGGGCCGGGAATAACTGCGGCTTCCCGAGCGGCCTTCGAAAAACTGCGGAATCTGCTGTTCAGGGAAGGCATGGGATTTTCTAATATCGTCAGACAGTGGAATTATATCGAGGGGATCCTAACCCGTACGGCAAAAGGAAATCGACAGCATTATCAGATATTTAATGACATGCGAGGGCGTTTCTACGGAACCGATCATTTCGATCGCGGTTTTCCGGCGGCTACGGGAATCGGCCAAAAGAGCGGAGGTGTGATCATCGACTGTATCGCCGTCCGGGGAAACGCCGACAATGAAGTTTTCCCCCTGAAAAATCCCGGCCAAGTGGATGCCCATCAATACTCGCAGGAAGTTCTGGTCGGTGACAAATCGTCTTATGCCGGCGAGAAGGCGCCCCCGCAGTTCGAAAGAGGAAAGCTCCTGCGGCACGGCCATTCAGGTACGATCTTCATTTCCGGCACGGCTTCCATCGTCGGAGAGATGACCGTTGGAAGCGGCGATGTGGCTCAACAAACCCGAACCACGATATCCAATATCGCGCGCCTTGTTTCCTCTGAAAACCTGGCCGAATCGGGGATTCGGACCGCGCCCGGCCTCACCGCACCGGCGGGCTTTCGGATTTATGTCAAAAACGAAGAGGATATCCCGTGCGTGAAAGCGATTTGCGGGGATCTCTACGGGGATGTCCCAGCGCTGTTTGTGGCCGCGGATATCTGCCGTCCCGATTTATTGGTGGAAATAGAAGGGATGCTTTATGTTAAACTAATGAAGAGTACACGGTCATAAGGTGAAATCATATGAAGGGATCGAGAGGTTCAATTTTTTCGATTTTCAAATTGTTGAGCGTTGGCTGGTTGCTGGCGGTTTTCCCGCTCTGCCTGCAGGCTCAGGCTCCGGATAAAGACCAAGTCATCGCGGCATGGGAAGAAAGCGGCGTTCCCGGGAGGCTAACGATCACGTATCCCCGGGAAAACACCTTGTTTCCGGCGGAGATCATTCCTCCCACGGTAAAGTGGAAGGATGAATCGGAACGAAGCGACACTTGGCTGCTGCTGGCGGTCCGGGACGGAAAAGTGGAGGTGTCGGAATTCGCCGGGGACGGCGAGATCAAACCGACCCCGGAATCGTGGAAGAAGATCAAGCGAATATCGAGGGAAAAACCGATCAAGCTTGTAGTCCTCGGTCTGGAACGGTCCCGCCCGGATGTTCTTGTTTCCGGCGGGGACGTGACGATAAGCACTTCCCGCGATGAGGTCGGAGCCCCCATCTTCTACCGCGATGTTCCGCTTCCTTTCGAATATGCATATAAAAACCTGGATTCGATCCGATGGCGCCTGGGGGATATCACCACCGACGGGCCGACCCATGTCATGTTGGAAAACCTGCCGCTGTGTGGAAACTGTCATTCTTTCTCGCGGGATGGTCGGACTCTCGCCATGGATGTGGATTACGCCAATGATAAAGGGTCTTATGTGATTTCTCCCATCAGCCAAGAAACACGATTGACCCCTGAAGATATCATCACCTGGAGCGATTACAAGCGGGAAGACGGGGAGATGACCTTCGGCCTGCTGTCCCAGGTCTCACCTGACGGGAGATATGTCATCAGTACGGTTAAAGACCGCTCTATTTTCGTGCCGGTGGACAACCTCCCTTTCTCCCAGTTGTTTTTCCCCATCAAGGGTATTCTCAGTGTCTACGACCGGGAGACCGAGCGTTTCTGGGCATTGCCGGGAGCGGACGATCCCGCCTTCTGTCAAAGCAATCCCTCCTGGTTACCCGATGGGGAGTCCATTATCTTCGCCCGGGCGCCGGTCTATCACTCCAAGATTGCGGAATCCTTCAAACAGGCGGTGCTTCCCACGGAAGCTGCGGCGGAATTTCTCGAAGGGCGACGAGGTTTCCAATATGACCTGTACCGAATTCCATTTAATGAAGGGCGGGGAGGGACCGCGGTCCCGATCCCCGGTGCTTCCGGAAATGAGATGAGCAATTATTTCCCCTGCGTCTCGCCTGACGGCAGGTGGATCGTTTTTTCCCAGGCGAAAAATTTTATGCTGTTGCAACCCGACAGTAAGCTGTTCATTCTCCCGGTGGAAGGAGGATCGCCGCGGATGATGAACTGTAACCAATCCAGCATGAATTCATGGCATTCCTGGTCTCCTAACGGAAAATGGCTCATTTTTACGTCCAAGGCGCGGGGTCCCTATACTCAGCTCTATATAACGCATATTGATGAGAATGGGTGGGATACGCCCGCTGTGCTGCTGGAAAATTTTGTGCTGCCCGAGAGAGCGGTCAATATTCCCGAATTTGTAAACATCGACAAGACGAAATGGACGGCTATCGTAAACGATTTCATGGAAAGCGGCAATTATTATATCCGAATCGGGGAAGACAAATACATCATGGGTGATCCTGATGCGGCGATAGCAGCCTATAACAAAGCACTCGAATATCATCCCGCTTCCGCCGATATCTATATCAAGCGCGGTGACGCCAAATTTATAAAGGAAGAATTTCTCGATGCTTTGGATGATTACAACCAAGCACTCGAGATCAATTCCACCCTCCCTATCGCATATAAAAATCGGGGAGACGTCAAATTCCGGTTGGGTGACCTTAAGAGCGCCATCGAGGATTATAACGAGGCGATCCTCCTGAATCCCGATTATTTTGAAGCGTATGATCGGCGGGCGAACGTGAAGCTCGAATCCAAAGATCTTACTGGAGCGCTGCAGGATCTCAGCAAAGCGATTGAGATAAAATCCGACGAGGGCGCCCTGTATGGAAACCGCGGCTTCATCAAACTCGAGCAGAAGGACTGGAAAGGAGCGGTAGAGGATTATAACCAAGCCCTGGAATTGAATCCACGCAGTACCTCCGGATTTAAGTACCGGGGTGACGCCAAACTGAAGCTGGGTGATTTTTCCGGAGCTGTCGAGGATTACGATAGGGCGATCGAATTGAATCCTGAGTATTACCTAGCTTTCGAGCGCCGGGCGGACGCGCGATACGCGATGGGCGATTTTACAGGAGTGATAGCCGATTTAAACGCCGTTATCGCCGTGAATCCCCAAAACTTTTTTCTATTCAGCCGCCGGGGAGATGCTAAATTCGAGATGCGGGATCTCGCTGGGGCGGTGGAAGACTACGATCGCTCCATAGCGCTTCGATCTGATTTCGCTTTAAATTTCTTCAAACGGGGCATGGTAAAAATCATTTCCGGCTTGAAGGATGAAGGATGTCAAGATCTACATAAGGCACATGAACTGGGATACCAGGGAGCCATGGAGCAGATCGAGAAATACTGCGTGCGTTAATTTTGACTGAATCGTCTGACCGACGTGCCGGCGCTTCTTGGTTTTTCAAACCCTCGCCCGAGTCATCCGTATAACTCTATGGCTGGGTTGGATTTTGGGGGTCGCGGGAGTGCCGCCGGGTCCGGGAAGAATCCCTCCCGGCATCCCGAATGTGGGTGAAATGAATCGTGCAGCCAGGAACGGAGGAAAACCTATGAAATTTAAAACTCTTTTGATCGTCATCATTATCCTCGGAGCATTCTCTTCGTTGTTCGGACAGGAACAGGAAATCATGTCCGTGACGCTGGAGGATTGTATCCTGAAAGCCATGGAAGGTAATCTCACGATTGCGGTGGAGGTGTACAATCCGCGGTTGGCGGATGCATCCGTTACCCAGGCCAAAGAGATTTTTTTCCCCCAATTCGATCTTGCCTATGGTAAAAACAGCCAAGAATCGCCCTCCTACTGGTGGCTTCAAGGCGAGGCAAATATCGAGAGCCGCTTCTCCGATTATTCCGCGAAAATAACCCAGTTGATTCCAACGGGGGGGAATGTATCGTTATCTTGGGAAGGATACAGATCTGAGACCAACGAGGGATTCCAATTGATCAATCCCCGTTATGGAAGCACGTTCCAAGTTGATTTTACCCAGCCGTTGTTGAAGGATTTCGGTTCCCGGATCAGCCGAAGGGAAATCCTTGTCGCACAGAACAACCAGGAGATCTCTCGGAATCAGTTCCGGACATTCCTGATGGATACGATCTACAGTGTTCAAGAGGCGTACTGGAACCTGGTCTATGCGATTGAGGATTACAAGGTGAAACAGCAGTCCCTCCAACTGGCGTGCGATCTGCTGGCGAAAAACCGTAGGGAAGTGGAGGTCGGAAAGCTGGCCCCCCTGGAAATCCT
>Ga0272442_10010984_pt1 | contig 11095 bp, 11 predicted proteins | sample SSMForm2O_FD_200262 | JGI IMG/M metagenome (GOLD analysis project Ga0272442, IMG submission 200262) | Marine sediment archaeal communities from Little Sippewissett salt marsh, Falmouth, MA, United States - SSM-Form-2O | ecosystem: Environmental > Aquatic > Marine > Wetlands > Sediment ...
GGCCGATTTGCGCTTCTCGGCGGCGATGCGACTGGCCTGCTTGTCGGCGCAGACGCCTAAGGCATAGGCGGCGGCTTCTGCGACACCCGGATCACTACTGCCGAGCAAGGCGGCCAAGGCCTCGTATTGCTTCCGCGGCCCGAGACAGTTGATGGCCGCGATCTTGTCGTGGCCCGGGAGACGATCGACCACCTGGACCAGGGCAGCGTCGGCCTCGGGAGCCGGGATGCCGCCCAACGCCCGCACGGCGGCGCTGCCCACTTGGGCGTCTTCAATCAGGCCCAGCAACGCTGGAATCGAGGCTGCGGTGCCCATGACACCGAGCTTCCGGCAGATGAAGCGTTTGGCGCCGGCCGAGGTGGCGCTGTCTTGCAGCAGGGCCACAAAATGGGCTTCCAAGGCTTCCCGTTGCTGGGGGTCGCGCGTGGCGTCGTCCACCACGCTGAGGGGCGCCCGGCTCTGGCCGAGTTGGTAGGTGGGCAAGTACTGGAGCGCGGCATCCAAGTCCATGGTCTCTTGTGCTTGGGCTGTGGATCCCAAGAGGGCCACCGTGCCCAGAATGAGAATTGCGGCTGCACATCGGTTCATCACTTGTTTTCTCCCTTATGCACGGACAGCGGCCTGTCCGGAGATAGCGTCCTCGCTTCGTCTTCCCTCGAAAGCCCGGCGCGGGGCCGGCTCGCTGTGTTCACGGCCTCACACATGCCAGGGGCTGCGCATCGACGGCAGCAGCATCCGGTTGGCCTCGTCATCGTTGACGAACTGTTCCTTCTCGGGGTCCCACTTGAGTTTGCGGCCTAGCTTCATGGCGATATTGGCGAGGTGGCACATACAGGCCGTGTGGTGGCCCACCTCGACCGGTGCCTTGGGTTCGCCGCGGGATTTGACGCAGTCGATGAAGTCGGCGTGGTGGCCCCGGCTGCGGCCCAGGTGCTCCTCGTTCGGCCCGATCACCTCTTTGAGGAGCGAAGCAGGCTCGGCCCGCAGGTCGCCGCCGTGGATGAAGATGAAAATCCAGCCCTCGGTGCCTTCGAATTTGATGCCGCGCGGCCCGATGCTTTCTCCGACCAGGCGGACGCCGTTGGCGTATTCGAACTGGAACTTGTAACTCATGGCGGTGTCGAAAAGCCCGTCCTCGGGGAACCACCCGTCGCCCTCGACCGAGATGGGGCCGGTGTGGTCGGTGTTGTTGCCCAGTTGGCCCAGGTCGATGATGTGCGCGCCGCGGTCGGTCATCTCACCGCCGCTGTAGTCCAGGATGTAGCGGAAAGAAAAATGGCAGCGCTTCTCCGTGTACGGCTCGAAGGGGGCCGGCCCAAGCCACATGTTGTAGTCGAAACCCTTGGGAATAGGCATCTCGGGGAAATTCTCGACCGGGCCGTGGTCCACGGGCATGTTGACCCGAATGGTGTGCAGCTTGCCGATACGGCCGTTGCGCACCAACTCGCAGGCGTAGCGCGCGTTATCGCGGGAACGCTCGTGGCTGCCCGTCTGGAAGACCCGCTGGTAACGGCGCACCGCGTCAACCACCGCGCGCCCCTCGGGGATGGAATTGGCCAGCGGCTTCTCACAGTAGATGTCTTTGCCCGCGCGGGCAGCTGCCACACTGATCACAGGATGCCAGTGGTCCGGCGGGGCGATCATCACAGCGTCAATGTCGGTGCGGGCGATTACTTCTCGGAAATCATGGTACGCCTCGCATCCCTTGAATCCCGTGCCTTCCTTCTTATCCCTATAGAACCCCTCGACCATCCGCTGGGCCTCGGCTCGGTGCCCGGCATCGACGTCGCACACGGCCACGTATTGGACGTCGGGCAGGCTCATCAGGGCGCGCGTATCGTGGCGGCCTTGGCCGCCGGTGCCAATCGAGGCCATTACGATCCGGTTGCTGGGAGCGACGTGTCCGTCCGCACCCAGCGCAGACGATGGGATGATGTACGGAAAGGCGGCGCCCGCCGCCGCGCCGCGCAAGAAGTTTCTGCGTGAGATTCCCCGTTCTTTGGACATGATTCCCGTTCTCCCTCAAGTCTTCGGCCGCAAGTTGTTCGAGCCTTTCGAGAAACCCACGGCAGGCTAAGGTGTTCATCCATGCGGATGATGTGAGGTGCCGGAACACCGGCCTGGGCGGCACGCGGCTGCCTTGAGGTCCCGCGCACACGATACGATATACTGCCTGAATTCGAGGCACGCGTCAAACTGGGGACGGCCAAGCGCCTGCGGCCCCATACGGAAGGGAAAAAGCTGATGAAAGACTCAAGCCGGCGGGAATTCTTGGAGCGGACCTTCGCATCTGCGCTGGGTTGTGCGGCCTTGGCCGGCGGCAGTGCCGCCTACGCCCAGCCAACCGGGCAAAGACGCCCCAATGTCGTACTGATCATGACCGATGACCAGGGCTTCGGTGACCTGGGCCGTCACGGAAACCCCCATATCAAGACGCCCAACCTCGACCGCCTGCACGACGAAAGCCTGCGCTTCACCCAGTTCTACGTGTGTCCGGTGTGCGCGCCCACCCGCGCCAGCCTGATGACCGGCCGCTACAATTACCGCACGGGCGCCATCGACACCTACCTGGGGCGTGCGATGATGCACGCGGACGAGGTCACCATGGCCGAGTTGCTCGGCGGCGCCGGATACCGGACCGGCATCTTCGGCAAGTGGCATCTGGGGGATACCTATCCGCTGCGCGCCATGGACAACGGCTTCCAGGAGTCCGTCGTGCATCACGGCGGCGGCATCGGCCAACCCTCCGACCCGCCCGGCAACCGCTATTTCGACCCCGTGCTGAAACACAACGGCGAAGCCAAACGCTACACCGGCTACTGCACGGACATCTTCACCGACGCCGCCATGGCCTTCATCGAGCAGAACCGCGAACACCCCTTCTTCGTGTACCTGTCCACGAATGCGCCCCACACGCCGCTCCAGATTGCCGAGGAATACGTCGAGCCCTACCGGGCTATGGGCTTGGAGGAAGAAACGGCCAAGGTCTATGGCATGATCACGAATATCGACGACAACGTGGGCCGCCTCATGAAGAAGCTCTCGGCGCTCGGCGTCGCGCAAGACACCATTGTCATCTTCCTCACCGACAACGGTGCGCAAGGTTCGCGCCACCAGCCCTCCCGCTACAGCGCAAACCAGCGCGGCCGAAAGGGCTCGGTCTACGAAGGCGGTATCCACGTGCCCTGTTTTGTCCGCTGGCCCGCCGCACTCGAAGGGGGAAAGGCCATCGACCGGATTGCGGCCCACATCGACCTGCTGCCCACGTTCCTCGATGCTTGCGGTGTCGCCTGCCCCGATGAACTGCACCTCGACGGCCGTAGTCTGATGCCCCTGTTAGCCGGGGAGGCAACGGCCTGGCCGGACCGCAGTCTCTTCTTCCAGTGGCACCGGGGCGACGAACCGGAGCCCTTCCGGGCCTGCGCTGTGCGCACCCAGCGCTACAAGTTGGTGGACGGCAAAGAACTCTACGATTTGCTGGCCGACCTGGGAGAACAAGAGGACGTTGCCGGCCAGCACCCCGATGTGGTCGCCAAACTGCGCGCCGAATACGAGGCATGGTTCAAGGATGTGAGTGAGACGCGCGGCTACGCGCCTCCCCGGATTCTCCTGGGCGCACCCCAGGAGAACCCCGTGACCCTCACGCGCCAGGATTGGCGCGGCGCGCAGGGATGGAGCGACCGGGATCTGGGGCACTGGGAAGTCGACGTGGTTCAGGGCGGGCTCTATGACTGCACCCTCCGATTCACCCCGGTCAGGACGGACACAACCGTCACGCTCAAACTTGGGGGGCTGCGGCAGCAGCAGCAGGTGGCCAAAGGGTCGGAAGCCTGCGTCTTCCGAGAGATGCCCTTGGACGCGGGGCCTGGCCGCCTCGAAGCGATCCTCCGATTCAACGGCCGATCGGCTGGCGTCCGCTATGTCGATGTCTTGGCCCGCCAAGCCCAATAGAACGTGAGATGTTGCCGGCGGGGCGTCTCACCCGTGGGACTGGCGCTCACGGCGGTAGTGTGTCGGCGGCATGCCGGTGACCTTCTTGAAGGTCTTCGAGAAGAGATATTCGTCGTCGTAACCGACCCGCTGGGCCACGGCCTTGCACGAGTACTCCGTGTAGCGCAGCAGGGTCTTTGCGGCCTGGATGCGCAGCCGCTGCTGGTAGGCCATGGGCGAGATGCCAAAGGCGCGTTTGAAGGCGCGCAGAAAATGCCCTTTCGATAGGTCTGCCTGCTGCGCGAAGTCTTGGACGCGCAGCCTCTCGCGGTAATGTTGCTCTATATGCTGTCGCACGGCTTCGACACGGCTCACGGGGCCGCTTACGGCGGGGCAATGCGGGGCATAGCATTCCCGGGCGAGGAAGGCCAGCATGCCCGCCACGGTGTGCTGAGCCTCCATCGCAGAAAGGGGATGCGGCGCTTCCACCCAGCCCAGGAGCCGCTCGAACTCCCGTCCCAATTCCCGGACCTGTGCTTCCGTCAATTGGAGGGGAAGGTCCACCGGCTCCAACGCCATGCCGGCGAGGCACGAGACCAGGGTATGAAAGGGAACCTGCAGCGACGTGCCCGCCGAGGAAACGAAATCAAAGGTCACTTCCGAATAGACGATTCCTTTGTCGCGCCGAACCGCCACATCGTGCCACTGCCCGGGGCAAATGAGCGCCAGCGAGCCCGTTTCCACGGGATAGCGCCGTTCTCCAAGCAGGAGTTCGTCCTCACCTTCGGTGTACAGAACGATGTGGTAGACAGGGTGGGCGTGTTCGCGGAATTTGCACCAGTTTCTGCCGGGATAGCGCTGATTCAGCGTTGCGTGACGCAGATTGAACTGGTAAAGGCGGCCCTGCTGCTCGATCTGGAGCACTTGGGGCGCGACCCGGGCCGCTCTCTCCGCGCTTTGGATATGAAGTCTCATGAAGTCATTATTATACAAAGAGTCGCCAGGATGCTCCATTGCAACCCTTAGAGAATGTCACTATCATACCAAGCACTGTGCAGAGTGAAGCTATCCTGTCTCAACACCCAGGAGTTATCCGATATGAGCACACGAGACCAACATGCCCAGGCCCGCATGTCTCGCCGCCGCTTTCTGAAAACCGCATCGCTATTCGCCTTTCCGGCCATCGTCCCGGCCAGTGTCTTCGGCGCGAACGCACCCAGCAACCGGGTCAACGTGGGGTGCATTGGAGTGGGCCGCAAGGGGCTCGGCGATATGCGCCACGCGGCCGACCTCAAGAAGAAGACCCGGGTGCTGGCGGTATGCGACGTCGATGCGAACCGGGCCGCCTTCGCGAAACGCCAGATCGACCGCTTCTACAAGGATAAAGGCTGCACCGCCTATGGCGACTTTCGGGACCTGCTGGCCCGGGGCGATATCGATGCGGTGATCCTCGCAACGCCGGACCACTGGCACGCGAGCCCGGCAATAGCCGCGGCCAAGGCCGGGAAAGCCTTGTTCGTTCAGAAGCCTCTCTCCCTGACCATCGAAGAAGGCCGGGCTATTGCCGACGCTGCCGCCCAAAACGGGACCGTCTTCCAGGTGGGCAGTCAGCAGCGGAGCGATCCCCGCTTTCAATGGGCCTGCAAAACGGTACTCGAGGGCAAGATCGGCCGTATCGAGCATATCGAGGTGGGCATCGGCATTGACCCGGGGGGGAGCGATGAACCGGTGATGCCGGTGCCGGAAAACCTCGACTACGACTTCTGGCTCGGTCAGGCGCCCCAGGCCGAATACACGGAGAAGCGCGTGCATCCGCAGAAGGGCTATGGCCGCCCAGGGTGGTTGCGGATTCGCGACTACGGCGCGGGTATGATCACCGGCTGGGGTGCGCATCATATCGACGTGGCGCACTGGGGGATGGGCCTGGAGACAAGTGGCCCGATCGAGGTCGAGGGCTCGGGCAAGTTCCCGGAATCGGGGTTGTGGAACGTGCATGGCGACTTCGACCTGACCTACCGCTATGCCAACGGTGTGGTGATGCGCGTGGCCGCCAACTCGCGGCTCCAGCAAGGCGTACGCTTCCAGGGCTCCGAGGGCGCTGTCTTTGTCAGCCGTGGCGCACTCGAGGCCGAGCCTAGATCGCTCCTGGCCTCCCAGAAAAAGCTGGCCAAGACCAGAATGAGCGACATCGAGGACTTCCAGCACATGGAGAACTTCGTGGACGGCATCCGCGAAAGCAAAGCGACCGCCGCCCCCGCGGAGGTCGCCCACCGCTCTTGTTCCGCATGCCTGATAGGGGCTATCGTGATGGAGTTGGGGCGCAAAGTGCAATGGGACCCCGAGAAGGAAAGCTTCGGCGACGCGGAAGCGAATGCCAAACGCTCGCGTGCCATGCGCGCCCCCTGGCAACTTTAGACTACAGCAGTCTACGACAAGCGCGAATGCGGCTCGGATGCATTAGGAGAAATGATCGATGAGAAAAGCAATGTCCCTCTTGATCCTGGTTTTCGTGGTTACAGTGCTGCTTTCGGCCACAGCCCACACCGCTGCACTCAAGGACCCCTCGAAGCGAGAACTCGAGCGCATCGCCGAGGCCGCTCCCGAAAAACCCACGGTACCGCCCAAGGCGCCGCGAAAGCTGCTCGTCTTTTCGCTGGTGCCCACGGGCTACGTTCACAGCTCGATTCCCTACGGCAAGGCCGCGATCCGTGCCATGGCGGAGAAGACCGGGGCCTTCGAGGTGGTCTTCACCGACGACATCGGCATCTTCGAGCCGGTTCGGCTGGCCGCCTTCGATGCGGTGTTCTTCAACAACGCCAACAACGAGCTGTTCATGCCGCCCGATTTCAAAGAACTCTCGAAGGAAGACCAGCAGCAGGCGCTCGACCGGGATGCCCGGCTGAAGGAAAGCCTGGTCGCGTTCATTCAATCCGGCAAAGGCGCGGGCATGTTTCATGCCTCCCTGGCCATCTTCCGCGAATGGGATGAGTACGGCAACATCATCGGGGGCCGCTTCGACAACCATCCCTGGCACGACAAGGTCACCATCCGCGTGGAAGAGCCGTCCCATCCCCTGTTGCAGGCCTTTCCCTCGAACGAATTCGTGGCGCGCGACGAGATCTATCAAGTGAAGGGGCCCTATTCGCGGGAGACCCACCGCGTCCTGCTCAGCTTGGATCTAGAGAAGAGCCCCGCGCCCAAGGTGGGCGACATGCACCGCGAGGACAAGGATTATGCCTTGGCCTGGGTGAGGCCCTACGGCAAGGGCCGCATCTTCTACTGCGGCCTGGGCCATGACCATGACCTTTTTTGGAACCCCGTCTTCGTCCAGTTCCTGCTGGACGGTATCCAATTCACCTTGGGCGACCTGGCGGCGGACATGACGCCCAGCGCAGCCCTGAACCGCTAGCCCACGCGCGGGAGCGAGAACCGGTATGATCGAAAAAGTCGTGAAAAAGCGGAAGCTCGGGGACACGGCCGAGCAAATCAAGGACGACCTGGCCTATTGGCTGACTAAGTCCCCCGGGGAGCGCGTGGCCGCGGTCGACTACCTGAGACGGCAATACTATGGAGATACAGGAAGACTTCAAAGAGTTGCTCGGGTTGTTCAACGCGCACCGCGTTGAGTACGTCATCGTGGGCGGATATGCCCTCGCGCATCATGGCGTACCCCGCTTTACGGGCGACCTGGACATCGTGGTGCGGCCGAACGCCGAGAATGCCGAACGCGTCATGGCCGTGCTAGAGGCGTTCGGTTTTGGGGATATCGGTCTGTCTGCACAGGACTTCCAGGCTCCCGAGAAGGTGGTGCAACTGGGATATCCGCCGGTGCGTATCGATATCCTGACCTCCCTCTCCGGATTGTCCGAGGCGGCGGTTTTCGAAACCAAGGAGCAAGGGGACTACGGCGGCGTCCCCGCACACTATATCGGCCGGCAGGCGCTAATCGAGAACAAACGCGCGCTCGGGCGCTTGAGGGATCTGGCCGACATCGAGGCTTTGGCCGAACAACCAGGGAGTGACACATGAAGAAGAAGAGTCTTCGGGTGGGGATTGTCGGCGCCGGGTTTTCGGCGCGCTTCCATTGGGAAGCCATTCAGAAGGTGCACGGTACCCTTCCGGAAGGGGTCGGCGTCTATGCACTCGATACCGCCCAGGCCAAGGAATACGCACAAGCCCGCGGCATCCGCGCCTACGATTCGCTCGGCGCCTTGATTGACGAGGTAGACGTTGTGCACGCGTGTGTGTTGGTGGCGGGGCACGAAGAGGTCGCGGTTGCCGCCCTCGAGCGGGGCAAACACGTGATCGTCGAGAAGCCGCTCACCGGCTACTGCGGCGACGGTTCTGAAGAATTCCACGGCGACACCTTCCCCAAAGAGGATGCGTTGCGGAACGGACTCGCCAGCGTCGAGCGAATGCTGGAAGCGGAACGGAACAGCGCGGGTTGCATCCTCTACGCCGAGAACTGGGTCTACGCACCCTCGATCCAGAAGGAACGCGAGGTCCTCGAGAAGACGGGCTCGCAGATCCTCTGGATTCACGGGGAGGAGGCGCATTCCGGGTCGCACAACCCGACCTACGCCTATTGGAAGTACTCGGGCGGCGGCGTGATGATCGGCAAGGGTTGCCATCCTCTGAGCGCCGCCCTCTACCTGAAACGGGTCGAGGGCAAAGCCCGGGACGGCAAACCCATCCGTCCGAAAACGGTCACCGCACGCACGTCGGCCATCACGCGCCTGCCGAATTTCCGCGACGAAGGCCACATCCGTCGGGACTACTACGACATCGACGATTTCTCGATGATGCATATCACCTTCGAGGATAACACCGTGGCCACGGTCTTCGCGTCCGACATCGTGTTGGGCGGCATCCACAATTGGCTCGAGGTCTGCGCCAACAACCACCGCACGGTCTGCAACATCAATCCAAGCGATGCCATGAAGGTCTACAACCCGCTCGAGAGCAACTTCGACGACATCTACACGGTCGAAAAGATCGGCACGAAGCAAGGCTGGACCTACATGCCGCCGGACGAGGACTGGTTTACGGGCTATCCGCAGGAAATCGAAGCCTTCTACCGCACCGTCGCCTACGGCGAGCCGGCAGAAAGCGACAGCCAACTCGGTGCAGACACGATTTCCACCATCTATAGCGCCTACGTCTCCGCCGAACGCGGAGGCCAGGAGACCGTGGTTAGAACTTTCTAGGGACTGGAGTCTCGATATCACAAGGGATGGGGCGAGCAGAATGGGGGGCGGCCGCGCCCTCTCTCGGAGTACAATGTAGGCTATGAGGCATCGGCGATTGGTTTTTCGGATCCACGCCATCAAGCGAATGGCGAGACGTGGAATCACGGAAGAAGACATTCGCCAGGTGCTCGATACAGGACAAACCATAGAGGAATATCCGGACGACTGGCCTTTCCCAAGCCGACTCATCCTGGGCCACAGCGTTGGTTGTGCACTTCATGTCGTCGCGGCGGAACGGGAAGACGAAGGAATGGTGATCGTTATCACGGCGTATGAACCGGATCCGGATAAGTGGGATGCGAGCTTTAGGAAGAGGAAGAGCCCATGAAGTGTGTGATCTGCAAGCACGGGGAGACCCGCAGTGGGGCAGTCACGGTCACGCTTGACCGAGACGGGATTACCGTGGTGTTCCGAAGCGTGCCAGCCCTGGTGTGCGACAACTGCGGGGAAGAGTACGTGGACGACACCACGGCGGCACGGGTACTAGAGGCGTTCGAACGTGCCATCGAAGAGGGGGTTGTCCTCGACGTGCGTCAGTACACTGCGGCATGACTCAGGAACAATGGCACAAGCTGCTTGCCGTGCTGGAGGGTGCCACAAGCGATCCTTTGCCGGTGGGGTTCATCATCGACAGTCCGTGGCTGCCGAACTGGGCGGGGCTGTCGATTCTGGATTACTACACGAGCGAGGCGGCGTGGTTCGACGCAAATCAGCAAGCCCACCGCAGCTTCCCCGAGATCATGTTCTTGCCCGGCTTTTGGGCGGAATACGGCATGTGTACGGAGCCGTCGGCCTTTGGCGCGGCCTGCCGCTGGTACGAGAACGACTTCCCCTTTGCGGAGAAGATCATCGCAGGCGTCGAGGCGCTTGGCCCCCTCCGAAAACCGGATCCGCGCACGGACGGGCTGACGCCGTTCGTGTTGAAGCGCTTGCAGCATCACCAGTCCCGGATCGAGCGCGCCGGCCACGCGATTCGCTTTGCCGTGGCGCGCGGGCCGCTCAATATCGCCAGTTTCCTCATGGGCAACACCGAGTTCCTGATGGCCTTGAAGATGGACCCGGACGGTGCGCACGCCCTGCTCGACACCGTCACGGCCTTCCTGGTGGACTGGATTCAGCTCCAGGCCACCAGCTTTCCCAGCATCGACGGGGTGTTGGTGCTGGACGACGTGGTAGGCTTCTGCGGCGAAGAGGATTTCGAAGCCTTTGCCAAGCCCTATCTGAAGCGGGCGTTCCAGTCGATCGACGCGAGCGTCTTCCACAACGACGCCTACGGCCTCGTCTGCGCCCCGCACTTGGCCGATATCGGCGTAAACCTCTTCAATCCGTCCTACGAGCATACGCTGGCCGAGTTGAAGGCGCTCACCGGCGGGACGGTGACGCTGCTGGGCAACATCCCCCCGCGTGACGTGCTCGCGCAAGGCACCCCCGAAGACGTGCAGGCCAGCGTGCGCGGCCTCCTGGAGGGGCTGGAAGACCGAAGCCGGGTTATCTTATCCTGTGGCGGCGGTATGCCGCCAGCGGTGCCGACGGAGAATATTCAGGCATTCCTGGAAGCGGCGGGACATCGTGGACGGAACTGATGGTAACCATGGCGCAAATAGAGGAGTTGGGTAGCCGCATCGGCGAGGAGTTTCACCCCGAGCGGGTGCTGCTCTTTGGCTCGTATGCCCACGGTGTCCCCACCGATGACTCGGATGTTGACGTCTTGGTGGTTCTTCCTTTCGAAGGAAAGGCCGTCCACAAATCGGTCGAAATGCGTCTCCGATTGCAGCCCGCTTTCCCGCTCGACCTCCTCGTTCGAACGCCGCAGGAGGTACAGAAGCGCATCCAGATGGGGGACGATTTCATGAAGGAAATCGTCGCGCGAGGCAAGGTGCTTTATGAAACCCCTGAGCCGTGAGTGGGTCGACAAG
>Ga0272442_10010985_pt1 | contig 11094 bp, 10 predicted proteins | sample SSMForm2O_FD_200262 | JGI IMG/M metagenome (GOLD analysis project Ga0272442, IMG submission 200262) | Marine sediment archaeal communities from Little Sippewissett salt marsh, Falmouth, MA, United States - SSM-Form-2O | ecosystem: Environmental > Aquatic > Marine > Wetlands > Sediment ...
TCCGACCCCAACGCCTACTCCAACACCGACCCCGACCCCGACACCTACTCCAACTCCAACTCCGACCCCAACACCCACAGATACTCCAACGCCGACACCGACCCCAACTCCGACCCCTACACCCACACCAACCCCAACTCCGACCCCAACGCCTACTCCAACACCGACCCCAACGCCAACGCCCACTCCAACTCCAACCCCGACCCCGACCCCAACGCCTACTCCAACACCCACAGATACTCCAACGCCGACACCGACCCCAACTCCGACCCCAACTCAGACACCTTGGCCCTCTGAATGCATCATAGCCCTGGATATCAACGCCCCCATCTCTGCCTCCACGGGGGACATCGCGGTGAATCCCAGTGTGGTGGCGGGAACCGGCACTGAATACGCCCGGGTCAACTTCATCCTGGGTCCCTGGAACGATCCCAATGACGCCACCCTCCATGGATCCCACAACGGAACCTGGTTCAGCACCTACGATCAGATTATAGACGGTCTCCTGGCCGAGGGTGTGGAAATTTACGGGCTCATTGGCTGCGAGGCGGTTCACAGCTCTTATGGATACAACACCAGCGGTTACGTGGACGATTACAAGGCCAACTTCGTGGATATTGTGGATCATTTCAAAGATCGCATCACCGTTTACGAGAGCTTCAACGAACCCAACGACTGGGCCGGCGGCTCCAGCGCCCAGGTCGAGCCCTACTGGTTCGCCAAAATGCTCGAGGATATCTATCGCGCGGTGAAGATCGATAACGGTCACATCAACGATCCCGACTGGCAGGTTACCCTGGTCAGCGGGCCGCTCTTTACCCACGATCAGGATACCGGTGCCTCCTACCTGGATGACACCTATACCCAGGGCATCAACAACCTCGGGTGGTCTTCCCTCCACTCCAGCTATGGCACCTATCCCCTGGACGGCATCGGATTTCACATGTACGTGGTCGAAACCTCCACTGATCCCGCAACCATTACAGGTGCCATGCAAACCAACCTGGACGCCGCCTGGAACGTGGTTACCAGCTACGAGGGCTCCGGAACGGATAAAAAGTACTGGATCTCCGAATTCGGATGGCGAGACGACTTTGTGGGGAGCGAAGAGGCTCAGGCAGATAACCTCGAGGTGTCCTTCAATTTCCTCGAGTCCGACACCCGGGTTCAGCTCGCTGCCTGGTTCAGCCTCACCGATTTCCCGGGATCCAGGTACGGGCTCTACCGCGAGGGCGGAACCATTCCCGAAAACCGCAAGTCCGCGTGGTTCAGTTTTTACGAAGTCGCCACCGGCTCCTCCGTAGGAGCCGTTGTGGTGACCAGAGAAACCGCGGGAAGCGCGGGTTCTCTCAGCATTCAACCCAGCTCCTCCGATGAGCTGAACGGAAACGTGGGAACCATGATCTCCGGTGGATTCCATCCCGTTAATACCGATCCGGCGCATCATGAACCCGCCTTTACCGACGGCGCCGGACTTGGAACCTATACCGGTCTCCTCATGGATTACCCCGGTGAGAACACCCCGGCATGGTCCGGTTTCTGGAACCTCAATTCCGGAAACGAGGTGGATCTCACAGAGGTTCGCGTGTTCAGCGGAAACGGCGGCAAGGACGGACGCGTGTTCCAGCACTATGACATTTACACCACAAACGATCCCTCTCCCTCTTCCGGTTCCACATGGAACCTGCTTGAAGAAGAAGTCACGGCCGTGGATTTCGGATCCGGCTCCGGGGGGACCATCGAAGCCTGCCTCACCACCCTCACCAACAGCGAGGCCGGGCCGCTGGCCTCCAACGTAACCGGTATCCGCCTGGACTTCTATGCAACGAGCCGCACCGATACCTATTTCTATGATGACTGGAACACGGGGAACGGCGACGACCGCGATGGATACGATGCGGCTTTCGAGGCCCCCCTGATCTATGAACTGGACGCCTTTTTCACCGGAGGCACCCCCACACCGACTCCAACCCCCACTCCCACGCCAACCCCAACTGATACCCCAACGCCGACCCCCACTGATACCCCAACGCCGACCCCAACTGATACCCCAACTCCAACTCCCACTGATACCCCAACGCCGACCCCCACTGATACCCCAACGCCGACCCCCACTGATACCCCAACTCCAACCCCGACACCAACCCCGGGACCCATTGTTGAGAATGGAGATTTTGAAAACGGTTTTCAGGCTGGTGGCGTTGCCAATGGATGGATCTCCTGGAATACCTGGGGTCAAATGCCCGAGTTTTCTCAGGAAACCAGCGTGGTGTTTGAAGGCGGCTCAAGCCAGAGGTGGGGACGTCCCGATAAATTCAAGTTCCACGGCGGCATCTGCCAGCAGCTGGATGTCTCTCCGGGACAAAGCTACCACATCAGCGCCTGGCTTCGATTCACATCCACGGAACCCTCCACCTGGATTGAATTCGGATATGACCTGACAGGGCAGACTTCTGATGGCGAGGGTGGCACCATTACATACACCAAGCTGGAGGGAAATGGACAGAATGTCTGGATCCATTACGAGGCGGATGTCACGGCCACCGGTTCCACCATGTCGCTTTTTACGAAAATGGGACACTGGACTCAACCGAAGAATGGCCCCATCTGGGGTTATGTGGATAGTGTCACAGTAACTGAGAATTGAACCAATCATATCGGGACCCCGGGGAGCAAATCCCTCCCCGGGGTCTTTTTATATTTCAACCATTGTTCCCCCGAAACATAAGCCAGGAAAAAACGGAAAAAGATTTACATGAGGAATCTCAATAGATTAAACATCATTTAATTCAACAATTCGTTTATGAGAGTTTGACCATGGCTCGATTGATCGAACAATTGATTCGTTACACGGGAGGCCACTACCGCTCCGGCGGCCTTTTGGGGCTCTGCCGTTTTTTCGCGGCCCTTTCCCAGAGGAAAGGGGGCGGGATCTTCTCGCGACTCGGCCCGAAACGCAAATCATGCCCCTCGTGCGGATGGAAAGGGGCAAGCTTCCTCCCCTTTATCGATCCGGGGTACGTCACCTTCGGGGCCGAGTGTCCGGTATGTGGTTCCCATGCCCGTCACCGGGGACATGCCCTTTTCTACCGACGGATTTTGAAACCGGATCAGATGTCGGGACGGCTCCTCTACTTTGCGCCCGAATACAACATCCGCATGTTCAGGAATAATCCCCGGCTCGAGGTGAAAACATCGGAGTACGGAGACGCCCCGGCGGATTATCGCCTGGATATCTGCGATATCGATCTCCCCGGTGAATCATTTGAATTCATCATTTGCCATCGCGTGATCGAGCATCTTCCCGACGATCGCAAGGGGATGCGGGAACTTTACCGCATCCTGAAACCCGGCGGGATTTTAATCATGTCTGTCCCCATCGACCGCGACCTGGACAGGACCATCGAGTATGGAAAACCCAATCCCCTGGAAACGGATCATTACTACCGTTACGGCCTGGATTTCGAAAAGCGCATCCCCCCCGAATTTATCGTTGAATCCCATGACTTTCGGAGTCTTTTCACACGTAAGGAGTTCGGGGAGATGAATCTCATGGATGACGCCATCTTCCTTTGCCGCAAGCCGGATTCCGGTGAAAAGGGGGTTGACGGAAATAATCAAATCCGGGTACCGGTTTAATGTATCTCAACGGCGTGAAATGGGCCCCGGGAATGGGGTCCGGGAATGGGGTCAGGGCGGGAATGGGGGGCGGGAATGGGGTCAGGGAATGGGGTCAGACTCCCCCACAGGCCCCGTAAAAACCGGGTTATCCAGAATCTCTCTCTCGGACGAAAAACATGATCCTCGTTCTGCCCCTCGGTCATGAAGTGGAATTGCGGCGGCTTCCCAGAGCCACCATCGGACTGATCGCGGTAAATGCAATCGTTTTTCTCCTGACCCATTTTCTCATCACCGGGGAATTCGAAAGACTCCAGAAACGCCAGGTCGAACTCGTGACCCGCGGGGTTCAACTGGTGTCTCAATCCGAAACCAGCGAGGGCGACCCCTTCGGGTTCCTGTTTGCCCTGCCAGAGTTCAGGGAAAAGGGACAGACTCCCGAGGAGGCCCTTGATTTTATCTCATCCAGACTCGGCAGGGAACCCGAAAAGTACAGTCGATGGCTCGAGGATTACCGGGTGTTCCGGGAAGACTGCCGCGATATCCTGGTGCGGAAAATCGGATTCGTGCCCGCGGATTTCCCGGCCATCGGGTTCTTCACACACATGTTCCTCCATGGCGGCTGGCTCCACATCATCTTCAACATGTGGTTTCTGTATCTTGCGGGTTGTTCCCTCGAGGATCGATGGGGCCGTTTCAATTTCATCGGTTTTTACCTTCTGGGGGGATGTGCCGCCGCGTTTTTGCAATACCTTCTTTACCCACACAGCGAAATCCCCATGGTGGGCGCCTCCGGTGCCGTGGCCGCTGCCATGGGCGCCTTCGGGGTCCGATATGCCCGCGAAAAGGTGGATTGCCTCCTTATTGCCTTTATTTTCGTCCGGCCGGTGGTTCGACGCTTCTCCTCGCCCGCGTGGGCGATCCTCCTGCTCTGGTTCGGCGTTCAACTCTTTTATGCCTCCATGAATATCGGATTGGGGGAGGAGGGAGGCGTTGCCTTCTGGGCCCACATCGGGGGATTTCTCTTTGGAGCGGGATTCGCATCTCTCCTGAAATACGGCCGGGTGGAGAAAAAGATCCTGGCCCCTCAACTGGGAGATCCCCCGCCGGATGAAGAGGACTTTTACCAGGATCCCAACCTGATCCTGGCCATGGATCTGATGGAACACGAACACTACGAGGAGGGGCTCGAAAAAATCGAGTTCGCGCTTCGGAGGGATCCTCGAAACACCGACGCCCTGAGGGTGAAGGCCCGCCTTCTCTTCCTCGATGGTTCCAGGGGGGAAAGCCGGGATCTCTTTCAGGATCTCCTGTACCAGACCAAGACCCGGAAAGATCTGTTTTACCAGATCTTCACGGAATACTGCGAGCTGTTCGGAAAATGCGATCTTCCCGATGATCTTTCCTTTACGGGCGGACGGCTCTGTTTCGAGAGGGGAGAGGCTGGTATTGCCGCTCGCGCCTTCCTGGCGGTTCAATCCCGCGATCCCGATTCGGAAATCGCGGCCCGGGCTCTCTTCTACCTCGGCCGGATCCAGGCGGAACTCGAGAACAGGCCGCAAGAGGCACGCGAGACGTTCCGGGAGTTTCTCGAGCGCTTCCCCGATCATGCCTGGGCGGGTCAGGCCCGGGATTTCCTGGCGAAAAATACTTCGTAAGGGATCCTGAAAGCCAACTGGGGAGCAACTGGTTCGAAGCTTATCGCTCGTAGGTTCCCACCAGCTCTCCCTTTGCCAGGATGTGGCCTTCCATGGCGGTGAGAACCTGGTTCTTCGTGGCGCCGGCGGGAAGATCGATTTTTGAATCAAGGGCGAAAATCTTGAAAAAATAACGATGAACCCCGTGACCGGGAGGAGGGGAGGGACCGCCGTATGTGGTCTTGCCGAAGGAGTTCTTGCCTTCCTTCATACCAGGGGGAAAGTCCGGAAGGCTCCGGCCCGGTTTTCCCTCCGGCATGGACCTCTGGGTAAAGGGGATGTTGTACACCACCCAGTGTACCCACGGATCGGTCACGGGGGCGTCCGGATCGTCACAGATCAGGACGAATTCCCTGGTGGCGCCCGGTTCGCCGGACCACTTCAAAGGTGGAGAAATGTCCTCTCCATCACCGGTATATTTCACCGGAATGGGCTGGCCGTTGGAAATCACCGTGCTGGTAACAGTGATGGTTGTCATACCCGCATCTCCTTTCACGTTTCCACTGCTCGGCCCCGGGGGTCTGGACGGCGTCCCGTTGCTTCCCGAAAGGCCTGCCGGAAATATCGATATCATCATGGCGAGAAGGAAGGGCTTGATGTATTCACGACTCCGCATCATCCCCCCTCGCGGTAATTCAATTTTATAGACTGTATATGGGAAATCTTCCGGGAGTCAAGGAATATTATATCGGGGAAGGATTTTTGGAGCATTCGGATGAGATGTGTTTGCGTTTTGCGATCATGTTTTTACCCGTAATCGTGACCGGAGTCGCGATAATTATCGCTCTCGCACTCGCACTCGCGAATCGCCCTTTCGAATCCCGATCCGCGAGTTCGAGTACGAGTGCGAATATCACCAATGTCTTGGAATAACCAGATTGACCACTCAACCGCTCACCGCTTAATCGTTCTTCTCTTTCCTCGAATAGTAGTACTGGTACTCCGGGAGGCTTCGGAGAACAATGTCGCACAGTTTTCTCCGGATGTGGCTGTCCTTCGGGGCCTGGTCGGTTACATCCTCCCTGTAAGGAAAGGTGCGGTTGGTGAGAAACACGATGTATGTTTTGGAAAATTTGTCGATCCAGAAAAAGGGCCCGGTATAACCGTAATGCCCCACAATCCGCGTTTCGGGCTTTCGGTTGAGATCAGTCATCCAGGGGGGAGAGGTATACAGCTGGAACCCGATGCCGCGATAGATATCCACGTTGTCAGGCGTCTGGCGGCGGGTGGCCCGACGGATGGTTTTTTCACTGTAGATCCTCTTCCCATCGCACATGCCCTCACCGAGCACCATGCGGCAGAACTTCATCATATCCGGGGCAGTGGAATACAGCCCTGCGTTCCCGGGGCAATGCTCGATGGATTCGTGATAATTCGCCAGGGGATCGTGAACGTCGCCCTTCACCAGGGAGCCGTCCTTTCTCCGGATCGTGGGTGCGGTTCTGATCCGCTGCTCCCGCGTCAGTACGTACCGGGTATCTGTCATTCCCAGGGGGCCGTAAACCGCCCGGATCAGGATGTCCTCCTGCCTCTCGCCGGAGGCGTTTTCGTTCACCCGGGCCGTGGTCTGGAAATTGAGGCAGCTGTACCGGCTCTTGGAACGCGGCTCGTAATTGAGCGGCATTTCCGAGTAATGGCGGATCAGGGCATCCGCGTGGGATTCCCCTTCCCTCCTTTTTTCCTCCACCTTTTTCCAGTTTTCGTAAGGGGGGAGCCCGGACACGTGGGTCATGAGATCCTTGATCCTGACATCGCCCTTTTCATTTTTCTCGAACCCGGGGATATGGTCTGCCACCCTGTCCTCGAGCGCGATCTTTCCCTCCTCGAGGTTCACGAACGCGGCCAGCGAGGTTCCCACCACCTTGGAAACCGATGCCAGATCGAAGATCGTGTCGAAACTCATGGGCGGGGAATCCTTTTCGTACGTGTGACGTCCGTAGGTTTTTGCAAAAAGGACCCGGTCCGGCTTTCCCACCACGAGAACCGCCCCCGGATAGATGCCGTCCTCGATCCCGGAAAGGACGGTTTCATCCAGGGCGGACAGGTTCGGAGAAGTCGTGGTTGTGAGATATTTAGTAGTCTGGCACCCGGCGGCAAGGAGTCCCGCAAGAACTATTGTGAAAATAACAAGGCGCGATTTCATAATCCCCCCCTATATCTAACATTTTGATGAACGATTGTACCGGTATTCGTTTTCGTCAAGTTCTGTTTTCTTGACATCGCCCCACCGGTGCGGCAGGTTTCAGGAAATTCCCCAAAAGGAAAAGAAAATGAAGCGAATCCGCGTTTTGTTGATCGCCGCAGTTCTGGCGTTTGTTTTTCTCCTCTCCTCCTGCGTCAGGCAGCCCAAATACGTGATTACCGACCAGAAAAGGCTCGACCAGCTGGGTAAGGCATGGAAAAACCGCGACAAGTTTCCCAAACTGAACCAGCTCGATTACCATATCCCTCTGTATGCCAGGTACCTGAAAGGGGTGAAGATCTGCCTGGATCCGGGCCACGGGGGGGACGCTCACAAGCCGCGATATAAAAGGGGCCCCACGGATTACCGCGAGGCCGTGATGAACTGGAGGGTGGCCAATCATCTCAAGGGCTTCCTCGAGCAGGCCGGGGCCCTGGTCAAGCTCACAAGGGACGGCGACGAGTTTGTGAGCCTCAAGGATCGCGTTCGCATCGCCAACGAATGGGGGGCCGACATATTCATCTCGATGCATCACAATGCTGCCAGCCCTTCCGTCAACCGCACCGGCACCTGGTTTCACCTGCAACCCGATTTTCAACCCTCGAACCTCGACCTGGCGCGGTATATCCAGCACGGGGTGGCGGACGCCATCAGGCTCCCGGGGGTGGACGGCGTTCCCCTGAAATCGGATCAACTCATGTACGACACCGGGTTTGGCGTGCTCCGGGGGCTCGATATGGCGGCGTGCCTTTGCGAGGCATCCTTTTTCACAAACCCCTATGAGGAGTATCGTTTGAAAAAGGACTGGTACCTGAAACGCGAGGCATACGGGTATTTCCTGGGATTGGCCAGGTATGCATGGGGCGGTTTGCCCCGGGCCATCCTCATCCATCCCGCTCCCGGCAGCTCGATCGTTGAGAGAAATCCACTGGTGAAATTCAGGGCCGATACCGGGTACCGGAACAGGAAATACTGGGGATCGAGTAAACACTGGATCCTGTCCGATTCCGTGATGGTGAAGATCGACGGGGAAAAAATCCCCGCGGATTTCGATCCAAAGCCGGGCGTCATATCCGCCCGGGTTCCTGAATCCCTGTCCCTTGGAGAGCACGAGCTCGAGGCCGGATTCCGCAATCACATCGGGAATTATTCCCATCCGAAGATTTACCGCTTTTCCGTGGAAAAACCGGTGGGAAAGATGACCGTGAGCATTTATCCGGAATCCATCCCCGCCGGATCGGGATCCATGGCCATGATCCGCGTCAGGGCATGGGACGAGGATGGCCGGCCGGTGCCCGACGGCACTGTTATCGAGCTCGAGTCCTCATCCGGGAGGTTTGTCGAGGATTCCGTGAAAGCGGAAAACGGGGAGGCTGTGGGTTATCTTTTCGCACCGGAAACGCCGGGCGGGGTGACCATTACCTCGAGTTGCCTCGGGCAGTCGCTGTCCACATCCCTCGAGGTGGAATAACCGCGGGAGTTAGCGGCACTGGGCGATGCCTTTTTTCTCGAGGTATTTCTGGTGATACTCCTCGGCCCGGTAAAATGTGGACGCCGGTGTGATCTCCGTAACAATGGAACCATTGAACCGCCCCGATTCCCCGAGTTTTGTCCTCGACGCCCCGGCCGCCTCCTTCTGTCCCGGGGAATGGTAAAATATCGCGGAACGGTACTGGGAGCCGAGGTCCGGTCCCTGCCTGTTCAGGGTGGTCGGGTTATGGATATCCCAGAAAACCTCGAGAAGCTCCTCGTAGGATACCCGGGAGGGATCGTACGTCACCTCCACGGCCTCCGCGTGCCCTGTTGTTCCAGTGCAGACCTGCCTGTATGTGGGATTTTCCGCATGTCCCCCGGTGTAACCCACCCGGGTCGAGCTCACGCCCTCGAGTTTGGAAAACGCCGCTTCCACTCCCCAGAAGCAACCTGCGGCGAACGTTGCCTTTTCCATGTTCGTCTCCTTTTTGTTTGAAACCGGCCCGCCCTCCGGTTCCCCCCCGATCTGTGGTTCGCATCCCCCGAGAAAGAGGGCCAGGAGGGAAAGGGCAAGGGCCGCCTTCGTTTTTCCTGTAACAATCATATCGGATCATCTCCTTTATTATATATTACACCCTTCCCCTTACCGTGTCAAACCTCGTTTGATGAAAATAGATTCTTGCGGAAATCCGGGCCGCCGGGTATGACTCTTTCTGTATTTGTAAATATGATGCCTTCGGAGGCGGTCATGCGGGAATGCATGTGGTACCGGGTCTGTCCCATGAAGTTCTATTTCGAGAGGGGAATGCTGGATCGAAAATGGGTCGATGAATACTGCCACGGGGATTGGACCAGCTGCGAACGGTACCGCATGGAGGCCGAGGGCACGCCCCACCCCGACTGGATGCTCCCTGACGGCAGCTTGGATGAAAGCCTGAGAAACATCTGAGCGAACTGGCGTTAGATCCTGCCGTTGAGAAACCTCTGCGTTTTGCGATCATCTTTTCACCTGATAAGATCAGCCGCGAAAAGGCACAGAAGGCACAAAAATGCGTTCCAAAATCGGGGTCACACACCCTAGTTAAGTCAGTTAAAATGGAATAATGATTTAATCGAATCCTGGACAGGCTGGAAAGCCTGTCCTACTGTATTCAATTTCGGGTTGCGATTAGTTTCGGGTGATTCGTTGTAAACAGTCCGATAACACAATTGCCGGCGGTAGGACAGCCTTTCCAGGCTGTCGTTCATTTATTCTCCAGTTGACAGCGAATTATCAACAGATGTATCGAAAGCTTATGAATCACCCTGATACAGGTTTTCCAGTCTCCTGGACGTGGAACGGATATTCACCTTTCCCCCAATATATTAAATATGACCAGGGTGGTTTGCATTTCTCTGAGAAGATATAATGATATACCTAATATTTATATTTATTATTTTTTCATATATTATACCACTTCTATGTTACATATTTATTCCAATCGCTTTTATTACAATATTACATTATTTCATATCGAATAAAAGGTCATTAAAGAATAAATATATAATCATAATTTGTATATTTTTAATGTTTATAAGAATTGTTGGTCTTTTATATGGATTATATATTTCCAAGTATTATACTCCACCAGTTAGAAATGTATATGATGTCTATAAGGAACTGGGTATTCTGTGTTTTGCCGCGGCTGCTGATATCGATACTTTCGAGTGCATATTATGTTCACGTCGTGATAAGATGAATGAACTTATTAACAGTATACCCGGAGATAATGCCATAATCTCAACGATCTCAAGAAATTCTCATACATCTGGAACAATAGACCAATATTATGATATATATAGTGCTGATGACGTAAAATGGATCAAAAAAGATCAATATCTTTTTATATACAGCATCGGCCCCGATCAGGAAGATAATTTTGCAGATATAAGGTACAGTCCAACAAATGGAACATGTTCTCGAGGGGATTTAATATATTTAATTGATATTGGAAATGAGGACAATCGGGATTCGATCTCCCCGGTTAATTCAATAAAATCACCCTGAGGCGTTCAGGGACAGGCTGGAAAGGCTGTCTTTCCCTTTCATCAAGATTCATTTATTCTCCGGTTGACAGCAAATTC
>Ga0272442_10010986_pt1 | contig 11094 bp, 16 predicted proteins | sample SSMForm2O_FD_200262 | JGI IMG/M metagenome (GOLD analysis project Ga0272442, IMG submission 200262) | Marine sediment archaeal communities from Little Sippewissett salt marsh, Falmouth, MA, United States - SSM-Form-2O | ecosystem: Environmental > Aquatic > Marine > Wetlands > Sediment ...
TTTCAATTTAACAGCTGTTCCGTAGGCGAGTATTTCTGCGGCACCACCCATTATAGCTGATGTCATAAATCTTACATTAATTACCGCATCAGCACCAAGTTTTTCTGCCTTGTCTATCATTCTTTTTAGGGCAACCTCTCTTGATTCTGCTAACATCTCGGTATATTCTTTTATCTCGCCACCTGCGATATGTCTAAATCCTGCTTTTATATCTTTACCAATGCTTTTTGCTTGAATTGTATTTCCCCGTACAAGGTCAAGAGTTTCAGAAATTGTTTTCCCTTGAACAAAATCTGTATTTACAATTATCATGGTTCCAGATCCTCCTTTTTAATTTCTTCTTTCATTTTCCTTTTTCCTGCCTGTTGTTCAATTAATATTGTAATAAATAGTAATACCAATCCGATTATTATTGCTGCAACACCTGTAGCCATCACAATATCAAATCTTTCCCAATTAAAATTTCTCCATTCTTGATAAATACCATATCCGATTAGTACAATTATTCCAAAAACAAAAATAATCATACCTAAGGTCTTTCCATATTTCATATCAAACACCTATTAAAACGTATTAACACGTATTTATACGTATGTATTGTCAGTATAAATATTTTTCCATTTCAAGATATCAGGGGATTTACAAAATAAATATTTATTAAAAACAAAAAACGGATCATATTTCACAGAGTGAGCCCTATCAAGGAGCGCTAAATGACTTTTTCTTTTTCACTGAATATAAATAGGGCTAAATTTTCCCATTTTGATTAATGACCTGATTTAACAAAATTAATTTCATAATTATTTTGTTCATTTAAAATTCAATTATTTTTTATCTCTATTAACTTTATTGATTATTAAAGAATATGAAACATATAATCATTTAAATAAAAAATTTAAATAATCATAACCGCATTATAATGTATGCGGAGATTTTGAAAATGTATAAGGATTTAATTAAAAAGGGAATAATTTTTACACTAGTGATACTAATTGCTCTTACATCCCTATTTCCGATGGCTGGTAGCCTACATGTAAACAAATCTACAAATGCACAGGAATATTGGGGATTGATTTTTGCGGTTGGTAAATATCTTAATCACCCAGATCAAGATAGGCCTACAATGCTTGTTGCTGCTGAGGAGCTTTATGATGTCCTACTTAATTCACCTGATTGGAGCTCAGACCATATACATAAAATTAAAGGTGAAGCAGGAACGTTTCAACGTCTTGTCGATGAACTTAATTGGTTAAGGGAAAATTCTGATAGCAATGATTATGTTGTTGTTTATATTACAACTCACGGCTATTTTATAAATTATAATGGAATGCCTTTGGATTTTCCACCTAAAGACGAAGCAGATGGGGCGGATGAAATACTTATAATGTATGATGGTTTTGAAAATTGGAATGGATTTATTTGGGATGATCTTCTGAATTTCTATCTCAGCAGAATAAAAGCAAAGGGTATCTGTCTTATTATAGATAGTTGTCATGCTGGTGGTTTTGATGATCCACCTTACAATAATTATTATGCTAGATTTAAAAACTTTAAAGAAGAGTCATTTTCTAAGGGCTTTGCAAATGAGTTATCCTCAGGTGATCGAATAATTCTAATGTCATGTGAGGAGGATGAAGATTGTTATGGCTCATTATTCTCAATGTATTTCATAGATGGACTGTGGGGAGCTGCTGATTTAAGCGGCAATAAAGATGGGATTGTTTCTGCTGAAGAGGGATTTGGTTATTCAGATTATTGGATAAACTTCTATTGGACCTTTGATCCCACAATACTAGACCTTTATTCTGGGGAATTTCCACTGACCTATCGTTAATATTAAGAGTTTACAGATTATATTAACAAAAATCATAAGTATTGTAAGTCAGTATTAGATATTTCTTTCTAAGATATAATGGATAAGCTTGATTTAAAGGATAGAAAGATATTGTATTATCTTGATTTTGATTCAAGGCAGTCTTTTAGATCTCTTGGTAAAAAGGTTGGTCTTTCAAAAGATATTGTAGCATCCAGAGTTAAAAAGCTACAAGATAATGGTATTATAACTAGTTTTTATTCAGTCATTGATTATTCGATATTAGGTTTCAGTCTTTACAGGTTCTACTTCTCTTTCCAAAATGTAACTGCTGAAATTAAAAAAGAGATTATCGATTATTTCACAAATAACAGGTTTGTTGATACTGTCCTTTCACTTGAAGGTAATTTTGATTTGATGATGGCTATTTTGGTTGAAAACTATCCTCAGGCCAATGATTTTTGGCAAAAAACATTGAAACGTTATGGTAAATATTTTTCAAAGCGTGTTTTTACTGCATTTACTTTAGAGGAATATTATGCCCATAGATTTCTTTTAAATGAGAAAAAAGAGAGTCCTGTAATGATACATCAATGGGTAGATAGTGGAAAGAATATTGATATCGATGAATTGGATAACCAAATTTTAAAGCTTATCTCAAATGATACCAGATCATCTTCAGTTGATATTGCAAAGCAGCTTGATACAACAAGTGCTGTGGTTCATTATCGACTGAAAAAATTAATGGAATCAAAGATAATTATTGCGTTTAGAATCGATATTGATTTTCCGAAAATAGGATTTTTTCCTTATAAGGTTGATATCGAACTTAATAGATTTGATGATTTTGACAAGATAGTCAATTACATCAAATCAAATCCTAACTTTATGTATTTTTGTAAGACCATTGGCTATGTTGATCTTGAGGTTGGTTTCATCCTGAGGAATTCATATGAGCTTAATCAGATTATGGAAGATCTTATCAGTAAGTTTCCTGATGCGATTAAGAATTATGAGTATTTTAGTATTTTAAAAATTCATAAAACCTATGGTTTTTAATAATTTATTTTGTAAAAATTGTAATAGTTAAAATGATTCCTTTGGGAGAAAAATGGAAAAACTAGATTTGAAGGATAGAAAAATTCTTTATTATCTTGATTTTGATTCAAGGCAGTCATTTAGGTCTCTTGGTAAGAAAGTCGGTCTTTCAAAGGATGTTGTTACATCTAGAGTCAAAAAACTGAAGGAGAATAATATAATTAATAGTTTTTTTGCAGTTCTGAACTACCCAAAAATGATGTATACCATATATTAGGTTCTACTTCTCTTTTCAAAACATTTCCCCTGAAATAAAAAAAGAGATATTGGATTTTTTTATAAAGCATAAAATTGTCGGTGCTGTAAAGTCTACTGAGGGAAGCTATGATTTGATGATAGCTATTTATGTAAAAAGCTACCCTGTAGTACATAGTTTTTGGCAGAATACCTTAAAGAAATATGGGAAATATTTTTCAAAAAAGGTGTTTACAGCATTTTCCCAGGAAGAATATTACTCTTATAGGTTTCTTTTGGATGAAAAAGATATCAAACCAATTATTTTACATCAATGGTTTGATAGTGGAAAGAGAATAGAAATTAATGATATTGATTATAAATTATTAAGGTTGATTACTGAAAATTCAAGATTATCGACATTGGATATGGCCAAGGAGTTATCTACAACAAGTTCTATTATTAATTACCATTTGAAAAAACTCAGGGAATCTGAGATAATTCTTGCATATAGAATTAATCTTAACTTCCCTAAATTGGGATATTTCCCATTTAAGGTTGATATTGAACTTAATAAATTCGATGAGATTGACAAAATCCTGAATTATATTAAATCAAATCAAAATTTTATGTATTTATGCAAAACAATCGGTTATGTTGACCTTGAAATCGGTTTCTTGTTAAATAATTCTTATCAGCTAAATCAGATAATGGAATCCTTGTCAAATAGATTTCCAAACGCGATTAAAAATTATTCCTATTTCAGCGTAATTAAAACATTTAAGGATTATTTTATTAAAATATGATTCGGGAAAAATTATTTGACATAGAATTCCGTCCTTGATTCCTTTAATGATTTTGACAAACCAGAAATTAATGGAAAAATCAACTCGTGTATAAAACCTATAAGATTATTATTTGTATCTTTTGAATTGCATGATCTGCCCTCATTTATCTTAAGATAAGGATCGCCAATAAATCTCACATAATCGATAAGTTGCGGGTATTGTGCACATGCTCTGTCAAATGCCTTTTTTATTGTATATCCTTTATCAATCCTTTCAAACATGTAGTCCTGCCAGTATAAAGATTCGACCCAGTTTGGGCAATGTCCCATCCCAATGAAGCCAATAGTTACTGTTCCGTTTATCTCTCCTTTTCTTAACTCATAAGAAAGTGTTCCATTACCTGTTTGATTCATTGCCTCACAACAGCATAGTATTGATAATTTCATTGGATCTCTATTATTCATATCATAGTGGAGTTGCCCTGCAGTGTAATATGTGTTCTTTTTGGCAAGGAAACGGGTTGAATCTCCACCTGAATGGGCAATAACATAGAATGCTTCTGTGTCTGTGGTTTTATTTTTTATGAAATATGATATTTGTTCAATACTTGGGCATTTCAAAGAGTTTGTTGAATGAAACCATCTGCTGTACCAGCTTTGGGCATTTTCTCTCCAGTATCTCCATTTCGAATCACCATCACCTTGAATTACAAGTCCTCTTTCTGATGGTGCTGTCACACCATATCCGATTGGCGTTTCGTTTAGATCATAATAAATAGTTTTTCCATTTTGATATCTGACCTCCCAACAGAATAATGGGAATTTCTGTGAACCATTGAATGTGTAAAATAAATCACTGTCATTCTCATCAGGAAAAACAACCCTTCTTTTCCAATAATATTCACCATTGAAATCAGCATTCCTAATGTTGATCGAGATCACATCAATTTCGCTCCAGCTTCTCTTATATTCAATAACTTTACCATATTGATAATCCATATGTAATAAAATTGAATCATTTATGACAAAGATATCACCGATCAGATGCACCCAATATTTTACCTTTCTATCTCCTATTAAATTATCCACAATTAGTTTTTTATCACTGGTTGCCTTTATCTCTTTTAATATCTCTTGTTTTAATTTGATGTCTAATATGGATATGTAAGAATTTTGCTTATATGTTATGAGTTTACTTTTTAGTACTATCGCGCCAATGCTTTTTGTCAATATTAGCCCTGCAAGCAGGAGACTTATTACGACGATCAATATTCTTTTCATATCTTCCTACCTCTTTAAATTTATCAAAAAACCTTGATATCCGGCGTGTGTAATTAAAAATCTTTCTAAAAAAAACAACAAAAAACCCTAATCACAAAACACAAAAAATCAAGATTTTTCTATAATCTATAGAGGCGTCTGTAAGGCATATTATGCCATTTAGAAATAAAATGAAATTTCATATTCATTTTTCCCCATAGATTATAGGCTTTATTTTGAATTTATACTAACTATAAAAACTTTACTTTGAGTAAAATATGTTAAATTAAACCAGAATTTTTTGAAGATTTTATTTTTTCTATCTGAAAAATATCCTATCTGACTTAATTAAAGAAAAGGGCGGGGTCTTTATATATCGTGGAGGTAATTAATGAAGAAAATCATTTTTACCAGAATATGACCCCTAATTGTTAAAATTTATTTTGTGGACTTAATATTTTTTATCAATTAGTTGAACATTTATTATTTGTTTTCCCAATATCAATCCATTTTGTACAAATAATATAATAAAATCAATTTATTTAGGTGGGGCATAGATGCGTGGAAGCAAAGGAAATGAAAAAATTAGAAAATCCTAAAAAAATCACCCCTTATTTGATATTCCAGACCCCAATTAAATGTTTATATTTACTTAATATTTATTATTTTTTATTGAATTAACCATTCTTCTGCAGTGTCCATAGTATTAAATGGTTTTAGACCTAAACTTGAGAACATGTTAACTAATGTGAGGATAACCTCTTGTGTTCTTGATATTCCAACAACTGCAGCTTTTTTTACATAAGGTTTTACTATTGTAGCACTGTTTTTTAGAGCGTCAACTGCTATTTTTTCCTTGGCAACACTATTTCTCGTATCAACTAATAATAATATCTTGAGATCTCCATGGTTTTTGATAAAATCATTGACCTTTTCAATGGTAGTTAGTAATTCATCGGTTGTATAAATGTTTGAATAATCAACATATAAGATTTTATTATCCTTGTAATCTATCCATTTAATTCTTTTATTATTTTCATTTAATTCTTCTGATTGAAAATTATCTTTTTGTCGTAATTTATTCTTCCACATTAAATCTCTCAATCCTTAATGTTATACTTTCTTGTTTTTAATATAAATATATTTTGGTATAAAATAACATAATGTAAAAAAATATTAACAATGTTATAAAACTGTATTGAGAATATTTATATAATTGTTCCACTTAATTTAATAAGTTAAAATGAAAAATATCATAACATCATTTATCGTTGGATTTTTAATCATATTTTTAAATGGAATCTCAGCCATAAATATTGAAAATATGAATGGAAATAACTTATCACAAACCCCTGAAGAAAATAAGGCTGAGACACAATCTTATTCCCACTCAGTTCTTATAGGGGTTGCTACTTCCCAAAACTGCTATCCATGCGATTATATGAATTCATTTATCTATAGCTTGTACAACAATGAAACACATGATTTTCATTATGTTGATATGATCATTTATAATAAAAATGGAAATATCCTGAATTCATGGGCAGAATATTGGGCAAAAAGGCATAATATACTTAAACAACCAACCTTGTTATTTGATGGCGGATACAAAAAACACATAGGTTACAAAAACCTTGAAAATATTCCTGCATACCTCGATGAATGTGGAAGCAGGGATGTATGGGATATAAATGCTGAAATGTCTGTCTTATGGCTAGGAGATGCAACAATGCAGATAGATATAAACATAGAAAACAACGAAAACGAAGAATACAAATTCTATCTTCGAACCTTTGTCACAGAAAAGAACTCTAGATATAAGACCTATTTCAATAATATCTATCATTATGGTTTTTTGGACTTTGCAATTTTCGGTAATTCAGAAAGTATTCCAGCAGGCGGCACATATTCCATTACTGAAATCTGGAATGGTAACGAGCATGAGGACGGTAATGGTAATGATTTTGGAAATATCAACAAAAATAATATTAAGATTATAACTGGTATATACAGAGGAAACACACCATCGCATTATATAGATCAGACGATTGCTGCAACACCAATAGAAGGTGAAATGCCAAACAAACCAATCAGACCCTCCGGACCAAACATTGGAAACATTGGAGTAGAATATAACTTTTCAACCTCAACCACCGATCCTCAAGGGGAAAAGATATACTATCTTTTTGATTGGGGGGATGGTGAGTATAGCGGATGGATAGGTCCAGTTGAATCAGGTACGTCTGTCCAGTCTAGTCATCTATGGACAACATCTCGATCTTTTGATGTAAAAGTAAAGGCAAAAGACACAAGCGGCCATGAAAGCGTATGGTCTGATCCATTAAGAATAAGGATATCTAGGCAAAGATCCATATCCATCTCATTATTTCTAAGGATTATAGATATTTACAAATTAATTCAAAATTACATTTCTTATAATTTGGATTTTGTTAATTTATTTTTTTGCTGAGAATTAATTATTTTATAAAAAAAATGGATACGAAGGGAGACTATTCGTATCCTTATGAAACGCGCAATCTGTGAATATATGATGGGAATGTCTCCCCATCTTTGCCTCCCTTGCAATCATGTATATAATTTTATTATATAATATTTTCCAAATAAAATTAACGTGTGTTAATCTAGAAGGTTTAAATGATTGAGATAATTATTTTAAAAAAGATTAAAAAAGTTTTTTTAAAAGCACTATAAATTGTAAATACAAATAAATATAACTAAATCTAACAATAAAAAAGGAATAAAGATGTATTACTTTATTTTTAAAAGCTGAATAAAAGATTTAATAATTGGATAATTCTCAAGAAAGGTCCAAAGTCTAAAAATTTTTCAAAATGTGGATTTGGAGTTTCGTCAAGTTCAATCCTATATATTTCAAAACCTTCAGAGAATACCATTGCATCTAATGTCTCGGTTGAATATCCATCTTTTGTAGCAGATATCTCACAATTACCTGCTGGAATATCAGCGACAAAATATCCGAAAATCCCTGGCACAAGTTCTTGAAATGTCATTTCATGAACCTCGCCGTTAATATCCATACATGTAACTATTGCATCCTCTACAACTACAATTCTTGGATCATTATCGGTTTTACCATATTGTTCATAAAAAACAAAGGCTGCAATATCACCATTATCATCAAATCCTAATGGCGAGTTTTGACTAATAAAAGTATTATCTAGCATTGTTGAGCCTACAGAAATTGACCAAAACACTGTTGCCACTAAAAATCCTACCATTATATATACTAATGTTTTCTTTTTGATTTGTAACACCCCCATTTTAATTCTAAAATCACTAACACCGTTCATTATTAATAAATATTTTGGTTCATCAAGACAATTTTTTTCTTGATTTTTTAAAAGAAAAATATTTAGATTAAAGATTTCAAACTGGAAAAATTTTTGTGCTTCTAATGATTTTACAAATCCTACAGGTCTCCTTTGTTAATGAACTATTGTTATCTTTTATTATGTTCTCTGCAGAATTTTTTATTTCACTAATAATCATATTATCTGTTATTTTTATATTACCGCGTTTTTCAGACACATATAAAGATACAGACGCAGGAGTAACACCCAATAATTTAGCTGTTTCCTTTTGGTTCAATCCAAAATCATTTATCATACTCTTTGCAATTTCACGTCGGATTGTTGGTATGATATTCCAAAATATATATTCACAGAGCGTTCTCTTCATAATATATAATTTCTAAGATGTTTTCAGTATATAAAACTATTTTTTCGATTATAAAAGATCTTAAACTGAATGATATACGTTATGCAACAAGTTTAACTAAAAATAAAAAAAAATTGGGAAAAATTATTAAAATTTTTTATGTTGACTCTTTTTAATTGAATAAAAAATAGGGGGAGGAGCATATGATAAGTAATAATAAAAAAACCATTATCTACGCTGTTGGTATCACAAAAAAGGTAACCCCTGTAATGGTAAGAGATGCAATTATTCAATGCTTCTTTGAAGCACATGATGACATACTTGAATTGGCCAAAGATTTTTTTTGGCGACCCACACAAAGAAAATTTTGAACACATGAAAAAACTCATGTAAGGTAATTAGTTGAAAATATTTATTTTAAAATAGGTGAAGATTTCAACAATCCAACAAAAGAGAATTTGCTAAAGGTAACTAATCAATTAAAGAAAATTTCAAAGATTTATAGGAAAAATGATATAATTAATACACATGTTAATGAAATAAAGCAACTGATTAATAAAATCTAAAAACAATATATTTTGATAGTTGGTGGTTAAACACTATGACAAAAACTGTAATAAAAAAAGATGGTAGAAAAGAAACCTTTGTTAAGGAAAAAATTGTTGTAAGTGCAATAAAAACAGGTGCACCATTAGATGTAGCAAGAGAAATCGCAGAAAAGATTGAGAAACATCCCAAGAAAGAGATTAAAACAAGTGAAATTCGAAAAAGTGTTTTAGATAGTCTTAAATTACATAATCCAGACTTACCAAAAAGGTGGTATAGCTATGATAAGAACGTAAAGAGACTCCATAAATACATGCGTTGATTATTTTTAAAAATAGAAAAAGAATGTTATCCTATTATTAGAAAAGTATATTTAAAATGTTTTTTCAATGAATCCAAACTGGTTCAATTATAACAGTTGGTAAAGTTATTAATAATAATTGCCTTGCTGATTATTTTCCTTTCCCCTTCATTTATTGTATCATTTTTTTATCACCATTTATTCATTATGGTTTGATATAAATATAGAATAATTACCAAAAAAATCGACAAAATTGGTAAATAGTGTTTTATCAATATCATAGTGTTGAGAGGGTATGGAAAAGTTGGATATTAAAGACAAGAAAATATTGTATGAACTTGACCTTGACTCAAGACAATCTTTTAGATCTATTGGAAGAAAGGTTGGTTTGACAAAGGATGTTGTAGCATCAAGAGTATAGAAATTACAGGAAAATGATATAATAAAGGGTTTTTACACAAGGTTTGACTATTCAAAATTAGGGGTTACACCTGTAAGATTTTACTTTAAATATCAATATATTACACCAGAGGTAAAGAAGGATATAATCAATCATTTTGTGGATTACAAGAATGCATCTGTCGTATTTTCAGTGGATGGAGAGTATGACATTGTTTCCTTGATACTAGCAAGAAATGTAATAGAGATTTATCCATTCTGGCAAAAAACCCTTGATAGATTTGGAGATTTTTTTTCTGATAGGGTATTTTCGGTATATGCCTCTGAAACAATATATGCAAAGGCATTCTTGATCGATGAAAAGCAAGAAAAATCAAAGATTATGACAACTAGAGGTACTGAAAAGATTGAGATCAATGAGTTGGATTTTCAAATATTAAGGAGACTTTCAAAAAACACCAGGATTCCCACAATTGAAATTGCCAAGGATTTATAGACCACCGCAAGTATAGTAAGTTATAGAATAAAAAAATTAATGGATTCGGGTTTGATAATTGGATTTAAACCTATGGTCAATTGGGCAAAAATAGGTTATAGATGGTTTAAGTTGGACCTGTATTTAAGTGAATATTCACAAAACCATAAAATTATAGAATATGTAGAGAAAAATCCCTATTTGTACACAATTGATCACACAATTGGTTATGCTGACCTTGAGTTGGAAATGATATTAAAAGATGTGAATCATTTAAATGAAATAGTTGAGGAGTTGCATACTAAATTTCCAAGAGTAATTAGAAATCATAAATATATGCTTGTTTTAAAACCACATAAATATTTTGAACTGGATTTTGATAAAATTTAAATTTAAATAAAAAAACAGGGGGGGAGAGGGGATTAGAAGAATAATCCTAATAGATGCTTTAGGATTATCCAGAGGGTTGATTTTGATTTAAGCCATGAGATGTTTCTTGTCTGTCTGTCTTCAACATTATGAGCTTTTGCATTGTCATCTAT
>Ga0272442_10010988_pt1 | contig 11093 bp, 6 predicted proteins | sample SSMForm2O_FD_200262 | JGI IMG/M metagenome (GOLD analysis project Ga0272442, IMG submission 200262) | Marine sediment archaeal communities from Little Sippewissett salt marsh, Falmouth, MA, United States - SSM-Form-2O | ecosystem: Environmental > Aquatic > Marine > Wetlands > Sediment ...
CCGCTGCCCGTGTCCGCGTCCAGGCGGCCGCCCTTCGCCTTGCGGACGGTGACGTCGCCGCTGCCCGTGTCGGTCTCCAGACGTCCCTCGAAGTCGGAGACGTCGATGTTGCCGCTGCCCGTGTCGGCGTTGGCGTAGGGGCCCTTGACGCGCTCGAGCCGGACGTCGCCGCTGCCCGTGTCGGCCTTGATCTCGCCCATGTGGTCGGAGACCTCGACGTCGCCGCTGCCCGTGTCGAGGTCCAGGTCGCCCTCGCCGCCGGTCACGACCACGTCGCCGCTGCCGGTGTCGGCCCACAGGCCGCCGCGGCAGTTCTCGGCGACGACGTCGCCGCTGCCCGTGTCCGCGCGGGCGCCGCCCGCCAGGCCGGCGAACCGGACGTCGCCGACGAGATTGCGGACGCTGCAGCTCGTCCCGCCGGGCACGCGCACGTGGAAGTCGACCCAAAGCGGCATGCCGCGTCCGCGGCCGGTGTAGATCGTCACGCGCTTGCCCATGTACTTCATCTGGCTCTTGCCCCGGTCGAGCCGGCGCCGGTCGTCGGGCGCGTAGCGGAAGCTGCGGGTCTCGTCCAGCGGGTAGACGGCGGTGATGTCGAGGCGGCCGCGCGACTCCTCGAACTCGACCTCGAGCAGCTCGGAGACGGCCTCGGCCCCGTGGTCGCTGTACTCGAGCGAGTGGACGACGGCCTCCACCTGGATCCTGCCATCCGTCGTTCCCTCCATCAGGACGCGGCCGGCCAGGTTCTGGAGCCTGATCTCCCCGATGCCGGCGTCGAAGTCCCGGCTGATCGTGCGCTGGTGGTCCTCCGCGGCCGCCGCGCCGGCGACCGTCAGGAGCAGCAGCGCGGACAGAATGGCGCGCACTTTCATGATTTTCCCCCGTGGGCATGATTGAAGAGGACAATGGATGGACGTATGGCCGACGCGAGGGTTACGCCCGCCGGAGGGCGTGGTTTCGCCGTAACATTCCTTGACGAGTTCCAGCCCCGTCCCTACCTTAGTGAGCTTGAGGCCCGGATTTATAACACGAATATCATCATAGGGTTAGGCTCCGGGCCCCTGACCCGAGCGCAAGGAGAACACATGCGGACCATCCGCCTGGCCGGTGTGGCGCTGGTGATGATCGCCGCGCTCGCACTGGTCGGATCCGGCGCCCTGGACGGATTCCGGGCGCCGACGCTCCTCGCGCCCGCCGCCGGCCTGGCCCAGGAGGCCACGCCGGCGGACAGCCAGGCAAGCCCCGGCGACGCCGCCGGGCACGACGCCGCGGCCGCTCACGGCGCCGCGGCCCACGGCGGGGACGGCGGCGGCCAGAGCAATCCCGTCGCCAACGTCCTCGTCCTCCTGATGCTCGTCATGCTGGCCGCCAAGCTGGGCGGCAGCCTCATGGAGCGCATCGGCCAGCCCGGCGTGCTGGGCGAGCTCATCTTCGGCGTCATCCTGGGCAACCTCTCCCTGATCGGCATCACGTTCTGGGAGGACCTGATCCAGCTGCAGATCCACTTCCACGCCTTCGGCGGCGGGGCCGGAGAGGCCATCAGCGCCGAGAAGATCATCGAGATCCTCGGCGAGATCGGCGTCATCCTGCTGCTGTTCGAGGTGGGTCGCCGGACCAGCGTCAAGGAGATGATGAGCGCCGGGCGCTCCTCGTACCTCGTCGCCCTGTTCGGCGTCATCGCACCCTTCTTCCTGGGCTGGGGCGTCGGCGCCTGGCTGCTGCCCAACGAAGCCGTCTGGGTGCATGTCTTTCTGGGTACGATCCTATGCGCGACCAGCGCCGGCATCACCGGACGCGTGCTGCGGGACCTCGGCCGCCAGCAGCAGCTCGAGAGCAGGATCCTCCTCGATGCGGCCGTCATCGACGTCATCATGGGCCTGGTGGTTCTCGCCGTGGTGATGGGCCTCATCGCCGCCGCCAACACCGGCCGGCCCATGTCCATCGGCAACGTCGCCTGGATCATCGGCAAGGCGGTGCTCTTCCTGGTGGTGGCCGTGGTGGTCGGCCAGTGGCTCGCGCCGCGCATCTTCAAGACCGCGAGCAAGATGCGTGGCCAGCACATGCTGCTGACCGCGAGCCTGCTGATCCTCTTCGTCTTCAGCTACCTGGCCAACAAGATCGGCCTGGCCACCATCGTCGGCGCCTTCGCCGCCGGCCTGATCCTCGATCCCGTCCACTACAAGGACTTCAAGGACCGGGAGGAGCACTCCCTGGAGGAGGTGCTCGGTCCCCTGGCCGGCTTCCTGGTGCCCGTCTTCTTCGTGCGGATGGGCACCATGGTGGACCTGTCGAGGCTCGGCGACACGAGCATCCTCATGTTCGCGGGCATGCTGACCCTCGCCGCCATCCTGGGCAAGCAGGTCTGCTCCTTCGGCGTCGTCGAGAAGGGCCTGGACAGGCTCTCGGTGGGCATCGGCATGATCCCGCGCGGCGAGATGGGGTTGATCTTCGCCGGCATCGGCGCCACGCTGGTCCTGCACGGGCACCAGGTGGTCTCGCCGGACACCTTCAGCGCCGTGGTGATCATGGTCATCGTCACCACGCTGGTGACGCAGCCGGTCCTGAGTTGGTCGCTGAACCGCCCGCGCGGCTACGAGGGTGCCAGCGACGAGGAGATGCGGCGGATCACCGAGGAGCGCCGCCAGAAGCGCAAGGATTACTACCGCCAGCGGGCCCGCGAGGACCGGCGGCGGGACGGATCCCGGGACGGATCCCGGGACGGATCGCGCGACCGCTCCCGCCGCGACCGCGACCGCGCCAAGCGGGACCGCTCCGGACGCGACCGCGCGGCCGGCGATCGGGACCGGCGCGGGCGCGGCGAGCGCGAGCAGCGGCCGCCCAAGACCGAGCCCGCGCCCGAGGCCAACCCCGGCGGCGGCGACCGCAAGGGCAGCAAGCGCCGGCGGCGGCCGCGGCGGCGCGGCGGCCGCGGGGGCTCGTCCGGATCCTCCGGCGGCGGCAGCTTCAACGACCTGACCTGAGGCCGCCGCCCCGGCGCGCCCGCGGCGCGAAGGACGCGATGCCAACGACGAAGCCGGACCCTCCGGGGTCCGGCTTCGTCTCGTTCGCCGGGTCCTGCCGCCGCCCGCGCGCCACAGGGCGCGACCGGCCGGTGCGGACGATGTTCGAGAGGCGCTTCCTGCGCGCGGGGCGCGGTCAGGGCATGGCGCGCGCCGAGCGCTCCGCCACGATCTCGTAGTAGTCCCGGGCCTCCTTGCGGGAGACGTTCCCCGCCGGGATGGCCAGCACCCGCACCTCGCGTTCGCGATCGCCCTCGCGCAGCAGGAGCAGCTCGCCGCCGCTCAGCTCGTGGCTCTCCTTGACGGATCGGCTCTCCAGCAGCACGTGCCCGCCCCGGCAGCCGGCCTTGGCCTGGCTGCGGCTCTTGGTCAGGCAGACCTTGTTCAGCCAGACGTCCAGCCTCACGGTCCGCCCTCGAGGCCCACGATCTCGTCCAGGTCCGGCAGCGGCTTGCGCTGGACGATGATCTCCGATTCCAGCCCGGCGACGAAGGCATCCAGGGCGTCGTTGCGCTTCTTCAGGAGCAGCTCGCCGCGCAGGCGCTCGGCGACCTCCTCGTACTCGTAGGGGCGCTGCGCGTCGCGCGCGTCCAGGCGCACGATCTGGTAGCCCTGCGTGCCCGCGAAGACGCTGGAGAACTCGCCCGGCTCCAGCACCGCCACGATGTCGGCGTAGCGGTCCTCGAGCTGCGACTCGGGCAGCGGCGGCAGCACGCCGCCCGCGTCGCGGGTGGCCGGGTCGTCGCTGTAGTCCCGTACGGTCTCGGCCCAGTCGGCCCCGTCCTGGAGCCGCCGCCAGGCCTCGCGGGCGCGGTCGCGGGAGCGCTGCCGGTCCGCCTCGGTGATCCCGAGGGAGACGAAGATCTGACTGGCGCGCACGCTTTCGCCGCGGCGCTCCTCCACGCGGAGAACGTGGTAGCCCTGCTCGGTGCGGACGTCGTCGCGCAGCTCGCCGACCGGCAGCTGGGCGAGCGCCTGCCGGAGGGGCGCGAGGGCGATGTCCTCGAGGCGCAGCCAGCCCAGGTCGCCGCCCCGCGCGGCGGCCGGGCCCTCGCTCAGCTCGCGGGCCAGCTCGGCGAAGTCCCGGCCCGCGGCGAGGCCCTCGCGGACCGCGGCCAGCCGCGCCTCGGCCGCCGCCGCGCGCGTCGAGTCGGCCCGGGGCAGGATCAGGATGTGGGACAGGGTCACCACCCGCGGGCGCAATGGGATGACCTCGGGGTCGCCGCGGTTCGCCTCGAAGAAGGCGCGCGCCTCGTCGTCGCCCACATCGACGTCGCCGCCGATGCGCTCGAGCATGCGCTGGACAAGGAGCTGGTCGCGCATGGGCTCGCGCAGGCGCTTGCGCAGATCGCGCAGGTCCAGGTCCTGGCGCTCCAGCTCGCGCAGGAAGCGGGCCTCGCTGCCGGCCTGCTGCTGGAGGCGGGCCACGTGCTGATCCAGGGCGCGCTCGATGGCGTCCTCGCCCACCTGGACCTCGTCCCGCCGCGCCTTGGCCACGAGCAGCTTCTCGCGGATGCGCCCCTCCCGCGATTCCTCCAGAAGGCGCGGCATCTCGTCCCGCTCCAGGCGGCGGCCCGACTGCATGGCGAAGAGCTGCAGGTCGGTCAGCAGCTCGCTCAGGAGGACGACCTCGTCGTCCACGGTGGCCACGACCTGGTCGAGGATCCTGCCGGCCCGGACGGAGTCGGCGTCCGCGCCGGCCGGGACGGCGCCCTCCTGGGACGCGGCGCCGGCAGCGCCCAGCGCCAGAATCAGGATCGCGGCGAGGGCGGTGCGGAACGGGATGGTCACGCGGGGCATGGCAGCCCTCCTATCGGCCGGCGGGCGCGTACTCCTCGGCCCGCAGGCGCTCGTCGAGCTGGGGATGGTAGGTCACGGGATAGCTGCGCCGCAGCTCGTCGAGGAACTCCTCGTAGACGCGGCGGCGCCGCTCCATGGTCAGCACGCGCAGGATCTCGTCCTTGACCTCCTGCAGGGAGAGCGCGTCCTCGGCCCTGCGCTTGTCGCGGTACTGGACGAGCGTCCAGCCCCAGGCCGTCTCGAAGGGCTGCGAGATCTCCTGCGGCTTCATGCGCACGATGCGCTCCTCCACCTCGGGCGGCATGGCGCCCTTGGCCAGCCAGCCCATGTCCCCGCCCAGGCGGGCCGAGCTGGAGATGCTGTTGCGCTCGGCGGCGCGGGCGAAGGAGACGGCGTTGCCCAGCAGGCGCGCGTGGAGGTCCTCCGCCTCCTGCTGGCTGCGCACGACGATCTCCCGGTAGCGGTACTCCGACGAGTACTCGTCGAGGTGCTCGGCGTAGTAGTCCGCGATCTCCGACTCGGTGACCGCCACGCGCTCGTCCAGGACGCGCTGGAGGAGCTGGCTGGCGATGAACTCGCGCCGCTGCTCGCGCAGGCGGGCCCGGAGCTCGGGGTCCTCCAGGAGGCCGCGGCTCTCGGCGGCGCGGTAGATGAGCTCGGTGTCCACCCAGCGGTCCAGATAGTTGCGCTTCTCGCGGGCCGTGAGCAGCCCCCGGAACTCCTCGGGGATCATGGCATCGAAGGCGGCGCCGTCCAGCTCCGTGCCGCCGACGCGCACCAGGTAGGCCTCGCCGACGGAGAGCGCGGCGGACTCCGGCGCTCCGCCCGCGCCGGCCGCCTCCCCGCCGTCCTCGCGCCCGCAGGCGAGGACGGCCAGGAGGCAGGCCAGGGCGGCGGCCGCCAGCGGCCGCGCGAGCCTAGAAGCGCTCACGGTCGGGATTGGGGGCGGGACCCTTCTCGGCCTTGGCCAGGACCCGCTCGTTGATGGTGATGTCGGCGTCCTCCCACCAGATGGCCAGCAGCGAATCCAGGCGCTCGTTGGACCTCAGTTCCTTGACGTCGCGCATGACCTTGTCGCCGACCTCGTCCCAGTCGAGCACGTGTTCGGCCTTGCGGTCGGTGAGCTGGAGGATGCCCCAGTAGCCCTGGAAGTTGAAGGGATCGGTGTACTCGCCGAACTCGTCGAGCTTGAGCACCTCGCGGAAGGCGACGTTGTCGGGGCTGCGGGTGGTGTCGGGCGTGAAGAAGTCCGTCAGCCACTTGTTGCCCCAGGTGATGGACAGGTCCTCGCCCACCGCGTCGAAGGTCTCACCCTCCTGCAGGCGCCGCCAGGCCTCGCGGATCTGCTCCTCCTCGGCCACGACGATCTGCTTGCACTGGATCTGCTCGGGGACCGTGTAGTACCGCGGATTCTCCTCGTAGAAGGTCTTCGCCTCGTCCTCGCTCACCTCGATGGGCTTGTCGACGAGCTGAGCCTTGACGATCCCGATGCAGGACTGCTCCTCGAACTCCTTCATGGTCAGGATGAACTCCGGGTCCTTGTCCAGGCCCTGCTCGATGGCCTCCACCGGCATCGTCTCGCCGATGACCTGCTTGTGGATGAAGTTGTAGATGCCCTGGAGCCGCGCCGACTTCATGGGGCGCGCGAAGGGATGCAGGCGGTCGTACTCGTCGGAGAAGGCCTGCAGGTCGTACTCCTCGCCGTCCAGCTCGTAGAGGGTCATCGCCAGCTCCTCCTCGTTCAGCTTGAGGACGGGCTTCTCCTCGGTGCGGGTGCGCATCTCGCGCACCTGGCTGGGCGTCGGATCGTCCGGCATGTGGTCGAGGATCACCTGGGCGGCGTCCCAGTGGAACTTGAAGCCGTGCTTCTTCAGGACGCGCTCGGAGTGCTGGGCACCCAGCTCGCGCAGGGCGCGCATCTCCAGGCGCTTCTTGATGCCGGCGCGCACGGCGGCGTACTCCTCCGGCTCCTCGCGCTGGATCTCGTCCACGATGAAGAGGCTCCAGCCATAGGGGGTCTGGATGGGCTGGCTGACCTCTTCGACCTCCATGTGGAACAGCGCCTCCTCCACGGGCTTGATGTTCTGCCCGAAGGAGACCCAGCTCAGCTCGCCGCCCGAGAAGCGGTCCTGGTTCGTCGAGTACTGCAGGACGGCGTCGTGGAAGTTGAGATCGCCGCTCGTGATGCGCTCGCGCAGGTCGCGGGCCTCGGCCTCGGTGTCCACGTCGACGTGCCGCGCCCGCACGCGCAGGCCGATGTACTGGTAGTGCTCCTGGAAATCCTCCTCCGTGAACTCCGGCAGCCGGTCCACGATCTCCTTGTTCTTCAGGAGCTCGATCAGACGGTAGTTCGCCTGGCCCTCGTAGGAGTTCCGGTAGGCCTCGTCGTCGGTGTAGTTCTGCTGCCGCGCCTGGTCGACGATCAGTTCCTTGTTGATGATGACGCGCAGCACCTCGTGGCGCAGCGAGTCGATCGTCTCGGGGGTCGGCATGAAGTCGGGATCGTTGTCCGCGAGCTTGGCCCACTTGGCCTCGAGGTAGCCCAGGGTCAGGGACTCGCCGTTGACCGTGGCCACGATCTCGTCCGGACTCTTGCCGCCGCAGCCCTGCAGCGCGGGGGCTGCCAGCAGAAGCGCGAATCCCAGTGCTAAGGCCGCCCGCAGCATAGCCTTGGCCATCGTTCACCTCGCTTGAACGGGAAGCGCGGGGCCGGAAGCCGGACGCGCGGCTCCCGGCGAACCCGCCGGAGGATGCAATTGTCGTCTAAGCCTCTTTTTATCAGGCACTTGGAACTAACTGGGTAGCACAGCCCTCCATGGATCGCAAGAGATTTCGGAGCTGCGCCGGGGCCTCGCCCGGTCGTGTCTTCAACTCGATGACCAGCGGGGAAGAGCCCTTGAACAGTATACGCTGGCCGAAAGTTTCCGCCAAGCGGGCCAGGGCGGCTCTTTCCAGGCCCGCGCCGGCCTGCATCTCCAGCCGGCAGGTGCGGCCCAGGCGCACGCGGGACACGCCGGCGGCCTGGGCCAGGATCTTCAGTTCCAGCAGCAGGAGGAGGTTCTCGACGGGCGCCGGCGGCGGCCCGAAGCGGTCCCGGATCTCCCGCGCCAGCGCCTCGGCCCGATCGAGGCGGTCCACGTGTCCCATGCGCTGGTAGAGCATCATCTTCTGCTCGGCGTCGGGCACGTAGTCGTCGGGCAGGCGGGCGTCCAGTTCGGACTCCACTCGCACGTCCTGGCTGTAGCTCTTGCCCTCCCGCAGCTCGCGCACGGCCTGGTTGACCAGGCGCAGGTACAGGTCGAAGCCCACGGCCGCCACGTGGCCGTGCTGCTCGGCGCCCAGCATGTTGCCGGCGCCGCGGATCTCCAGGTCGCGCAGGGCCAGCTTGTAGCCCGCGCCCAGCTCGTCGTGCTCCACCAGGGCCTCCAGCCGCTTGCGGCTGTCGTCGGTGATGCCGCGGTCGGTGGGGATCATCAGGTAGGCGTAGGCCCGCTGGCGGCTGCGTCCCACACGGCCGCGGAGCTGATGGAGCTGGGCCAGGCCGAAGCGGTCGGCGCGGTTGACGAGGATGGTGTTCACCCGCGGGATGTCCAGCCCCGACTCGATGATCATCGTGCTCACCAGCACGTCGTGCTCGCCGGCGATGAAGTCCACCATCACCTTCTCGAGCTGCTTCTCGGGCATCTGTCCGTGGCCGACGGCGATCTTCACGTCGGGCAGCAACTCCTGGAGGAAGGCCGCCATGGCGTCGATGGTCTCGACGCGGTTGTGCACGAAGAACACCTGCCCGCCGCGGTCCAGCTCGCGCAGAACGGCCTCGCGCATGACCTCCTCGTCGAAGGGCGTGATCTCCGTGAGCACGGGCAGGCGGTCGCGCGGCGGCGTGCGGATCAGGGAGATGTCCCTGATGCCGCCCAGCGACATGTGCAGGGTGCGCGGGATGGGCGTGGCGGTCAGGGTGAGGACGTCCACGGCGGCGCGCGCGCGCTTGAGCTTCTCCTTGTGGGCGACGCCGAAGCGGTGCTCCTCGTCCACGACGAGCAGGCCCAGGTCCTTGAAGCGCACGTCCTTGGACAGCAGCCGGTGGGTGCCCACCACCAGGTCGATGTCGCCGCCGGCCAGGGCCTTCAGCGCGTCGCGGTTCTGGGCGGCGCTGCGGAAGCGGCTGACCATGGCGATCTTCACGGGGTAGGGCCGCAGGCGCTCGGAGAAGGTCTGCATGTGCTGCTGGGCGAGGATGGTCGTCGGCACGAGGACGGCCACCTGCTTGCCGTCCTGGATGGCCTTGAAGGCTGCGCGCACGGCCACCTCGGTCTTGCCGAAGCCCACGTCGCCGCAGACGAGGCGGTCCATGGGCCGCGCCTTCTCCATGTCGGCCTTGGTCTCCGCGGCGGCCGTGGCCTGGTCCGGCGTGTCCTGGTAGAGGAAGCTGGCCTCCAGCTCCTTCTGCCAGGGCGTGTCGGCGGGGAAGGCGTGGCCCGTCGAGGCCTGGCGCCGCGCGTAGAGCTGGAGCAGGTCCATGGCCATCTCGCGCACGGCCTTCTCGGCGCGCTTGCGCGTGCGCTGCCAGGCCCGCTCGCCCAGGCGGTTGAGGCGCGGCGAGCCGTCGTCCTGGCTGACGTAGCGCTCCACCATGTGGATCTGCTCGACGGGCACGTAGAGCTGCTGCTCGTCGGCGTAGCTCAGGTGCAGCACCTCGCGCTCCTCGCCGAGCACGTCGATGCGCTTCATGCCCTGGTAGCGGGCGACGCCGTGCTGGATGTGCACGACGTAGTCGCCCGGCCGCAGGGTCGCCCGGTCGCGGATGGGCGCGCCCTTGTAGAGGCGCCGGCGGCGCCGCAGGCGCTTGTAGCGCTCGAAGATCTCGTGGTCCGTGTAGACGGCCACGCGCTCCTCGGGCAGCAGGAAGCCGCGCTGGAGGTCGGCCACGGGCAGGTGCAGGTCCTCGGCGCGGCCGGCGAGGATGTCCCCCAGCCGGTCCGCCTGGCCCTGGGTGTCGCAGAAGATCCAGACGCGGTAGCCCTCGGCGGCCAGGCGCGCCAGGTCCTCGCGCAGCTCGTGGACGCTGCTGCCGAAGCCGGGCTGGCTCTTGGTGACCAGCTTCGTCACCGGCGCACGGGGGCTGGCCAGAACCTCGGCCAGCTCGTCCTCCACCATGAGCAGATCGGCCGCGTCCAGCAGCGGCGCCAGGTCGTCCGCGCCGAGGAAGACCCGCTCGGGGGGCGGCAGCAGCTCGTCGTCGCGCTCGCCCTTCTCGAAGCGGCGCCGGACCTCGCCGGCCATGTGCTCCCAGCGCTCGCGGACGGCGTCCTCGTCGAGCAGGACCAGGCGGTGGCGCGCGGGCAGGTAGCGCGCCAGGGGCACCTCGTCCACGAACCAGGCGCTGTGGCGGTCGATGCCCTCGAAGGCGACGCCCTCGAGGAAGCTGCCGGCCAGGTCCTCCACCAGCACGGAGTCCTGGGGATGGGCGAGGCGCAGCTCGCGCACGGCGCGGCGGCGGTTGGCCTCGGCCATGAGGACCTGCGTGCAGGGCAGCACGCGGACCTCGTCCACGCGGCCCGTGGAGCGCTGCGTGGCGGGATCGAAGCGGCGCAGGCTCTCCAGCTCCTCGTCGAAGAACTCCAGGCGGTGGGGCTCCTCGCAGGTGGGCGTGAACAGGTCGACGATGCCGCCCTTGACGGCGAAGTCGCCGGGCTCCTCCACCAGGCCCACGCGACGGTAGCCAAGGGCCTCCAGGCGGGCGGCGAGGTCGTCGAGATTCAGCTCCATGCCGGGGCGCAGGGTGAAGCGCGCGGCGAGGAGCTCCTCGGGGGGCATCACCCGGCGCATCCAGGCGCGGGCGCTGGCAAGCAGGAAGCGCGCGCGGCCGTCGGCCAGTGCTTCCAGCACCTCCACGCGCTGGGAGACGATGCCGCGCTCGGCGCTGTGGCGGTCGTAGGGCAGGATCTCCAGCTCGGGCAGGAAGTGGACGCCGGGCGCGCCGAGGTTCTGCAGGTCCTCGGCCAGGGCCTCGGCCTCGCTGGCCTGGCTGGTCAGGATGACCCACGGCGTCGCGGCATCGTCGGTCTCGTCCGCCCCGGCGGTGGAATCGACCGCGCCGCCGTCGGCGCAGGCGCCCGTCTCGCCCGGCCGCGCGGGGCCGTTCAACTCGCGGTCCAGGCGGGCCAGGAGCAGGGCCAGGCTGGAGCCCTTGAGCCCCGTCAGCGTGCGCCGCAGGGGGCCGGCGGCCAGTGCCTCGCGCAGGCGGGCGGCCTCGCCGCCGAGGGGTCCCAG
>Ga0272442_10010992_pt1 | contig 11091 bp, 9 predicted proteins | sample SSMForm2O_FD_200262 | JGI IMG/M metagenome (GOLD analysis project Ga0272442, IMG submission 200262) | Marine sediment archaeal communities from Little Sippewissett salt marsh, Falmouth, MA, United States - SSM-Form-2O | ecosystem: Environmental > Aquatic > Marine > Wetlands > Sediment ...
CGTGCCGCGCCCTCAGATTCGCCACCAGTCTCAAGAACGACTGGCGAATCTGCTCCGACGTCAGTGACGCCAGCACACGCGCCCCGTCCTCCGGTTGCCTTAGACGCTTCACCAGGGCAGGCGAGAGCATCAGGACGTAGTCACAGCCCTGTGGTATCTCTTTCTGGCTGCAACGGAACGCCTCACGAAGCAACCGCTTCAGACGATTTCGCACCACCGCGTTGCCACACGACTTGCCCACCGAGACCCCCAGACGAGCATGACCGCAACCGTTCTCCGCGATCCACAACGCCAGCACCGTATCACTGGCGCGCCGACGCGCATCCAGGACGGTCTTGAACTGCCGGTTGCTTACCAGCCGTTCGCTCTTGGAGAAGGTCAAACGCTTCAGCATTCCAGCCATACTCCAAAACCACCGTTCCCGCACCGGCCACACCGCCGACTGCCGTCCCGGCCGAAAAACCGCCCTGCATACTATCTATCGGTCCACGAGGCACAAATGCTCCAGCAACTTGGCCGCTGTCACGGGTGCGGGAGTCCTCGATAGTCGGCCGTTCGCACTCTGACCGGTGGCTGCGTCAGGCCGCAGGCGAATCGATGGTTCAGGGCCTGGATCTCTACGCTGGCGCGACGCGACCCATGCGATCCGCTTCCTTCTGCTTGGTTAGCACCTCGGCGCTCAGTCGCCGCCGCACCGACCGATGATCCAGGATGCCCACGTAGCAGTCCCCGTTCTCGGCCGTCACCACGGGCAATTGCTCGGCGTCCAGCTCACGCATCGTCTCCATAGCCTCCGACAGAGGCATCTTCGGCCGGGCCACCGCGATCAGCGGTTCGACAATATCCAGAGCGACGAGCCAGTCGTTCAACTCCTGCGTCGCAAACGTGCTCCGAATACCGTCCATCGTGATCGCGCCAATGACTTTCCCTTCCGCATCGACCACCGAATAGTACGTGCTGCGCGTCTGGCTGACGAGTTGGATGACCTCCGAAAGGGACATGCCGGCCGCAATCACCGGAACGTCCGTGTCCGTCACGTCACCGACCGTGTAGGTCTTGATCAGGTCCTCCTCCGTCACGTTCATCCCCGCCTCGCCCGCCTTCTTCACGCCCAGCTTCGTGCACAGCGGCCCGATGAACTGCAGCACGAAGACGCCCGCGACGATCACCGAAAGCATGATCTCCCGCGTATCGCCCTCGAAACGCTGGCTCGCCATGATCAGCAGGGCGATAGCGATCGTCCCTTGTTGATAGAGACAAAAGCCCAGATACTTCCGCACCGAAGGGACCGCCTTCGAGTACGCCGCCCCGATATACGATCCTGTTGTCTTGCCGACCACGCTCCCCACGATGTACGTACTCGCCAGCAGAACGATGACGCCACTGAGATGCACGTTCAACCGCGCGCCGATGATCACGAAAAACAGCACGTAAATCGGTGGCGATAGCCGGTGGATCAAATCGAAGCTCCGCCCACTCCGCCGAGGCGACAGATTCACCAGCGTCACCCCGCACGCCATCGACGACAGGATCGTGTCCAGCTCCAGCGCCGTCGCCGCACCGATCGAAAGCACAATCCCACTGATCGTGTAGATCAACGTGCGCTCGTCGTCATCCGTACGCCGCACCACCCAGTTCAGCGCGAATCCAATCCCCGCACCCATCGCCAAAGAGCCAAACACCTCGCGCACCGAGTGAAGGATCATTGTCAGGAAGCCGGCCTCGGCATGACCCGTCAGAAAGCTCGCCAGGCTCACACTTGTGATGTAGAGGATCAACGCCAGCGCATCGTCCAGCGCCACGATCGCCGTCAGCAGCGTCGTCAAGGGCCCGCGCGTCTTGTATTCCCACAGCACGTTCATTGTCGAGGCCGGGTCCGTCGCCGCACAGATCGCCCCGAAAACCACCGCCGCCGCCAGCGCCTCCTGCCAGTCCCAGAAGCACCACAGAGCCAGGAAGCTCAAAAGCGAGACCAGCAGAAACGCCACCCCGCCCTCGAACAGCAGGATCGCAAACACCTGCTTGCCGAATTTCGTGAAGATATCGCGCTTCAGTTCCCCCCCGATCAGGAAGCCGATCACCCCCAGCGCAAACGAGTTGAATGGCTCCAGAACCCCGATCGCCTCCTCACTGATGATCCCCAAGGCCGGACCCAGCACGACCCCGATCAGGATGTAGCCCACGATCTTGGGGATGTGCAGGATCTGCACGAGCTTCGCGCCCAGCGCCCCGGCGCACACGCCCACCCCGATCAGCAGCAGGACGTTTGTATGCTCAGTCTGTCCAAGTATGGTGTCGAATAGGCCGTTCATCTATCGCCGTTCAGAGAGTAACTTCCGGCAAGGATGCTCTGTAGACACGGGCTTCGGCGTGCGTGCCCCCATCGCCGGAAAGCACGTATCATAGGCGCAGAATCCCTCCTGTCAAAGGAAAACCCCGCCCCTGATCTCTCAGAGGCGGGGTCTAGTCCAGCATTCTCACGCCGGCGGGCAGCCGGCAGGGTGGGCAACTTGTTGCCCACGCGGTCTCTACTTCTTATCGATCGTCACGCCCGCCCACGCATCCGTCCGGAACGGCGAAGCAGGCAAACCAGCTTCGTTGTAAAGATTGCACACAGGGTTGTCCGCCCACGCATAGCGCACCGCCGCCGGTTCCTTCACCGCATCGCTACGCACGACGACCTTGTTGCCCTCAATCTTGGCATCCGCCCAAACGAATTGCTTGTCCGATCCGGCAACGGAGAACCCCTTCAGCGGCCCGCCGCCCTCGGCCACCAGCCCGCCACCAACGTGGTCGAACGCCAGCGTGACCGTATCGCCTTTGACCTCCATGCTCTTGTACATCGGCCCGGAATACACCACCTTCCTGCCGTATGTCTCAGCCAGCGCCCACAAAGCCAGTCGCTTGCCCACGTCCTGCTTGTTCCGCGGATGGATGTCGTTCGCCTCGCCGATATCGATGATCACCGCCATCCCCGTATTCGGCAGGCCCAGCGTCATCGTCTGTGCCTCGCGCAGCTCCGCCCACGCGCTATCGCCTGGCTCGTCCTTGACCGCCATGAAGTTCGCCAGTTGCACGAAACCGAACGGAAACTCCCCTTGCCCCCAGTTCTTCCACCAGCTCTTGATCATCGTCGGAAAAAGCTTGCGATACTGGTACGCCCGACCCGCGTTCGATTCGCCCTGGTACCAGATCGCCCCCTGGATGCCGTACGGGATCAACGGAGCGATCATCGCATTATAGAGCCCTGAAGGCGAATGCGGATGCCCCGGACCCATCGGCGCGTACGGGCGGCGGGGGGGCTGCTTGCCCTCAGCCTTCGCCTGCTCGGTCGCCTTCTCCCATTCCTTCAGCCGCTCCTTGTATTTCACCATAGCCTGCGGATAGTTCGCTACCGCCTCCTCCCAACGCTTCAAGATCGGCGCGAAGTCAGCGTCCGTCTTCATCATCGGTCCGCTCGTCCACGCCTCCGCAGGCGTCCCGCCCCACGACGTGTGAATCAGCCCGATCGGCACGTCCAGCTTCTTGTGCAGCTCACGCCCGAAGAAGTAGCCTACGGCCGTGAAGCCTGGAATCGTCTCAGGGGTGCACTCGGACCAGCTACCCGTGCAATCCTCTTGCGGCGCCTCCGCCACCTTGCGCTGTACGCTGAACAGACGGATCTCCGGATACTTCGCCGCCGCGATCTCTGCCTCGGCGTTGTTCGAGTTCTGCACCGACCATTGCATGTTCGACTGTCCTGAGCAGACCCACACCTCGCCGACCAGAATGTTCTTCAGCGCGAGCGTGTTCTTGCCGGTCAGTGTGAGCTCGTACGGACCACCCACAGGCGGCGTCTTGACCTTGATCATCCATTTCCCATCCGCCCCGGCCGTCACACGCCGCTCCATCGTGTACCAGCTAACCTTCAGATGTACCACCTCGCCCGCATCGGCCCAGCCCCACAAGGCGACCTTCTCGCCGCTCTGCAGAACCATGTTGTCACCGATCACCGAGGGCAAACGAATGTCGGCATTGGACGGCGCCGACGAAAACAGAATGGCAAACGCGACGACCACAAAAACCAGCGCTTTGAAACCAGCGTTCTGACGATACATTTTCTCTACTCCTTAAACGTACAATGACCTGTTTCACTTTCAGCAAGCCGGACGGCGTTCCGTCACGGCTGCGGTCCCTTCACTCCACGAAAACCCATAATGCTCGATTCCTTCAGGGGAAACTGTGTCGCCCCCGTCACCGCGTCACACGCCTCCGGCACCGCCATCCACGAGCCCCCGCGCACCAGCCGGAAACCATCCAGCCCCACGTGATACGACGTGGTGTACCAGTCCAGCGTCCACTCAGCCACATTGCCCGCTAGGTCCTCAACCCCGTAAGGGCTGGCAAACGCTCCGAAACTGCCCACCGGCGCCGTATACTCGAACCCGTCGCCGTCCCCGTCGAAGTTGCACCGGTAGACGCCGTTCGCATCCGGCGCTTCATCGCCCCAGGGGAAGATCCGCTCGGGCATCGGATTGGCCTGCCCCTTCGCCTTGTCCCCGTCCAGATAGAATCCCCCTCGCAGCGCCTTCTCCCACTCAGGCTCGGTCGGCAACCGCAGCCCGCACCAGCGCAAAAACGCCATCGCGTCGTACCACGACACATAGGTCACCGGATAGTCCTCGCGCCCCTCCGCCACGCCATAGGTGTGGTCGCTGTTCTGCACGATCCCGCACCGGTCCGTCCGGCTCATACGCCGATTCCAACCCGCCCCCTCGCCCCCGACCTCGTTCAGATAGTCCGTGTACATCCCGATCGTCGTCTCATACCGGGCCATGTAATACAGCGGCAGATCGGAGCTGGGCCTGCCCTTCTTCGATTCGTCCCGCCCCGCCCCGGGCAGGCTCTTCATCGCGAAATCGCCCGCCGGGATTCGCGCCATCGCCACACCGCGCACCTGCACCTCCACCTGCCCCAGGTCGACCACACCCGTCTGCCCCAGCCCCCACCAGACGACCTCCTTATGCCCCGGCCTCTCGACCATACCGAAGCCGTTGCCCTGGAGATAGTCAGGCGCCAGCAACTGCCACGTCTCACCGAAATCCTTGCTATACCGAAGAAAAACATACGCCGGCTTGGCCGCGGATAGATCGCCGGCCTCCAGATCGTACTCGATGACGATCTTCGGACCGCCCAACTCGGTGGGCTCTTGCCGCACCTTCACATCACGGATCTCAAGCCACCGGGCGTACCCACTGCCGCAGCACGTCGCCACCAACCCCACACAAAACAGGAGACGGTGCAAGCTCCTCTCTCTTGTCATCAACTCTTCCTCATGCGCTCGCGTGGTTGCCAGGCGACGGTTACACATTCTCCGGTATGGCCCAGCCCGTGCGGTATGCCCGTTTCAGGTACTTGTTCGCGTCCTCGCAGTTCGTAAACGATTCCGTCGCCGCATCGAACTCCAGCTTCTGATTGCCCACGCGATACGAAATGTTGGCTATGTGGAAAGGCAGCACCGAGAGGTGTCCGATCTCAACGTCGGATGTCGGCTTCTTCCGCGTGCGGACACACTCCATGAAGTTGTCCTGGTGCTCCTTGTCCGCCTGCCGCCCGTACTCGGAATGCACCAGTTCCCCGTCGCCGTCGTACGCCTCCCAGCCGCCCCCATGCCGGCCGAAATACATGAAGCCCTGCGTTCCCAGCACTTCAACCTTCGTGCTACAGAACGGCCAATTGGGAAACTGATCGGAGTCGCGAATGCCGGCTGTGATCTTCTTCATGTAAGGCGTCCACAGCGTCGCCTCCATCATCATCGTCAAACCGTCGTACTCAAACGTCGCCATCTGTGTGTCGGGCGCATCTCGACCATCACGCAGCGAGTAGATGGCACCTGTCTGCGAAACGGCGTTCGGATACGGTATGTCGTCAGTCAGAAAGCGAGCCAGATCGAACTGGTGCACCGCGTCCCCCGCAATGGGCCCGCAACTGTATTCCCACTGATTCAGCCACCGCCGCGACGGATTGTACGGCAGTTTCGCGGCCGGTCCGCACCACAAATCGTAGTCGAAGCCCGTGGGAACCGGCCCGTCCGGCGTATCCGCTTGCTTCGGGTGTTGCATCATGTTGTACACCCGCACCAGGTAGACATCCCCCAGCTTGCCCGACTTGATATATTCTTTGGCCTTGTGAACGTATGGGGCGCTGCGCGACTGCATGCCGACCTGCACCACCCGCTTGTATTTGCGGGCCGCCTCGACCATCTTGCGCCCTTCCCAGATATTGTGCGAAAGGGGCTTCTCAACGTAGACGTCCTTGCCGGCCTGGCACGCCGCGATCGTCCCCATCCCGTGCCAGTGGTCCGGCGTCGCGTTGATCAGCACGTCCACGTTTTTGTCGTCGATGATCCTGCGAAAGTCCTGCACCATCGCCGGGCGTCTGTCCTGCTCTTCCTCCACCGCGTTGCGCGCCCGCGCGAAACGCCGCGTGTTCGGGTCGCACAGATACGCAATCTCCGTTTCCGGCCGCTCTGCGAACTTCTGCGCCAGATACGTGCCTCGCCCTCCCAGACCCATCACCCCGATCACGACCTTCTCGTTGGCCCCAAGGCTCCGGCCCTGCGGAAACGCGGCAAACGCCGCCGCCGCACCCATAGACGTCTTCATGAAGTCTCGACGATTCAGTGGACTCATCTGTCTCTCCTTCTGCGATGGTGTGCCTCTTCCGCTCGTGCCCGATACTCCACCCCAGAGGCCACGGCGCCTGACCATAAGATAATAGGCATTTCCCGACCCACCGTAAAGGGCAAACGCGGCCAGGCCGGCGTCACGAATCCACAAGCCCCAATCCAAAATCCACAGTCGCCTTCTGCCCCCGCCCCCCCACAAAAAATGTCACTTTCGTCTTTACCCCATACCCACGGCACGCTATAGTAGGCCCCCAAAGGAAATTGCCTAAATTGCCCAGGGAGGATGTCCTATGGCTACGAGAACCCACATCAAATCGCTCTGTCTCGTCGTATGTGTTTTGGTCCTGGCGATCGCGTTGGCCGGCTGCAAGAAGAAGGACGACGCCCCGGATGATCCCAATGCGGCCGCCGCTACCCCCATCTCCAACACCGAGCACGCGATCGCAGACCCCCTCGATGCCGCCAGTGGACTCTTCCGGGAGCCCACCGCGAGTCTCCAGAACATCATCAAGGCCGCCAAGACCTGGAATGTTGCCTTCGAGCAGCGCTGGGGCAAGATCGCCCCGGACTTCACACTCAGCGATATAGAGGGCAATGTCCACACCCTCAGCGACTACCGCGGCAAGAACGTCGTCGTCGTCATCTGGGCCACCCACATTGGCACCTGCAAACTCCAGATCCCACCCCTCAAGGAGCTGCGGAAAGCCTTTGGAGAAAAGGACTTGGCCATTCTAGCCATCTCAAACGAGCCGCCGGGCATCCTCAAGGAATTCGCCCAGGCCCAGGAGGTCAACTTCACGGTACTCTCGGGCGGCGCGAATCTGGCGGCCCCCTTTGGCGAGGTTGAATACGCACCCAGCAGCTTCTTCATCGACCAACGGGGCAGGTTCAAACTGGCCACCACCGGCTTGGTTTCCACCGAGGATGCCAAGGCCATCGTGCAAGCCAAATAGGCCGCGGAATTCCCCAAAAAAAGCTGGACACCGGCCCGGATCGCCGCTAAAATCCAGGGTTTAGGCCATTTCGCGTACTTGAAACGAGCATTTAGAGGTTCAGGATCATGGCACATAAGAAGGGACAAGGCTCTTCCAGAAACGGCAGAGACAGCAACGCCCAGTACCGCGGCGTCAAGCTCTACGGCGGCCAGGCCGCCAAAGCCGGAGCCATCATCATCAGGCAGTGCGGCACCAAGTTCTTCCCCGGCGCCAACGTCGGCATGGGCAAGGACTACACCCTCTTCGCCACCGCCGATGGAACCGTCCAGTTCGCTGGCCGAAAGGTCCACGTGCTCTGATCGTTGCCTCAAATGCAGTGAGTCGTTATCAAAGGATGGTGAAAGCCATCCTTTTTTTGTAGGTCAATCTGATATCTGTGGGATGGGCAACTCGTTGCCCATGCGGTTTCCGCCCGAGCCAAGAGACACGAATTCCAATGTTTGTCGACGAAGCAAAAATCTGGGTCAAGGCCGGTGACGGCGGCAACGGGTGCGTCAGCTTCCGCCGCGAGAAGTTCATCCCCAAAGGCGGACCCGACGGAGGCGACGGTGGCCGCGGCGGACACATCTATTTCCAGGCCGTCGAAGACCTCGACACCCTCCTCGACTTCGCCGGCAAGCACCATTGGCGCGCCCAAAACGGCGGACACGGACAAGGCTCCAACAAACACGGCGCCAACGGACAGGACCTCGTCATCCGCGTCCCACCCGGAACCCTCATCTACGACACCGACTGGGACCTCCTCCTCAAAGACCTCGACGAACCCAACGCCAAGGTCCTCGTCTGCCGAGCCGGTCGCGGCGGCAAGGGCAACAAAGCCTTCGCCACCGCTACCCACCAGACCCCGCGCGAGGCCCAGCCGGGTAAGCCCGGCCAGGAGCGAAACCTCCGCCTCGAACTCAAGCTTATCGCCGACGTCGGCCTCGTCGGTCTGCCCAACGCCGGCAAGAGCACCCTCATCTCACGCTGCTCGGCCGCCCGGCCCAAGATCGCGTCCTACCCCTTCACCACCCTCGAACCCGTCCTCGGCATCATCGAATTGAGCGACTTCCGCCGCTTCGTCATGGCCGACATCCCCGGCCTGATCGAAGGCGCCAGCGACGGCGCAGGCCTCGGACACGATTTCCTCAAACACATCGAGCGCACCGCCATCATCGTCCACATACTCGACATCTTCCCCATGGACGGCACCGACCCCGTCGACAACTACCACACCATCCGCGCCGAACTCGAGCGACACAGCCAGGTTCTCGCCGAGAAACAGGAGATCATCGTCGCCAACAAAAGCGACCTTGATCCGGAAGGCGAAAAACTCGCCCACGTCCGCAACATGCTCGGCCCCGACATCCCCGCCATCTCCGCCGCCACCGGCCACGGAATCAAAGAACTGTCCGAATCACTCTGGCAAAAAGTCAAAGCCCTCAAGACCTGATCGCCCCCTTGCCGGTACGCCAGCACCCGAGATTGACAAGATCGGCCAAATAGATTACAAGCGCCCCTCGTGGGGCGTGTGGCGCCCGATTCAGAACGCAAGAGCGAACCCAGATTCCCAGGTGGGCTCATGAATATCGTCGCAATAGACATTGGCAACACCAACATCACCGTCGGCCTCTTTCTCGATGGCAAGGAGGATTCCGTCCAATCCCTGCCCGGTGCCGATGAAACAGAATTGAGGAGCGCCCTCCAGACGGCCTGGCAGAAGATCCCCGTCCTGGAGGCCTCCGCCGAAGGCAGACGCGACGGCGTCATCGTCGTTAGCTCCGTCAAACCCGCCTGGACCGACTCCGTCCGCCAGGTGGTCCAGGAAGACCTCCAGGAGAAGATCATCCTCATCGGCGACGACATCCCGCTGCCCATGTCCGTTTGGACGGACGAGCCCCATCAAGTCGGCACCGATCGCCTCGCCGCCGCCGCCGCTGCCTATGCCGTTGTCGAAGACGCCGTCGTCGTCGCCGACTTCGGCACCGCCGTCACCATCGATCTGGTCGATGCCAACGGCGTCTTTCAAGGTGGCGTCATCCTCCCCGGCTTCGAGATCAGCGCCCAGGCCCTCAAGGACCATACCGCCCAGCTCCCCAAGATCACCGTCCACCGCCCCGAATCCCCCTATGGCAAGAACACCGCCGACGCCATTAACGCTGGCCTTTACTACTCCGTCATCGGCGCCATGGAGGAGATCATCCGCCGCTACGCCGACACCGTCGGACGCTGGCCCCAGACCATCATGACCGGCTCCGCCGCCGCCACCATCAAGGACGACTGCCCCTTCGTCGACAACTACGTTCCCCACCTCGTCATCATGGGCATCGTCCTCGCCTACCAGAAATACCTCGAAACCAAAGCCGAGATCGGTTGAGGATACGGCAATGGCGGCCCTGGCCATTCCACGTCTGCTCTACGAAGAATGGGTGTGGATGGCCATCTGCCTGCCACTGCTGGCCGCGATTCTCGCCATACGCCATTTCCGCCGTGAGCCACCGCCCAAACCTCACCCCTTCTTCCTCAGACACAGGCAGACCATCAGCCGCGTCTCGGATGTCTTCATAATCTGTTTCGTCTCGGCGATGGTTGTGTTTGTCGTTTGGTTCTCCTTTTGGGATCTCGTGGCTAGCCCCGCTGAGGACGAATTCCGCAGGCAGACAGACTGGCAATTCGCTTGGGGGATCTTCACCGGTGGTATGACGATAGCCTCAGCATGGGGAGGCTTTCTGGTCGGTTTGCTCTCGGTCTTTCAGGCCAACATCACCCCCTTCAAGCGGATTGTCCTTCTCGTCTTGTGTCTCCTGCCGGTCGCTTTCGTTGTGTCGAACCTGTCGGTGCTCCATTCCGACCAAGGCTGGCGGGAAATTCCCTTGGTTGCTCTGTGTGTGCTTCCAAGTTGGCTTGTCAATGGACCGCCCGTGTTGACAGGCCAACCCTTCTCCCGCATCATGTGGCGCCTCATGCGCAAGCTGAACCTGGCTCCCGCCGATCATTCGGAATGGTGGTGATACCCTCGTGGACGTCTTCGCAGCAGTTATGACCGGGCCCGGCGCAGCCGCCATCGCCACCATCCAGGTGTATGGTCAGTCCGCCGGGACGATCCTCAGCAAGGTCTTCAAACCGGTAGGGGGCCAGCCCGCCAACTTCGAAACCAGCCGCATCTTCCTGGGTCACATCACCGATGGCCCCAACACCATCGACCAGGTCACCATAGGCTGCGAGGCCCCCCAGCAGTTCGCCATCCACTGCCACGGCAACCCCATCATCGTCCAGGCCATCATGGCCCTCCTCCACGACCACGGCGTCCAGCTATGCACGGCCGAGCAGTTGCGCGCCAGAATGCTCAGCGCCGGTGAACCACAGTCTGCGATAGCCTCCGAAGCGAACCTCGCCTTGGCAACGGTCAAAACACTCCAAGGCGCGCGCATCATCACCAGTCAGGTAAAC
>Ga0272442_10010994_pt1 | contig 11088 bp, 6 predicted proteins | sample SSMForm2O_FD_200262 | JGI IMG/M metagenome (GOLD analysis project Ga0272442, IMG submission 200262) | Marine sediment archaeal communities from Little Sippewissett salt marsh, Falmouth, MA, United States - SSM-Form-2O | ecosystem: Environmental > Aquatic > Marine > Wetlands > Sediment ...
CCACGTCCACGCCGGCGGGCGCGACCTCATCCGCGTCACCGACGATGGCTGGGGTATGTGCCGCGACGACGCCCTGCTCTCCATCCAGCGCCACTCCACGTCGAAGGTGAAGGACGCGGTCGATCTCGAGCGCATCGGCACCTACGGCTTCCGCGGCGAGGCCCTCCCGTCCATCGCATCGGTATCTCGCCTGGAGATGGTAACGCGCGAGCGAGATGCCGACTCGGGCGTCAGCGTGATCGTCGAGGGCGGCGAAGTCCGTTCGGTCTCCGAGGTCGGCGCGTCGAGCGGCACGACCATCACAATCCGGAGTCTCTTCTTCAACACGCCTGCCCGCGCCAAGTTCCTCAAGTCGCAGGCGACCGAGATGCGTCACATCGTTTCGTTCTTGTCCGCACAGGCGATCGCCCGACCGGACGTCCTCTTCCAGGTCCACTCCGGCCAACGCGAGCTCTTCACGGCCTCGCCCACGTCCGACTTGCCCAGCCGCATCGCGCACGTCTTCGGCGAGGAGATTGCCTCCGCGCTTGTGCCCGTCTCCGGAGAAGCCGGCGACTTCGTCCTCTCGGGCCTTGTGGGCCTCCCGACCGCAGGCCGCCGCACCCGCGACATGCAACTCCTCTTCGTCAACGACCGCTGCGTCCACGACCGCGCGGTCATGCAGGCCTTAGCCCAAGCCTATCGCGGCCTGGTCGCGCCCGGTACCTTCCCGCCCGCCTTCATCTTCCTGCAGGTCAACCCGCGCTACGTCGACGTAAATGTCCACCCGGGCAAGCGCGAGGTGAAGTTCGCCGACTCGTCCGCCCTCTTCTCGCTCGTGTCGAACGCGGTGCGCGGCGCGGTCTCGGGTGCGGCGTTGGGTGATAAGTCAGGTTGGTCTCCGCAGCGCGTTGAGCAAGCCGTCTCCGGTTACATGGCGAGCAAGGGCGGGGAGCGGCCCGTGTCGAGTGAAGGTGCGCATGGGCGAGCAGGCAGGTCTGCAGGTGGCGGTGCGCAACAGACCCGCTTCGCATCTGCTCCGCCTCCCGCCGACTCGGGCCCGTCGGTGGCGCAGTCGGTGCCCGCCCCAACGCCGCTTGAGCCCGGCGCCTCGCTGTCGGGCCTCACGTACATCGGCTCGGTAGGCTCCACCTATCTCCTTTGCGCGGACGAGTCCGGCCTTGTCATCATCGATCAGCACGCCCTTCACGAGCGCGTCCTCTATCAGCGCCTCATCGAGTCCACGCCGGCCCGCCGGCCGGAGGTCCAGCCGCTGCTGATACCGCTCACGGTCTCGCTCAGCCGCCGCGACGCGACGCTTGCGGCCGAGTACGCCCCGGTTTTTGCGGAGATGGGTCTGGAGGTCGAGGGCTTCGGCGACTCGGACGTCGTCGTGCGCGCGATGCCGGCCGTCTTCGGTCCGGTGGACGCCCAGCGCTTCATTGTCGACGTGATAGGGGAGTTGTCCGAGCGCGGCCGCAGCGCCCGCGCTCAGGAGATGCGCGAGGCCGCCGCCGCGGTCATGGCCTGCCATGCGGCCGTCAAGGCGGGCGACCCGCTCGGCGACGAGGAGGCCCGCGCTCTCATCAGGGCCGCCTCCGCCATCCCCGGCTGGATGACCTGCCCGCACGGCCGCCCGACGGCTCTGCGCGTCGGCGCCGCCGAGCTCGCCCGCAGGTTCCACCGCTCGTGACCGCACCTCTCATTCCCGTCCTCGCCATTGTCGGCCCCACGGGCGTCGGCAAGTCGGCGATCTCGCTTTCCGTTGCCGAGAGGGTGGAGGCCGAGATCGTCTCCGCCGACTCCATGCAGCTCTATCGGGGCATGGACGTCGGCACGGCCAAGCCCACCGCGGCCGACCTTGCCCGCGTGCCGCATCACATGATAGATGTACGTGAGCCGGGCGATTATTGCAGCGCCGGCGACTACGCGCGCGAGGCCGCACGGTGCATCGCCGAGGTGCATGCTCGGGGCAAGCGCGTGCTCGTCGTGGGCGGCAGTGGTCTTTACATCCGCGCGTTGCTTGCGGGGCTTTCGCCGGAGGCGCGCGACGACGACCTTCGCCGCCGGCTCCGCGCTGAAGCCGCCGCCGGCGGGTCGCAGCCGCTTCACGACCGCCTTGCGCGGCTCGACCCCGCTTCCGCCGCGCGGATATCCCCTTCGGACTCCTTGCGCATCTGCCGCGCGCTTGAGGTGATAGAGGTCACGGGCCGCCGGCTCGGCGATGTCCATGCCGAAGGCGCGAGTCCTCCGCCCTACGACGTCACGATGGTCGCCCTCACGATGCCCCGGCGCGATCTCTACGCCCGCATCGATGCCCGCGTGGACGCCTTCATGCGGGCCGGCTTCCTCGACGAAGTCCACGCGCTTCTCGCCTCCGGCGTTGACCCGGACTGCCCGGCCATGCAGGCCATCGGTTACAGGGACCTGGCCCGCCATCTGCGCGGCGAGTGCATTCTGGCCGAGGCCGTGCGACTCACCAAGCGAAACACGCGCCGCTTCGCAAAGCGCCAGCTCACCTGGTTCCGCGGAGAGGGTGACGCCCTCTGGATCGACCTTGGGTCCTCCGCCGACCCGGTGGCGGACGTGCTGGCGCTGGCCGGTTTTTGAGGTTGCGGCGGCCGCGCGCCTGCTGTAGCATGGCCGCCCCGACGACGGCTACGACCTGTCGAGTAAGGTACAGTCGGGAGGGCCGCTGGGGCATTCGCGCTGAGTGCAGGGCGTGCAACGATTCGTCGGCAGACGCAAACGACTCGTCGAGTAAGGGGTGGTTATCGGGGTTGGGGTCCATGTGTGGGCACCCGATGACCCTGATGTCGCCGCTGTCCACGCGTCAGCAGCGGTACGAAGTACCGCACCGGGAGCACAAGCATTGTGCTGCACCGGGAGCACAGGCCCTGTGCCGCACCGGGAGCACAGGCTCTGTGCTGTAGGCTGCGGAGAGGAGCAACTGAGTCATGGCGAACAGAGGCGCAGCGAACCTTCAGGAGAGTTTCCTCAACCAGGCCAGGCGTGACAGTTTGCTTTTGTCGATCCGGCTGGTCACCGGCACGGAGCTGAAGGGTCGCATCGATGGTTTCGACAACTTCACCGTGATCCTCGTGGACAACACTTCGCGGCGCCACATGATCTACAAGCACGCGATAGCGAACATCACGATGCTTGGCACTCCGCGCCGCAAGCCGGTGCCGGGTAAGGGGGGACAGCGCCGGCCACCCAGACCCGACGAGCGCCCGGCCGAGGCGGGGTCGTCCGAGAAGGCGGAGCCGAAGGACAAGCCACCGTTCAACCCGGCGATGCAGAAGCTGGCGGGTTTGGCGGAGGCGTCCAAGCCGCAGCCGCCCGCCGAGACCCCGGCCCCGGCCCCGGCTGCCGCCCCGGACCTGGCAGAGCCGTCCGCGCCGCCACCGCTGTCCGAGGACAAGCCGTCCGAGGACAAGCCGTCGGACGTTTGAACGGCAACGACTTGTCGAGTAAGGTTGAGTCGCGCGCGTCGCTGCAGAGCGCGCCCGAAGTGTGACGTAGCGTGTGGAACCGTTCGCCGGCAGAGGCAACGACTTGTCGAGTAAGGTGAAGTTGAGAGCTTCGTTCCGGCACCCGCGCGAAGTGTGATGTAGGGTCTGCGACGATGTGCCGGCAGTGGCAAACGACTTGTCGAGTAAGGGGTAGTTGTCGGGGCTAGGCTCCATGTGTGGGGAACGGATGGCCTCGATGCCGCCGATGTCCACCCGTCAGGAGCGGTACGAAGTACCGCACCGGGAGCACAAGCTTTGTGCCGCACCGGGAGCACCAGCCTTGTGCCCTGGAAGGATGAAGTGATGCGCACATTCCCTCGTTCGTAGCTGACGGAGCTAATCACCTCCATGTATGGGCGTAGTGCGCCCGCCGGGGCGTCCGCGTGCCCCGCAAGCGATTCGGAGGTCGACCGTGACGAGGGAACCCATATCCACTCAAGACGACTCGCCCGAGAGGGCGGTGCTGGTCTCCCCGCGTTTCTCCGACCGATCCGTCTGGGACTCCGACGATGCGTTGCGCGAGTTGAGGGAACTGGCGCGAACGGCCGGGGCGGAGGTGGTCGAGTGTCATTCGCCGTCTGTGCGGAGGCCGTCGGCGGCCACGCTTCTGGGCCGCGGCGCCTTGGAGGCGCTTCGGGCGGCCGTCTCCGACACGCAGGCGGACCTGGCCATCTTCGACTGCGATCTCTCACCCGCGCAGCAGCGCAACGTTGAGGAAGCCCTCAGCGCCAAGGTCATCGACCGCACGCAGATCATCCTGGACATCTTCGCGGGTCGCGCCCGGACGCGTGAGGGCAAGCTCCAGGTCGAACTCGCACAGCTCAACTACCTGCTCCCGCGCCTGACGGGGCGCGGCGTATTGCTCTCGCGCCTCGGCGGCGGGATAGGCACGCGCGGCCCCGGCGAGACCAAGCTCGAGGTCGACCGCCGTCGCATCCGACGGCGCATTCACCAGCTCGGCCGCGAACTCTCCGCCGTTCGTCGCCACCGCGACGTCCAGCGCAAGCGCCGCGAGGGCGTTCCTCTGCCCGGCCTGGCCCTTGTCGGCTACACCAACTCCGGCAAATCCACGCTCCTCAACCGCCTCACCGGAAGCGACGTGTTGACCGAGGACCTGCTCTTCGCCACGCTCGATCCCACCTCGCGCCGCCTCACGCTCCCCAACAATCAGTGCGTGGTGATCTCGGACACGGTGGGTTTCATCCGCAACCTGCCGCACCACCTGGTTGCTGCGTTCCGCGCGACCTTGGAGGAGGTCGTCGAGGCCGATCTGCTCCTCCACGTCATTGATGTCAGCCACCCGCACAGCGGCGAGCAGGAGAGGGTGGTGCGCGAGGTGCTGGGCGAGCTGGGCGCCGCGCAGACGCCCTCGATCGTGGTGTGCAACAAGGTGGACTTGTTGGCGGACCGTTCCGACCTGCCGCGTGTACTCTCGGCTTACGAGCGCGCGGTGGCGACGTCGGCGCTCCACGGTGAGGGCCTCGACGAGCTTCTCCGGATGGTGATGGAGGTCGTCGCTGCCGGGAGGCGCGTGGTCCGCCTGCGCATACCCCAAGCCCGCGCCGGCGTCCTCAGCCGCATCCACGAGCACGGCCGTCTCATCTCGGAGGAGTACGAGGGCAACGACGTACTGGTCGTGGCCGAGGTGGGCGAGCACCTTGCCGCCCGCCTCGCCGAGTTCGTCGTCGACTAGTTCCTCCCGACGGGTCTAGAGGCGAACGGCGAGTGGTTCATGGGATGAGTCCCTCACGTTGTTGTGGGTGAGGGCTGCCCCGCCCCCATCGGTGACGGTTGACGACGCCCCGTCGGCTACGACGAGTGGTTCAGGGACGAGTCCCTCGCGCTGTTGTGGGTGACGGCTGCCCTCTCCCGAGCGACGACCGGTGAGGATGCGCCGCCGGCGAAGACGAGTGGTTCAAGGGATGGGTTCTGCGCCCCGTCCTGCGTGTGGGCCGACCCTCTCCCGACCGGCGACGGCCGAGGATGCCCCGCCGGCGAAGACGAGTGGTTCAAGGGAGGGGTTCCGCGCCCCGTCCTGTGGCTGGGCCGACCCTCTCCCGGCCGATGACGGCCGAGCCCTCCTCCGTTGGGATGTAGATGGACGGTTTGCGTTGGGCCGGAAGGACTTAGGCCCGCCCCAGGGCCTTCGCTGAGGCCCACCGGGGCCCCGCCGATCCCCTCCGGCGCAAATCCCCTCAAGCCGGTCGCCCTTTCCGCCGATACGCCTGATAGAGAAGAAGTGTGCGTTAAAGACAGAGGCCCGGGAGGGTTGACACCGGAGGACGATCCGACATGACACACGCCCGTGCGATCATAAGCGCTCTTGGGATAGCCGCCGCGCTCTGCACCGCCGCGTTCGCCCTGACGGAGGAGGCCGGCTCGCCGGTCGCGGCGGCCGATCAGTGCTGGGGCTCGGTCACGGTGGCCGTCATGGGCCTCGACGACGAGGCCAAGCTGGTGTTCGGCTCCCGCGATGACAAGGTCTACGTGGTGAACGCGGACGGCACGCCCGTCGAGGGTTGGCCCGTGGCGACCGGCGGCGACGTCGACGGCACGCCCGCCGTGGGCGACGTCGACGGTGACGGCAACGCCGACGTGGTCGTCGGCTCCTGGGACGGCAAGGTCTACGCCTGGTCCGACACCGGCGAGGCGCTGATGGGCTGGCCGGCGGCGACGGGCGGCGGCATCAACGGTTCGCCCGCCCTTGCCGATCTCGACGGCGACGGCGCCATGGAGGTGGTCATCGGTTCCACGGACGGCCAGCTCTACGTCATCGACGGCGACGGCACGTCCATGCCGGGCTGGCCGGTTCCGGTTTCGGGCCAAATACAGTCGGCGCCCTCGGTGGCCGACATCGATGCTGATGGTATGTACGAGATCGTCGTCGGCACGACGGGCGGCCGGCTCCACGCCTTGGAGGTCGATGGGGTGGCGGTCGCTGGCGGGTGGCCCGTCGTGCTCGACGGCGAGTGTCTCTCGTCGGGCCCGGCGGTGGGCGACCTCGACGCAGACATGGCGAATGAGATCGTCGTCGGAACCGCGGCCGGGACCCTGTACGCGTTCGAGGGTGACGGCGCGCAGGCGTGGACGACGAACCTGGCCGCCGGCGCCGTCTACGGCTCGCCCGCGCTCGGCGACTTCGACTGCGACGGCGACATGGACGTCGTCGTCGGGTGCTACGACCAGCGGCTGTACGCGCTGGAGTCCGACGGCACCGTCTGGGCGGGCTGGCCTCGCGTTACGACGGGTCAGCTCATGCGCGGCGCGGTTCTCTCCGACGTGGACGGCGACGGGTGCCCCGAGGTGGTCTACTGCACGTGGTACGGCAGCCTGAATGCGATCAAGGCGGACGGCGGCCCGGTCGCCGGTTGGCCTGTCAGCATAGGCGGCAACGCGGTCGCGTGCCCGACGCTGGCGGACGGAGACCAGGATGGCGACCTCGAGGTCTACGCGACGTCTATCTCGGGCGAGCTTCGCTTCTACGATTGCGGGGCCGACTCCTACGCCCCGGACGCCATGCACTGGGCGCACTGGCGGCACGACCCGCGGTGCTCTGGGGCCTTCACCCAGACGGGCGGACAGCTCCCGCCGGGCTGGAGTCTCATCTCGCTTCCGCTTTCGCCGGCGGTCCCGGCCGCCGACGTCGTCTTCCGCACGCTCACCGACGCCGGCAACGACCTGACGGAAAACCTGCACCGCTTCACGAGCAGGCTCGGCTTCCAGACCTATCCAAACGATTTCTCCGACCTCGAAACCGGCCGCGGCTACTGGCTCATGCTCGAGCAGGGCGGCCACGTGCGCCTGAGTGGCACCGCCTCCGTCGTCGAGCGCCGCATTCCCATAAAGGGCGGGTGGAACCTCATCGGCCATCCGTTGGGCGAGAGCATCCGCCTTTCCGACGTGAGGGTCACGGACGGCCGCAGCGAGTGGACGTGGATGCAGGCGGTGGATGCGCATCTCGTTCAGGAGACGCTGTTCTATTTCGAGGGCGTATACATGCGGTGCAACCCGACGGGCGCCGGAGACTCCGACGTCCTGCGGCCGGGTCTGGGCTACTGGCTGCTCTGCCTCGACAAGACCATGGAGCTCAGCCTCGTCATAATGGAGTAGCAGCGGGCTTTGGTGGTGGGGGACAGCGCCCCGGAAGTCGCACGTCCGCCCGGGGCGCTGTTTTGCGCCTAGTGTGAGACGGCGATGACGCCTCTCATCCGCCAGAAGCCGGTCCCGGGCCCTTCGGTCGCCCGGTATCGGAACCTCCCACCCCGCGTCGGCGTGATATCCAGGTAGGCCGTCTCTCCGCGCTTTGCGACGAGGACGGCCGCTACGCCCTCTATCTTGAGCCGGTAGGTTGCGTCGTGCGCGGTGAAGGCTATGCGCAGCGGCGCGTCGATGCGCGTTGTGATGAGGTCCGGTCGGAGGCTCCCGCGCGACGCCTCTATCCTCACGGTGCGCGCGATTGCCCCGGGCGCAAACCCCTTCTCCTCCATCACCAGTCCGCGGCTGACGCAACCGCCCGCGGTCAGGCACGCCAGCGCAAGCGTCAGCGTCCCCACAGCCCGTACTTGACGATGCACCATATCGCTCTCACTCCGTCCTTCCAGCCTATCTTCTTGCCCTCTTCGTAGGTGCGCCCGCTGTAGGATATCCCCACCTCGTATATCCTCAGGCCCAGCCTGGCCACCTTAGCCGTCACTTCCGGCTCGATGCCGAAGCGGTTCTCCCTCAGCGTCATGCCCTGGATCACCTCGCGCCGGAAGCATTTGTAGCACGTCTCCATGTCGGTGAGGTTGAGGTTTGTGAACACGTTCGACAGCAGAGTCAGGAATCGGTTCCCGCAGTAGTGCCAGAAGAACAGCACGCGGTGCGGCTCGGAGCCGACGAACCGCGAGCCGTAGACGACGTCCGCCACGCCGGTCTGGATGGGCCCGAGCAGTTTCGGGTATTCGGCGGGGTCGTATTCGAGGTCGGCGTCCTGGACGATGATGCAATCGCCCGTAGCGGCCGCGAAGCCGGTCCGCAGGGCGGCGCCCTTGCCCATATTGCGCTCGTGGAGGATTATTCTGTCGACCTGTCCCTCGATCTCGGCGAGGGCCTCGCGCGTGCCGTCGGTCGAGCCGTCGTCGACGATGATTATCTCGACCTCGACGGGCGACGCCTTTATCCGCCGGACGATCTCTGCCAGCGTATCCCGCTCGTTGTAGACGGGCACGATAACGGACAGTCTCACGGGGCTGTCTCCTTGGGTTTGCCTTTGCGGTCTCCTCTGTTATCATAGCGAGGCGGGGCGTGGATGCAAGCGCGGTTGCGCATACGGCTAAGGCGATGTGGTTCAGGGGGGTGGGGCAGGGGGGCGTTCTCCGGCGGCGCGATTGCTCTTGGAGTGGACGAGGGCTTCTCTTTGCGACGATTGCTCCTCTGTCTGATCTTTGTGGCGTGCAACTGCCCCGTCTCTGACGGAGCGGGTTCCCTTGCTGCCCCGGGCGAGCCCGCCCCCGTCGAGCTGAACATCTGGGAGATCCCGCCGTCGTGGCGTCGTGACCCGGCCGGCCGCTCAGCCCGGAAGGTATACGAGGCGTTCACGGAGGCCCACCCGCACATCCGCGTGGTGGGCGGCGGGGCCGAGGCCGGCGTCCGCATCCTCAACGTCCCCGGCGAATCCACCTTTCTCCTCGCCATGGCCGGCGGCATAGCCCCCGATGCCTTCTCCGTCTCCATCCGCACGGTCCCCGCCTATGTCGAACAGGGCTTCATCCGTCCCATCGACGAATTCTGGGATCCTTGGGCCGACAAGGGGCGCATCCCGCCGAAGATCCGGGCGATGGCCAGCTCCAGCGGTCACGCCTGGGGCGTGCCCATCGAGGGCGGCGTGATGGGGCTTATCTACCGCAAGGACAAGTTCGAGGAGGCGGGGCTCGACCCGGACAGCCCGCCGCAGACCTGGGATGAGCTCTACGAGTACGCACGCGCCTTGACCTTCCCCGAGCGCAACCAGTACGGCTTCGCGCTGACGAGTCCGGGCGCCGCCGGCGGCTCCCCCGAGCTGGCGGGCGCTCTCTTCACCACCTTCCTGTGGCAGGCCGGAGGGCACCTCGTCGACGAGGTCAGCCCAGGCGTATACGCGGCCGCTTACGCAAGCCCGGAGGGCGTGGCGGCCGTGCAGTTCGTCGACAAGCTCCGCTGGCAGCCCTGGACCCGCTGCGCCGAGTGCGACGACGCCCCGTTCGACATCACGCCGCAGATGCTGCAGGGCGGCGCCGCGGTCTGCCCGTTTTGCGGGGCGAAGCTGCCGATCGCCCGGCTCGAGGCCGAGGGCCGGCTCTACCGCGGCGTCCTCCTCAACTATTTCACGACGGGGACGGGCTTCGGGATAGGCGACTTCCAGGTCGGCCGGCTGTGCATGATCTTCGGCGACCCGCACGTCCAGGTCCGGGCCTTTTCAGAGGGCATGCCGCTCTACAAGATAGGCGTCGGGGCTCTCCCGGCGGGTCCGGCCGGTCCTGCTGCGATGATGGGCGGCGCGCTCCACTGCATAAACGGTACGTTGACCGACCGCCGCAAGATAGAGGCCGTCTGGGAGTACATCGCCTTCCATCACAGCCCCGCCGCAGACGAGATCCGCACGCGCATATACGTCGAGGACGGCTACGGCAATCTGGTCGACCCCAAGCTCCTGGCCGAGTTCGGTTACGACTGGGTGTTGGACGAGCTTACGCCGCGCGAGCGCGAGCTGCGGGGCCTGCTGTACGAGGGCGCCAGGGTTGTTCGAGTCTTCCCCGGCTCGCGCCCTCTCGAGGCGATCCATCTCCGCCAGGTGATGGATGCCGCTCTCACGGCCCCGGTGGATGCGGCGTCGCTTCTCTCGCGCTCGGCCGAGTCCGCAGATGAGGAGCTTTTCCACCCGACCACGCCGGAGGAGGCGCGCCGCCAGCGCCGCTTGGCGCAGGCGATCTTCTCGGTCGCTGTGGTTTTGGCCGTTGTGGGTTTCGGCTCGGCGATCCGGATGCTGGTCCAGACGGCCCGCGCGGGCGCGGGCGTCGGTTTCCAGCGTGTCCCCGTTTCACGCCAGCTCGCCGCCTGGTGCTTCATGATCCCCGCGCTGCTGTCCATACTGCTCTGGCAGTACTATCCGCTTGCGCGCGGCTCGGTCATGGCCTTCCAGGACTACTACCTCGTCAAGCCCTCCGTCTTTGTGGGCCTGACGAACTTCATCGAGGCCGTCAGCACGAAGCTGTTCTGGGTCGCATGGCGCAACACGCTCACTTACGTGATTCTTGCGCTGTCGATGGGCTTCTGCCTCCCCATATTCGTAGCGCTTCTGTTGTCGGAGGTCCCCCGCGGCAAGCTGGCCTACCGCATGATCTATCTCCTCCCGGCGGCCACTTCGGGCCTTGTCATCATGATGATGTGGTGGTGGTTCTACGACCCGACGGAGGCGGGTCTGTTCAACTCGCTCCTGGCCAGGGTGGGCCTGCCGGCCCAGCAGTGGCTCAACGACTCCCGCCTGGCGATGGCCTGCATCATATTGCCCGGCGTGTGGGCCGGAGCGGGTCCCGGTTCCATCATCTACCTGGCGATGATGAAGTCGATTCCCGAG
>Ga0272442_10010998_pt1 | contig 11087 bp, 8 predicted proteins | sample SSMForm2O_FD_200262 | JGI IMG/M metagenome (GOLD analysis project Ga0272442, IMG submission 200262) | Marine sediment archaeal communities from Little Sippewissett salt marsh, Falmouth, MA, United States - SSM-Form-2O | ecosystem: Environmental > Aquatic > Marine > Wetlands > Sediment ...
AAGGAGGCGAGCAGAAGGAGAGGCAAGGACCTCATTTCCAGGACAGCATGGTCAATCGTTCGCTTCAGGACGCACAGAAAGAGCACAGCCAACAGACATCCCAGGATGGTGCGCCAATCCTTGCGCACAATCTTGAGCAGGGAAATGCCGAAATGGAAAGCCAGAAGACCAAACCCAAAGGGAATGATGGCTTCAAGAGCCCACTTGGGAACACCTTCCACAGCGGACGTTCTGTCACCGAAGACGAGTTGAATCCCGCCCCGGCATAGAAGGAGACAGAAGACGCTGGATAGCGTCAAAATCAATCCCCTCAATGGATTCATCCACTTGACGGGAAGCATTCTCTCCAAGAGATCGATCTTGATATGTTTCGATTGAGATGCTGCCAGACAGGCGCCAACAAAGGCCACCCACAGGACCAGGTACTGGGAGAGGGCGGGACACAGCGTATCCAGTCGGGACAGTCCTCCTGCCCCATCGAATAGGTTTCGCCACCATCGATGAACAGGTTGTACCATGGCCAGGATAGACATCGCGGCCAGTAAAAGGATGACGAAGCTTCTTTCGAGACGGCCTGGCACATCCTTGAGGAATGACTGGATCTTCACGGCTGCTTCTCTTTGTCGCGAAATTCCTGCAAAAGCCCCATTACGCGATCCAGCAACTCTTTGGGATAGACCGAGTCGGTAAGCGCGTCCCTTGTCTTCCTTCCCGCCTCCAGAAACGCCTCCTTATCGGAGAAAGGAACGCTCTTGACCCCTGCTCCTTCGATCTGTACTACGGCCTCTTCGTTCTCCTTGCGGGTGATCTCTGTGAGTCGGGCCATCTCCTTTTGAGTCTCATCGAGCAGGATCCCTTGAAGTTGCGGTTTCAGTGAATCGAACACGCTTTTCTTGATAAGAACCGCGCCTGTTGAATGAGTCAACGGTATTTGGCTCATCGTACTCACCTTGGTGAACCATTGTAGTCCCACACACCCCACAGGATGCGCATAGACCGTGTCAACCATTCCTGTCTGAAGCCCGGTCAAAACGTCCGTCACTGGAAGGGCTATGGGCGTAGCGCCCAGGTGTTTCAATGTGGCTTCGGCGATGGGGTCCCCAGCCCATGACCACGGCTTCAGGGATCGCATATCGGCAGGCTTTCCAATCCTCCGTTTGGAATAAAGATGGACAAACCCTACTTCTGCCCAGGCCAAGAGAACGAATCCTTGCTCTTGGAACCGCTCCGCAAAATGAGCAAAAAGGGCCTCATGGACGAAATCCACCTCTTCATAACTGCTAAAAAGAAAGGGCACGTCCAGGACCCGCACTTCTGGGAGAATTTCGCCGAACCCTACGCCAGTAAATCCAGCTGCGTGGATCTGTCCCATCTTGATTTTCCTCAACACTTCCAGCTCGTCCCCGGCCACAGCTCCAGGATAGACTTTAAGCTGAAGCTGTCCGTTCGATCTTTCTTTCAGTCCTGCTGTCAGCTTCTCCATCGCCTTCACGGGACTGGTACCTTTAGGAGCGATGGTCGCAAACTTGATCCTCGTCTGGGCACAGACCGAAGAGGCAAAAGCCAGACAACCCAGCATCAAGACCGATCTTCGTAGCCAAGCGCTTCTCATGGTGAACTCCTCGTTGTAGGCGGCATCGTTCAAAAGAAAAGCTCTTCCGTCTCCCGAAGAAGGCGTTCTGCTCTCCTTCGGGCCACCTGATTCATTAGAATCAACTCGTCCTGCTCAGCCGCCGATGACTTTTCCACTCCCTGCAGCAATTCCTCAAATAGAGCACGGTCTTGCATCTGAACCGCATAATTCTCGGCAAAGAGGACGCGAGCCATTAAATTCTTCTCTTCAGACAAAGCGATACAGCGCTCAAAGTGGCGCCTTCCCTTCTCAGGATCTCCGCCGAGAAGGGAAGGACGGCAGGAATAGAAGACACCTGCCATGAGATGCGGACCTCCAAAGAAGTAATGCTCGTCCCGATCAATCATCCATTGAAGGGCTTGTTCCACCAAGGGCAGCTGACTGACAGCTTCCGGATCGTCCCTAGATCCGTTCACCCATGACGCCCACGCGGATAGCGTCCAGAAGAAGAGCGGCAACTCTTTTTGCCTGCTCTTTAAAAGGGCGTCGACCAGCGCATCCCCATCTCGTCCAGCAATCGAGTCAAGCAATGAAGGGCTGCCGCTTAAGGCGCCAAGACCATCCGTCATCGCTTTTCGATAGATGGCCAACGCTCTCTCAGGATCCTCTTCCTCGACAAACGCCATCGCAAAGCTACACCGACCTTGAACGGACAACCTTACCAGCTTGCGGTCGTTGGGTTTGGACCGCAGCAGGCCGTCCAGCAGCTTGATATCAGAGGCCAGGCTATATTTCGCCAGTTCCAAATCGTTTTCAGATTGAAGAGCGACTACGGCGTCTTCGAAAACCCCCCCCATGGAAGATGCGACCATCCCCTTGATGGAACAACCCACCAAGGTTGGACACAAACAGAACAGAATGGTGTACCTTATCAATGGAGCCATGATGCCTTTCCGTGACAAGATCATATCGTGACCACCCTTTGCGCTTCAAACAGATCGGGGAAGTCCTTGGCAAAAGGGGCATCTCAAAGCAGGGAAAAAGCGCCTCAGGGACGGACTGTCTGGTTGTTGTTCCTGATGACCCTCTTGGTTTTCTCCATCTCTCTCAGGACCGCGCCACCTGAGGTCACTGTAGGGGATGCGGGTGAACTGTTGACCGCTTCGGATCGCCTCACAGGGGCGCATCCGCCTGGCTATCCCTTATGGGTTCTGCTCTCCCGCCTCTTCCGGCTCATCCCCTTGGGCTCCCAAGGATGGAGGGCCTCTCTTCTATCTCTTTTTAGCGTGACAGCCGCGTTGTTCCTTCTATGTTGGCGTTTGATGAAAACCTTCCCTGGCAAAGGGTCATACGTGCCCAGTCTGGCCGCAGGAAGTCTCATGTTCAGTTCTTCGCACATTCTGTTAGCTAGCATAGAGATCGAAGTATACGGACTTCACCTTTTCTTCCTGGCCTCTCTCATCTACCTCGCCCTCAGTGAAAACTCGAGGCGGTTGGGTCTATGGAGCCTTCTTTTCGGATGCGCTCTCGCCAACCATTATCTCTCTTTAGCCTGCCTGCCTTTGGTAGGCCTTCTCCTTTATGGAAAGAGACGGGGGCTCGTTCAAACGACCCGTACAATCCCAGCATGCATCGCTCTGTTAATCTTGGGGTGGACCCCTTACCTGCTCCTTCCCATCCGGGCGGAGATTTCCGTTCTTCCTGGTTGGACAGCAAACGCAACCTGCCAAGGGTTTCTGGACACGCTCCAAAGAAGCGTTTACGCCCATCCCAACGGAACGCAGCCCCTGACCACTTTCCTCGGCCAACAAGCACTCTACCTGAAAAGCCTTTGTTCAGGCTTCTGCCTGCCTGTATGCCTGCTGGCTCTGGTGGGCTTCTGTTTCCTCTGGAAGCGGCACCTCTTGCGCTCTCTCTGTCTTCTCATGGCCCTGCTGTTGACCGGGCCCGTTCTGGTATGGTGGTCCAACCTGCCTTTAGAGGAACAGTCGCAACAGATTCTGCAACCGTTTCACTCGAGCAGCATTCTCATCCTTTCCTTTATGGCAGCCGTTGGCGCCTTCCCTCTTTTTCGAACTCATCGACGACTAGGAACAATCCTCCTCCTTCTGGCATGCAGTCTCAGACTTGCTGCAGCCCTGCCGCGTATCTCATTGCGGCGCGAGTATGGTGGACTCACCTTCATGGAATTCTTGTCCCAAGGGCTCCCCCGGAAGTGCGGACTTTGGAGCGCCAGCGACCAGACAACCTTCCTGGCCAACTATATGACCCGTGTGGAACGCCGAGGAACCCATCGTACGGTGGTCTCCCAACGTCTACCCTACTGGCCGACCCTTTTGAAGGAAGGATCATCTCCTCTTCCTTTGCCTCCCTTGAAAAGCCTAATCGCTTTCCAAAAAGGAGCGGGCAGAACGATGCGCCAGAGCGAACTCTCTCAATGGGTGCAACTGCGCAGCTATGAACTAGCTGAGGACGTGCCTCTTTTTTGGGAAGCTCACGAATCGTCTCAGCATCTCTGGCCCTTGCTAGTCCCCGAAGGAATCTTCTTGGCTGCCGCCCGGGATCAAGGATCCTTCTCTGAGGATCTGGGAGACTGGCTCCTTATGGACTGCAACAAGGGACCCGATACGGCCCGCTTTGTGTCCGGACTGTATGGAAACTTGGGCGCCTACTACGCCACGCAAAAACAAACTGACAAGGCCCTGCATGCCTGGAGAGAGGCGATCGCTATCGATCCCTTGTCGCCCAGTCCTTGGAGCAACCAGGGCACGATCCTATCCAGAAGAGGCGACTTCTCCAAAGCGACAGCGATGTTCCTTCAAGCGCTGCGCCTGGATCCCTATCATCACGACGCTGCGGTCAACCTGGCGATTGTCAGGGCTACCCAGGGCGAATTGGGCGATGCAGAGAGATGGGCGCGACGGGCCAAGCGGTCCGATCCTAATCGAGAAGAAGCGAACAAGGTGCTCGATCACATCAGGAAGTCTCGTCCGGTCTCTCCACAATAACTTCCTTCCCTTCTCCGCTCTCTCCATCCGCGACATCAAGGACAAGGGAACTCCCGGGCGATATTTTTTGTAGGATCGTTTTCAAGTCGGCCACCTCGCGGACGGGAACACCATTCGCACCGGTGATCACGTCCCCCATTTGAAGTCCGCCCTTGTTGGCAGGTCCTCCCTCTTTGACGCTTGCTACCAGCAATCCCGGCTGGGACATTCCCATGCTCTCCGACAGCTCCTCATCCACCTTCTGAACCGAAGCGCCCAGCCAGGGCTTGTAGCTGGAAGCTCCCACATAGGGTGCCTGTTCGCCGCCAGCCCACTCCTGGGAAGGAGCCTCTTCTGCCCCGAGAGATCCCGCTAGTGGAAATTGATCCGCCCGCACCACACGGAAAGAAAAACCTCCTCCGGATCCTTGCCTCTGTTGGATTTGAGGCGGCGCTGGCGTTCCAATTAGAGTCGCCACACCCATCGGTCGCCCCTGCAAGTCGATGACCAGTCCGCCATTCGCCCTCAACGGCAACCGCCGCTCAATCTGAGCCCCCCTTTCCGTCAAAGGGATATGAATCCTGTAGCTTTCAAGATGGCGTTCGGCCGATCCACAGAACAGAATCCCCTCCTTCCTTCTGGGTGAAGAGACCTCAACAATCGGTTGTGCACATTCAGGCAAGGGACCATTCACCCTTAGGACGGCCAGATTAAGCTCCGGCTCTTGCCGTAGAAGGGTGGCCGGCCTCTCTGAACCGTCCCTGAATTCCACAAATACGGAGGACGCGTTGCCTACCAATCTGGCCGCCGTGACGACCCGTCCCAGGTCGCCCCAAAGGACTCCTGAAGCGCGCTTGCTGGGGGGACCAGGAGCCTCCGGCGGTGTTTCCACTCGTACTCGAACGACCGCCCCTTCCCATCTTCTTCTTGCCCCATCCCAATCGCCTTCAAGATCCTGGATTTTTCCCCGCGCCTGCATTCCGCTAACAGCCATGAGTATTACAGCCTTCAAAAACCTTCGTCTCATCCCCAACCTCCTTCGTTTTCGTCGTATTTCTGGGTTGGATTGTCCGTATACATTCTACTACTACCAAAACGCTTATCGCGCCGTCGCCTCAGAAGGGCAGATCTCAAAAAAAAACCGGCCAAGACGGCTAAGAACACCGTCCATTTCATCCTATCCCTTCTTCGCATCTCCTGCAAAAGGCGTTCATAGGACAGATAGCCTGTGGTTTCTAGAAGCAGTTCGTCAAATTCGCTGCCTTCGGTCAATGCTTGACAGAAAGCCTGAAACGCCTCCTCTCCTGCCGCCTGGCGACATTTGCGAAACGCCCTTCCAAAATACGCGTAGTCCCTGGTCAATTCTGCGGGCACGTTTTTCGCCACAGTGACTGCCATTCCTTCCAAAAACCAAGAGGGAATGGCAAGGGCCTCCCTCCCTGTCAGCCCAATGAAAAATGCGTGGGTAAACTCGTGACGGAGGTCCGCTTCCAAACGCCGAAAGGAAAGCCCAGTAAAGGGCAGGACGCGTCCTGGTGCATATACCTGGTATGAGCTGAGGGGAACTGCCACGTACCTGCCCATGAATGTCGCTGCGCCAATCCCCGGATCAAGGTGCCATTTCTCGATCAATTCCTGGGTGTCGGGCAGAATCCAGACGTAGATTTGCCCCTGCGGCAAAGAGAGACCTGTCTGTTCCGAAAAGCCGGCGGCCGCATCCTTCCAAGCCTTCCGAACGCAGTCCAATACCGCTTCATCCCTGTTCATGGGCACTTTCGCGTCGATTCGAACTCGAAGGCGGGACTCCGCCAAGGATATACGATCCCCTTGGGCCCTTTCTGTAAACTGGAGGAAGAGGGCGGCGCACCGCTCATCAAGACCGAACCTGGGCCCCTGTGGTGTCCAAGAGCGCTGAAGGAGTCCCTGGCAAGAGGCTCGGAATGCCTCTACGTCTCTCTCAGAACGGAGAACCGGGTTGAACGGATCCTGTCCCGACATCGGGCGGGTCGTCGCCGGGGCTGAGCAACATAGCAAGTGAAAAGCGAAGATCCCCCCCCTAAAAAGCCCTGTGGAAAGAATGTGGAGAAACCGGTAGAAGTGGCTCCCCTTGTGGAATTCTGTCAGGATACTGGGAATCGGCAGATGGCGCCTCCAAGAGCTCCGAACGGCCAAGATTCACTCCTTTTCTCGTGCCACAATTGGCTTATAAAAGAAGTTTATCCTGTAGAAAAGTCCACACACCCATGCATGGACACTCTTCGCGTCCTTTGGGAGAAAGCCAGGTATCGGTTCCATCCCGAGGCAGGACGTCTCCTCTGGATCGATCTGGCAGACTTTGTGGAAAAAAGCTACTCTGCGGCGGCTTCCGTCAAAGGCCTAAAGAGATCCGGTTCTTGTAGGTAACGACTCAATATGTGCTCGCCAGATAAGAGAAAATCCACCATATCTTGAGACAGCGGGGAACTCTTGGTAAGCCTGTCAATCGCGTCCGCCTCAGCCGCGTCACAGATGTCCAACTGGACTTCCTGTCCGTAATGAGGATTCAACTCGAACGTCCCGTCCTGCAAAATCCGAAAAATCCCGCCGCGTTTCTCAATATACACGGAATAATCGGCATGACACAAAGGTGAAATAAGATCACAGAGTACCAAAGGGGAGGCCCCGGGATTGATAGAGAGATGCCCCCATGCAGGGGGTATCCACAAGTGATCCCCTTTCTTGGCTCGCAAAGCCAATGCTTCGTCCACGCCATCGTCCACGCTTCTATGCTGGAGCAGGAAAATGGCCTCCCCGAAAAGGACCTGATAGATCTCCGGATAGGCAACGCCCCTAGGCAAAAGGGCATGGTAATGACCCATCGTTTTCCAGTATTCCCTGCCTAGGCTCCCTGAGGGTATGGTCGTCAAGTCATATCGGAGTCCCCCTTGCTGGGACTCAGGATACGCATTGTCGTACATAAAATACGCAGGGCTTCCCTTGTCCATATCACGGAGGGCGTTTTCCTCCTGCAATACAGGAGCCATCTCGGCCAAAAGCCTGACCTGATGGCGCACCTTTTGCCCATCTAGAAACAACTGACAATCTTCCATGGTCAGGTCCAAGGGAGGTGCATTCAATTGAAACATGATGCCCCCTTTTTGAAAAGGAACGTTTCCATTCCAGAATTCTCAGGTCTTACCCCGCTCGACATCAGCTCTGTCTAGGTGCCAGACTGCCAAGAATGGAGATATGTCTCCTGCTCTGCAGTGAGTCGGTCGATCCGAATCCCCATGGATTTGAGTTTCAGGCGAGCGATTTCCTCGTCGATCTCCTCTGGAACGCCATGAACTCGGCGTTCTAGATGCGAGCCGCTCTCCAAGATATACTTGGCACAGAGAGCCTGATTGGCAAAGCTCATATCCATTACTTCTGCAGGGTGTCCCTCTGCCATGGCCAAGTTGACGAGCCTTCCTTCCCCCAGGACGTACACCCGGGACCCGGAAGGCACCCTGTACTCATCGACCAGAGGTTTCGCTTTCTTGACGCTTTTTGCCATCTTCTGCAGGCCCACTAGGTCGAGCTCAACGTTGAAATGGCCTGAATTACACACGACGGCTCCATCTTTCATCCTCTTAAAGTGCTTGGGCCTGATCACCTTGGTGTCGCCTGTGACGGTAACAAATACGTCGCCTATCTCGCTGACCTCTTCTAGGGGCATCACCTGATGTCCGTCCATGGCAGCTTCGAGCGCGCGCGTGGGATCCACCTCACAGACCACCACCTTGGCACCAAGGCCGTTGGCTCTCATCGCAACGCCCCGTCCACACCAGCCATAACCGCAGACCACAACCGTCTTACCCGCCATGAGCATATTCGTAGCGCGTAGAATCCCGTCCATGGTGCTCTGTCCCGTGCCATAGCGATTATCAAAAAGATGCTTGGTCATCGCATCGTTCACCGCAATGATGGGGTAAGAGAGCACTTTGCTATCCGCCATGCTTCGCAGACGAATCACCCCTGTGGTGGTTTCTTCGGTACCTCCCAAGATGTCTTTGAGCTGTCTTTTGCGATTGGCATGAAGGGTGGAAACCACGTCCGCCCCATCATCCATCGTCACTTGGGGTTTTGCATCTAGGACCGCGTTAATGTGGTCATAATAAGTGGGATTATCTTCCCCCTTGATGGCGAAGCACGAAATCCCGTAGCTCTGCACGAGAGCGGCGGCCACATCGTCCTGGGTGCTTAGCGGATTGGAAGCGCAGACAAACACGTCCGCCCCTCCGGCTTTCAGTGTCCTCGCCAAGTTGGCGGTTTCGGTCGTCACATGAAGACATGCCGCGAGTGTCACGCCCTCCAGGGGCTTCTCTCGATTGAATCTTCTGCGAATACTCGCCAGAACAGGCATCCGCCTGTCAGCCCAAAGGATTCTCTTCTTTCCATCACCGGCCAAGGCCAGGTCCTTTACATCATGTTTTGGCAGCATGAAGCCTCCTGTATTTCTGAATGAGAAAATGTCGAAAAAGAGTGGGCATATCCCAGCCTGCTACGCCATGGCAGAACGAAGCGCATCCGCTTGATCCGTCTTTTCCCAAGTAAATCCCTCCTCCTGCCTGCCGAAATGGCCATAGGCCGAGGTGGGCACGTAAATGGGTCTGCGAAGCTGTAGATACTCGATAATTCCTTTAGGCGTGAGAGGGAACAACTCCCGCACCTTTTCGATCAATTTGGCATCGTCCAAATCCGGCCCCCCTTCTCTCTCCAAATGCACTCCCACTGGGTCGGCCACGCCAATAGCATAGGCTAAATGGATGGTACATCGTTCCGCCAATCCTGCAGCACAAATATTCTTGGCCACGTGTCGGGCCATATAGGTAGCCGAACGATCTACCTTGCTCGGATCCTTCCCTGAAAAAGCTCCCCCTCCGTGTCCAGAGATTCCCCCGTATGTATCCACGATAATCTTTCTACCTGTCAGACCCGTGTCTCCGTGGGGCCCTCCGATCACGAAACGGCCCGTTGGATTCACATGGATCACCATCTTCTCGTCCATCAGCTCCTCGGGAATCACGCGCTGGATGAGTTGTTCCTCTATGACCGCCCGGATTTCCTCCTGGCTCACATCATCATTATGCTGGGTGGACACCACAACCGATGTGATTGCCTCTGGTTTTCCGTCAACGTATCTAGCCGTAACTTGGCTTTTTCCATCCGGACGAAGAAACTTCACCTTTCCTGTCTTCCTCAACTCGGCCAGCTCTCGAACCAGTCTATGAGCCATCATGATGGGCAAAGGCATATACTCGGCCGTCTCCTTGCTGGCATAACCAATCATCATACCCTGATCCCCGGCTCCGCCGGGGTCCACACCCATGGCGATATCAAGGGACTGTTTCTCTACAGCAAGCAAAACGCCGCAGGATTTACAGTCGAACCCAAAGGCAGAATCGGTGTATCCAATCTCCTCGATAGCCTCCCGGGCTAAGCTGGGAATATCCAACTCCAAGCTGGTGGTGATCTCGCCCGCCACGACAACAAGTCCCGTGGTCACGAGTGTCTCGCAGGCCACCCTTCCCATGGGGTCGCCTTCCATCACAGCATCTAAAACCGTATCGGAAATCCTGTCACATACCTTGTCAGGATGACCTTCGGTCACCGACTCCGAAGTAATTAATCCGTTCATCCCCATCCATCACTCCTTACCTTTACCGATTACTGCAAATCAGGAAGCACATTTCCCATTTGACGTCTGATAAACTTCCTTATGTCGGATCCCGTGAGCATTCCCATCGCGTGCTCAACCAATTCGACACACTCCTCGAAACTGCAAGCCCTAATGACGCGTTTGATCTCAGGGATCACCACAGGGGCCATACTCAACTCATCCAATCCCAATCCCAGAAGCAGAGGACAGAAGAGGGGATCTCCAGCCATCTCGCCGCACATCCCCACCCAAATCCCGTTATCATGCGCCGCCTTTGTCACCTCTCGAAGAAGCCGAAGAATGCCTGGATGCGCTGGGTCATATAGATGGGCGATCTTCTCGTTCACCCTGTTCACTGCCAACGTATACTGTATCAAATCATTGGTTCCAATGCTGAAAAAATCGACCTCCTTGGCCAGAAGATCAGCGGTAAGCGCGGCGGACGGCACTTCGATCATGACACCGATATCGATATCCTGTTTGAACTCGTCGCCCTTCCTCCGCAACGCATCCTTCACCTCTTCCAAGACCTCTCGGGCCCGCCGCAGTTCTCCCAAACCGCTCACCATCGGAAACATCACTTTGACTTCCCCGGTGGTCGCGGCTCGAAGAATGCCTGCAAGTTGGGTTCTGAACAGGTCCAGTCTCTGCAAGGAAAACCGGATGGCTCGCCATCCCATGAAATCGGACACTTCCTGCGCCACTTCCATCATGGAAGTGAATTTGTCACCCCCCAGATCACATGTTCTAATGATGACCGGGTGTGGAGCAGCCTTCTTGGCGGCCGCAATATAGGCGTGATAATGCTCGTCCTCCGTGGGCAGGTCCTCTCTACCAAGATAAAAAT
>Ga0272442_10011000_pt1 | contig 11087 bp, 5 predicted proteins | sample SSMForm2O_FD_200262 | JGI IMG/M metagenome (GOLD analysis project Ga0272442, IMG submission 200262) | Marine sediment archaeal communities from Little Sippewissett salt marsh, Falmouth, MA, United States - SSM-Form-2O | ecosystem: Environmental > Aquatic > Marine > Wetlands > Sediment ...
GCACCCCGCACGGGGACGGACAGACGGTCCTCCGAGAGGCCGTGATCCTCGCGGATCACAACGCCCATCATCTCGGTCAGCTCGTCCTGATCCGACGGATGAGCGGGACCGAGAGCGCGGCGTGAGGGGAAGGAGGGACAGGGTGTGCGAGTACCGACCGGTCGAGGATCTCGACGATGCGGGCACGCGGACACGTCGTCTCCGTGCTCGATCCGTTCGACCAGACGTTCTACCGGAACCACGGCTGGGAACAGTCCGAGCGGAGACGGCGCGTGAGGCTGTCCCCGGAACTCCTGAACGTCCCCGACGGCGGCGACCTTGTCGCTGTTGATCGGCCGTTCCCCGACGCGGTGGCGATGGCCTTCTACAACGATCACGCGAGCCGCCATCACACCCTCGTTCAGCGCGGCGAGGCGACGCTGCGCTGCGCTGCGGAGCCGGGCCGCCGGCCTGGTCGAGCCGCTTCCCGGCTACCGCGGGGAGGATCTCCCCAAGCGGGTCGCGTGGCTCGTCGGTCACTTCCAGGTCTCGATGAGAAGGAGGAACCCGTGACCACACGCGCCGAGGAGGCCGCCGAGGCGGTCGATCAGTACACCGCGAGGACGATCCCGGTTCACGTGGAACTGGACCACGGGCAGGTCGTCCTGAGTGCGCCGGAGATGGAGGAGCTTCTCCACGGGACCGGAAGGATCGCGCTCGGTCCGTGCGCCTGTCGGAGGAGCGCGGGACGCTGTGACGGACCGCTGGAGACGTGCCTGACGCTGGGGAAGAGCGCCGAGGAGAACATCGCCGACGAGCCCGGGTGGCGCGAGATCTCGCTCGAGGAGGCGCTCGCCGTCCTGGAGCGATCACATCGTGCCGGACTGGTCCCCCTCGCCTACCGTCAGGCGGAGGGCGAGATCTCGGTGGTCTGCTGTTGCTGCTCGTGCTGCTGCTGGTTCCTCACCGCACTCCGACGCTTCGACTACCACGACGCGATCGCCGAGTCGGCGTACAAAGCGGCACAGGATGTCGATCGCTGCGTCGGCTGCGGGGTCTGCATCGAGCGCTGTCCGTTCGATGCGTGGCATCGGGACGAGGCCGACGGGCCGGTTCGACTCGCATCGTCACGCTGCTTCGGCTGCGGGCTCTGCGTCTCGACCTGCCCGGAGGGCGCGGTCTCGCTCGTGCCCCGCGAGGCGGCCGTACCGAGCCACGCTGAGAGCTAGCCGATGGGGGACTACCGGATCGGTCGGGCCGACGCCTCGGACATCACCGCCGTTCTCGGCGTGATCAACGAGACGAACCGCGCGTTCTACTGCGCGATCGTCCCGTCGGAGCGGTTCCTCGACCCCTTCCTGACCGTGGAGGAGCTGCGCGACGCCTTCGAACGGATGACCTTCTACGCGGCGCGATCGGCGGACCGCATCGTCGGCGTTGGGGTGCTGGAGGCGCGCGGAGCGGGTCTCGGCGTCGTCTTCCGCCTCTACGTTCTTCCGGCCTGGCAACGCCGCGGGGTCGCCACCGCGCTCCTGCAGCGCATCGAGCGGGATGCCGCGACCGCCGGAATCCGTGAGATTGTCCTGTGGACAGACGCGCGCGCAGACTGGGCGGTCGCGTTCTACCTCCGCGCGGGATTCGATCCCGTCGAGGCGTCAAGGCGCTACGGCGACCCCCTGATCGACGAGGCGATCGTGAACGGGTGGGATGCGCTGACGATCCTCCGGAAGCCGCTCTAAGCCGGCCGGGTCGCGCATCGGACGTTGCCGCTCGACTGCCCGCCACGTATGCTCTTGCTGCCGCCGCAGCCTGGATGGATTGGAGCTGCGCGCGTGGGTGCACCCCAGGGGGCGGCGAGCCGAAAGGGGGCTTTCAACGTGCAGGGTGAAGAACGCCTCAAGACAATCGCCGATCGGGTCCTTCGCTTCGCGACCGCCGATCAGACGGAGGTGCTGGTGGAGGTCGAGGACGGCCAGCTGACCCGGTTTGCGGCGAACGAGATCCATCAGAACGTCTCCGAGACGAACGTGACGGTCCGGGTCCGCGCGGTGATCGATCGCCAGGTGGGCGTGGCCGCAGGGAACGACATCAGCGAGGACGGGCTGCGGAAGGTCGTCGATTCCGCGGAGACGGTGGCGCGGTTCCAGCAGGCCGATCCGGACTTTCGGTCGTTGCCGAAGCCACGGCCCAGCCGGTCGGCGAACGCGTACGCCGAGGCGACGGCCGGCTGTGCGCCGGAGGTCCGGGCGCGCGGCGTCGCCTCGATCCTCGAGCCGTGCCGCGAGAGCGGTCTCGAGGCGGCCGGGGTCTTCTCGACCGGCGTCCAGGAGACGATGATCGTCAACTCCCTGGGCGTGAACGCCTACCACGCTCGGACGGTCGCCCACGCGATGGCGGTCGTCATGGGGGAGGACAGCTCGGGCTACGCGGCGGAGACTGCCACGAACGTCGACGAGCTGGATGTCGAAGCGGTGGGGAGTGCGGCGATCGAGAAGGCGGTTCGAGGTCGGAATCCGAGCGAGATCGCGCCGGGGGAGTACACCGTCATCCTCGAGGAGGATGCGGTCGCCGACATGCTGTTCACCCTGGGCTACCTCGGGCTCGGGGCGCTTGCGGTGCAGGAGGGCCGCAGCTTCCTCTGCAACCGTTTCGGCGAGCGGATCACCGGGGAGACGATCACCATCTGGGACGACGGTCTCGATCCGCGAGGGCTCGTCCTTCCGATCGACTTCGAGGGGATGCCGAAGCAGCGTGTGATGCTGATCGAGAACGGGGTCGCCAGGGCGGCGGTCTACGACTCGTACACCGCCGGACGGGAGCCGGGCAAGACGAACACCGGCCACGCCCTCCCCTCGCCGAACACCTTCGGCCCGATCCCGATCAACCTGTTCTTGGCCCCCGGCGACGCGACGAAGGAGTCGATGCTCGCCGACACGAAGCGCGGGATCTGGGTGACGCGCTTCCACTACACGAATCCGGTGCATCCCGTGAAGGCCATCCTCACCGGGATGACGCGTGACGGGACGTTCCTCATCGAGAACGGCGAGATCACGCGCCCGCTGAAGAACCTGCGGTTTACGCAGGGGATCCTCGAGGCGTTCGCGAACGCGGACGCGATCGGCTCCGAACTCAAGAGGGTCAAGTTCGATTGGGAGGCGCTGGGCAGCTGCGCGCCGGCGATGCGGATCGACGGGTTCCGGTTCACAGGTACCACGGAGTTCTAGTCTCTCGGAAAGGAGATCTCATGAGGGAATTCACCGATCGCGCGTTGAATCTGGCCGAGGTCGAGGGGGCGACCTACGCGGACATTCGCATCGTGCGTCGCGAAGAGCAGACGATCACGGTCAAGAACGGCGTGGTGCAGGAGCTGGCGCTCGACGACACCCGGGGGTTCGGGGTCCGCGTCATCGCGGACGGCGCGTGGGGCTTCGCCAGCAGTCATCGGCTGTCGAACGAGGAGGTCGACCGGGTCACGGCCCTTGCGGTGACGATCGCCAAGGCGAGCGCCCTCGCCAAGACGCACGACGTCGACCTCGGACCGCCCGAGGCCCACCAGGGGACCTACCGCACCCCGGTGGAGATCGATCCGTTCGGTGTGCCGCTCGACGACAAGGTCTCGCTGCTCCTGGCAGCGGACAAGGAAGCGTGCGCCGTCGAGGGGATTCGGCTGGTGGAATCCAACCTCGCGTTCTTCCGCGAGACGAAGACGTTCGCCAGCAGCGAAGGGAGCTTCATCGAGCAGGAGATCACCGAATCGGGGCTCGGGATCGAGGCGACCGCGGTCGCCGAGGGAGAGATGCAGCGCCGCTCGTATCCCAATTCGGTGGGACGACAGCAGGGGACCGGGGGCTTCGAGTACATCAAGACGTGGGACCTCCCCGGGAACGCGCGACGGATCGCCGAGGAGGCGGTGGCGCTGTTGAGCGCCCCGCAGTGTCCGAGCGACGTGACGACGATCATCCTCGACGGCCCGCAACTCGGGCTGCAGATCCACGAATCCTGCGGGCACCCGATCGAGCTCGACCGGGTGTTCGGGACCGAGGCGGCGTTCGCCGGGACCAGCTTCCTGACCCCGGAGAAGCTGGGGACCCTGCAGTACGGGTCGGAGCACGTCCATCTTGTCGCGGATTCGGTGACCCCGACGGGGCTCGGAACCTACGGATACGACGACGAGGGGGTCCCGGCTCGCAAGACGGACATCGTCAGGGACGGCCTGTTCGTCGGCTACCTCACTTCGAGGGAGACGGCGACGAAGCTGCGGGGGATCCATCCCGAGGCGCCGGAGCGGAGCAACGGGACGATGCGGGCCGACGGCTGGAACCGGATCCCGATCATCCGGATGCCGAACGTCAGCCTGCTGCCGGGGACGTGGACCCTCGACGACTTGATCGCGGACACCGACGACGGCATCTACATGCTGACCAACAAGAGCTGGAGCATCGACGACAAGCGGCTGAACTTCCAGTTCGGCACCGAACTCGCCTACGAGATCAAGAATGGGCGGCTGGGGCGGATGCTCAGGAACGCGACGTATACGGGGATGACCCCGGCGTTCTGGGGCGGGTGCGACGCAATATGCGGCGCCGACCACTGGCGGGTCTGGGGGACGCCGAATTGCGGGAAGGGCCAGCCCGGTCAGGTCGCGCACACCGGGCACGGCGCGGCACCGGCGCGCTTCCGGAACGTCCAGGTCGGCCTGATGGCGTAGGTCTCCCTCCTCGCGCCGGACGATGGCGCCTTCCGTGACACAGCGATCCGGTCCGCGTGTATGGTAGGTCGAGGAGAGGACTAGCTTTCGGTCTACGGCGCGAAGGGGGCAGCATGTTCATTCCGCGAGGCTCGGCACGTTGTCTGACGGTGTTGGTTGTGGGAGCCATCCTGGTTGCCGGCCTCTCGTCGGCGACCCTCGGCAGGACGATCAACTTTCCCAGCGGCAGCTACAACAAGCTTCAGAAGGCCATCGACGCCGCGAAGAGCGGCGACGTCATCGTGATCACCCAATGGAACAAGACGTACCGTGAGAATCTCGAGTTCAGGAACGATCGACGGATCACGATCAAGTCGAGCCGTTCGAACCTCTATCCCAAGATCACCCCGCAGTGGCGGGATCGTCCCACGATCAAGATCACGAACAGCAGCCAGATCACGTTCGAGGGCATCGAGATCATCGGTGGATCCCCGTGCGTGGAGGCGACCGGCAGCAGCGAGATCAAGTTCGTGAAATGTACGATCAAGGAGAGCGAGGAGTCCGGGTTGCAGGGCTCCGGCTTCGTGCTCGAGGACAGCACGGTGACCGAGAATTCCCGGTGGGGAGTCGATCTCACCGGGAATCCCGGTCAACCGGGGAGTGTCGTCGGCCTCCTGAAAAGCGGGACGGTCACCGGCAACCCGTCCGGTGGGGTCCGTGTCGACGGGGCCACGCTGCAGGTGATGGGCGGGGCGATCACGGACAACGGCGGCTTCGGCCTCGAGGTGGCGAACAACGGTGTCGTGCAGTTCGCTGGCGGCAGCGGCGTGACGATCTCCGGGAACCAGGCGGGCGGTGTCCGGGTCACGAACGCCATCGTTACTCTTGGTGGACCGATCCGCGACAACCAGGGGATCGGCGTTCTCGCGGAGAATGCGACGCTCAACCTTGACGCGGCCACGATCTCCGGGCACGCCGCCGGCGGCGTCGTCTACCGCGCCTCCGACGGTCGGATCGAGGGGAGTGAGATCCGCGAGAACGGTTCGAGCGGGGTCCTCCTCCAGAATGCGAGCACCGTCACCGTGGCATCGAGCGCGGTGACCGCGCAGCGGGGCGTCGGGATCCTCGTCGAGGCGGGCTCGACGCTGACCCTGGGATCGGCGGCGTCGATCCACGCCAACAGCGCCGACGGCCTCGTGCTCGACGGGGGAACCGCGACCGCCAGCGCGTCCGCGATCGCCGACAATGGTGGGACCGGCGTCTCGGTCAGCGACGGGGGAACGTTCACCGCTCAGGGGACGGAGATCGCCGGGAACGGCGAGGACGGCGTCGCGATCGACGGCGCCACAGCGCAGCTCAGCGACAGCGAGGTCCTGGAGAACGGGCGGGATGGGATCTACGTCACCGGCGACGGCACGGTCACCGTCGACCGGGCGTCGGTCGTCTCCCAGAACACCCGGAACGGCGTCACCGTCGACGGCGGAGGGGCCAGCGTGGCGGACGCCGAGGTCTCGGGGAACCGCAGCGACGGGATCTACGCGACGAACGAGGCCCAGGGGACGGTCGCCGACTCCACGGTGAGCGACAACGCCGCGCACGGGATCTCGCTGAGTGGCTCGAGCGTCGACGTCAGCGGCAGCAGCGTCGAGAGGAACGGCGCCGACGGGATCCGCGGGGTCGGGGGAGCTCAGGTCATCGTCCGCGCGCAGTCCACGATCCTCGCGAACGCGTCGGACGGGATCGCGATCGACGCGTCGGTGGCGACGATCACCGACTCCCGCGTCGCGGAGAACCGGCGGTACGGCGTCAGCGGGATCGAGGGCTCCGAGCTCACGGTGACCGACTCCACGGTCGCCCAGAACGCATCGGACGGCGTGTGGATCGACGCGGGGACCGCCACGGTCAGTGGCGGGCGGTTCTCGGAGAACGGGTCGAACGGGATCCACGCCACGGCGGGGTCCTTCCTGTACGTCGGTGGGGAGAGCGTGCTCTCGGAGAACGTCTCCAGTGGGATCCTCTCCGAGGACAGCACCCTCGACGCCGCCGGCTTCGAGGCGCGCGCCAACACGACCCACGGCGTCCACATGATCGGCTCGGAGGGGAAGCTCGCCTCTGCCAGGATCCACCAGCAGGAGGTTCACGGGATCCTGCTGGAGACGACGACGGTGACCGTCACCTCCTGCGAGATCCTCTCCAACGCGGCCGAGGGGATCTCCGCCCGGCTCTCCAAGCTCGACATGAACGACTGCACCGTGAACGACAACACGCTGAACGGCCTCCTGCTGGAGAACGCGCTCGCCGACATCGAGTCGTCGCTGTTCCGGGCGAACGGGCAGCGGGGCATCAGCGCACAGGCGAACTCGAACGCGACCGCCACCGACACGGTGATCGAACAGCATCCGCAGGAGGGAATCGGGCTGACCAACAGCTCGGCCGACCTCCTTCGCTGCACGGTCCAGCAGAACGCGGCCGACGGGATCTCAGCCGACACCTCGACGGTCGTGATGGCAAGCTGTGACGTGCTGAGCAACACGGGCCACGGACTCGCCCTCCAGAACGCCACCGCGGACCTGATCACAACGCGGTTCACCGGAAACAGCAAGCGCGGGATCGACGCGCAGGACTCCACCGCGTCGGTGATCGACTGCGCCCTCAGCGATCAGACGGGGATCGGCGTCTCCCTGGCGAACGCGGCGGCCGGGATCGAGAACACGACGATCGACGGGAACGGTGGGATCGGGCTGTCGGCCTTGCACTCGGTCGTTGCGTTGAGCGGCGGCTCCGTGAGCGATAACGCCGGCGACGGAATCGCCCTCGACGGGGCGTCGATCAACGCAGCCGGGGTGGCGATCGCCGCCAATGCCGGTCACGGCCTGAGCGGGATCTCCGCGGGGGCGGGGCTCTTGAACTGCGAGGTCCGGGACAACGTGCTGGATGGGGCGAACCTCCAGTTTTCCCAGATCTCCGCCGAGGAGTGCACTTTCTCCGGGAACGGCGCGTACGGACTCCAGGCGACGGAACGTTCCCGGATCACGCTCCTCAATTCGACGGTCTCCGATCACCCCTCCGGCGGGCTCCGGCTCAGCGACTCGAACGGGGACCTGCGGGGAACCCGGGTTGAGGGAAACGAGGGACCGGGGATCGAGGCGGTGAGCTCGGTGGTCAAGATGGTCAACGCCAGCGAGGTCTCGGGGAACACCGTCGGACTGTTGCTCGACAACGGGTTCGCGGAGATCCGCGGGAGCACGATCACCGACAACGACGAGGACGGCCTGCACGCAACGACGTCGACGGCGATCCTCGCGAACACCGACGTCACGAAGCACGGCGGAGACGGACTCCACCTCGTGGACTCCAAGGGGGATCTCGAGGGGTGCGCCGTCTCGGAGAACGCCCACCGCGGGGTCTACGCGGAGACGAACTGCGAGGTGCGGTTCCGCAACGTGACACTGGTGCGGAACGACGAGGAAGGGATCCTGCTGATCGACAGTTCGTTCGAGTCGCGCGACAGCACGATCGAGGACAACGGGAGGTGGGGAGCGCTGGCCTCCGGGGCGAAACTGACGATCATCTCCACGACGATCAAGGACCATCCTGAAGGCGGTCTGGCCCTCTCCGGGTCGACGGCCGACCTCGAATCGAGTAGCGTGACGGACAACAACGGGAACGGAATCAGCGCCGCAGCGAGCTCCTCGGTCGGGCTCTCCGGCTCCGAAGTCTCCGGGAACGCCGCAGCCGGGATCCATCTCGAGGACTCCAACGCGGGACTGGTCGGCTCGGTGATCGACGGCAACGGAACCACCGGTGTTCTGGGGCTCCGTTCGATCGTCAATCTCTCGAAGACCTGCGAGGTCACCGACCACCCGGGCGCCGGAATTACGCTCACCGGCTGCTCCGCGAAGGTCACCGACGCGACGATCCGCGACAACCGCGGCGCCGGGATGCTGACCGTGGACTCGAAGGTCACCCTCTCCGGCTGTGTGATCAGCGCCAACGACGGACACGGGCTCGACGCGTCGGCAAGTTCGGTCACCGCGGCGACGTCGCAGATCACGCGGAACGGCGGGTCCGCGGTCTACGCCGTGGAGCGCGCCCGGGTGACCGTGGTCGGGTGTCTGGTGAGCGGACACACCGCGGACGCCCTGTCGCTGCACACCAGCTCCGTCGAACTCCAGGACAGCGAGGTGATCGACAACGGCGCCTACGGAATCGCGGCGACCAACGGGACGCTCTCGATCTTCGGGAGCGTCATCTCGGGGCAGACCGCGGCGGGGATCACCCTCACCGACTCGCGCGCCGATGTGAAGAGCTCCGAGATCGAGGAGAACGGCGACCACGGGGTGGTCGCCGTGACCTCGACGATCGTCTTCGACGACTCGAGCATCGCCGGGCACGCCTCCGACGGAATCCGCCTCGACGCCTCGTCGCTCGAACTGGTCGGGAGCCAGCTCGCCGACAACGGCGGGTCGGGGGTCGTGGCGAACGATTCCCAGGCGACCGTCTCCGGGAGCACGGTCACCGGCAATGCAGTCTACGGCCTCGACCTGATCGAGAGTTCAGCGGTTGTGTCGAGCCGGGCGGAGATCTCCGGGAACGGGGACGTCGCGGTGAACACGAGGAACGCCACCGTCACCGTCCTCGACTCGCGGATCGCCGACAGTCCGGCGACCGGTCTCTACCTCGACGGGTCGCCGGCCTCGGTGACGAAGAGCGAGATCGTCCACAACCAGGGCTGGGGGATCCTGGCCGTCGGCCGCGCGGCGGTGATGACCGCCGATTCGGTCCTCTCCGGGAACGCACTCGGCGGGCTGTCGCTGGAGAGCTCGGTGGCCGCGGTGCTCGGCGGACAGGTCAGCACGAACCTCTCGACCGGGATCCGGCTCCGTGAGCGCTCGGCGATCATGGTCATCGGCGCGACCCTTTCCGGGAACCGTGGGGACGGGTTGAGCATCGACACCTCGTCGGCGTCGCTTCGCGGCGTGACGGTCGAGAACCAGGAAGGTCATGGCATCGAGCTGCTCGGGCGCTCCGTGCTCTCCCTCTATCAGTCCCTGATCTCGCAGAATGTGGGGAACGGCCTCCACCTGGAGACGTCGCTCGCGTCGGTGCGTGGGAATCAGATCCTGGAGAATCTCGGATTCGGGCTCTTCGCCGACGACGATTCGTTGCTCGCCGGCTACGAGAACACGATCACCGGGAACGGGACGGACACCTCGGAGAACGTGCCCGCGGAGCTGACCGAGCCGAGGTAGGTCCGGGATCGTCGACGCGGGGAGGGTTCCCGGAGTCCGAATCGGCCCTACGGGAGGAGCCGGATGATGCGGAGGCCCTCCTCGCGGTCGGCGACGTAGGCGGTCTGGCCGGCGACGAACACGCTGACCGCGCTTCCCTCGGTGTCGACCTCCGCGATCGGCGTCGGGAGTGCGGGATCGACGAGGCTGTACACCACCAGGCCCGTCGTGTCCGCGACGTACAGGGTCTCACCGATCCGGTGAAGTCCCTGGGTCTCGCCGCGCGTCTCTACGGTGGCGAGCCATCGAGGCGCCGTGGGATCGGCGACATCGATCACGTGGACTCCCTCGTACCCTCCGGCGACGTACAGGAACCGGCCGCCGAGGGCGAGGGCGAGCGCCTCGCCGGCGAGGTTGAGCCGACCGAGGCCGCTCGGGGCCGTGGGGTCGGAAACGTCGATCAGCTCGATCCCGGCGTCGCCCGCAGCCACGTAGGCGATGCCGTCGGAGACGGTGATCGCCCCGGCGTACCCGCGAGTCTCCCAGCTGCCGGCGAGGGTCGGAGCGGACGGCGAGGAGACGTCGAGGATCTGAACGCCGGCGCGGTAGTCGGCGACGTAGGCGTAGCGATCGACGACCGCCACGTCCTGCGCGGATCCCGAGGTGTCGAACACGGCGACCTCCCGAGGGTTCGTCGGGTTGGTGAGATCGAGGATCGCCACGCCGTCACCGCGGTCGGCGACGTAGGCGGTCCGGCCGACGATGTCGATCGCCTGTGCGTAGCCGCGCGTGCTGTGAGATCCGACCTCGACCGGGTCGCGGGGATCCGAGAGGTCGAGGATCAACAGCCCGCGCACCCCGACGATGAGGTACGCCAGAGAGTCGGTGACCTCGACGTCCAGCGAGTAGCCGGGGGAGTTGTAGACCCCGATCTCCTTGAGCTGGAGCACGACTTCGATCCGCAGCGTGTAGCTTCCGCTCGCGTTTCCTAGCAGCGGCTCCACGACGAGGTAGTAGGTCTCCGACGCCGGAGCCGGCCAGGTCGCGGTCTCCGCCTCACCGCGGCGGGAAATCGCTTCCTGCAGCACGGAGATCCGATCCTGTCCGAGGAGCTGAACCTGCGCGTCCAGTCCCTCGGATGCGGTCAGGGTGATCGAGTACTCGCCGTCCGCGGTCGCGTCGAACGAGAA
>Ga0272442_10011001_pt1 | contig 11086 bp, 10 predicted proteins | sample SSMForm2O_FD_200262 | JGI IMG/M metagenome (GOLD analysis project Ga0272442, IMG submission 200262) | Marine sediment archaeal communities from Little Sippewissett salt marsh, Falmouth, MA, United States - SSM-Form-2O | ecosystem: Environmental > Aquatic > Marine > Wetlands > Sediment ...
TGTTCGACGAAGTCGATCTCGTTGTCGTCAGTGGACCATCCCCTGAAGGTATCACCAAAGCGGCTGTTACTGTGCTCGGGGGAATGAGCCGTTTCGTGTCACGGGGCGATGTTGTTGTCGTCAAGCCCAATATAGGCTGGGACAGGAAACCCGAACAGGCGGCCAACACCAATCCCGACGTGGTTGCAACCATCGTGAAGCTGTGCGTCGAAGCGGGAGCCAAAACGGTAAAAGTGTTTGATCGATCGGTTAATGATCCGCGACGGTGTTATGCCCAGAGTGGCATAGCCGAAGCCGCCCGTGCCGCGGGAGCGGATGTGCGCTACATCGATAATCGTAAATTCAAAAACGTCGCACTCAATGGCATGGTTCTTAAATCATGGCCTCTCTACACTGAAATTCTGGAAGCCGACAAGATTATTAACCTGCCAATCGCAAAAACCCACGGTCTGGCAACACTTACAATGGGTCTCAAAAACTGGATGGGGATCATGGGCGGCCGAAGAGGAAAAATCCACCAACGACTTGATGAGAGTCTTGTCGATATCGCCCGCATCGTCCGACCCTGCCTTACCCTGCTGGACGCCGTCCGTATCTTGACCGCCAACGGTCCCCAGGGTGGCAATCTCGCAGATGTCAGACGAATGAATACGGTTATTGCCGGTACAGATCAGATATCCGTCGATGCAATGGGGGCAACCCTGTTCGGACTCGAAGGTCGAGACCTCGGCTATGTCCGTACCGGCCATGAGGTTGGTCTCGGGGTGATGGACCTGTCGGCATTGAAAATCAGGAAAATCAGCATGCAACCGTAATTTCATCCCAGTGAGAAACAGTGTCATGCGGAAGCTACGAATTATTTCACAGGCTTTTTTTCTGTTTGTCTTCGTTTTTCTCTTCTTGCAAACGGAATCTAAAGGCGCTGACAAACTCGGCTATCCAGTGCGCGTTTTCCTCGATTTCGACCCTCTCCTCTTTCTAGCGAGTCTCTTGTCTTCCCGTCACATCGCCACGGGCTTCCTACTGTCGCTCGTACTCGTCGTTATAACGGTGTTCATGGGTAGAATATTCTGCGGATGGATTTGTCCGCTGGGAACGCTCAACAACATCGCAGGGTCTTTTAGAAGAAGCCCACCCACATTACTTCGCCGAAACTGGTATCGCGCTAAATACTATATCCTTCTTTTTCTTCTCGCATCGTCACTGTTTACCGCCCAGATTGCAGGTCTTTTGGATCCCCTGTCGCTCTTGGTTCGTTCACTAACCCTCGCCGTGTATCCGCTTTTCAACTACATAACCCGAACGTTTTTTGATACAATCTATACTCTTCATATTCCGATTCTTGTCGATGGTTCGGAATTCATCTATGGTTTTCTTCAAAGGACTCTACTTTCGTTTCAGCAACCGCTTTTTTTTCAGGGCATGTTCGTCGGCCTCTTGTTTTTTATTATTCTGGGCCTGAATCTGGTTGAAAAAAGATTCTGGTGTAAATACCTCTGTCCGCTGGGTGCACTGCTGGGAATTCTTTCCCGCTATGCGCTTGTTCACCGATCGGTCAGTGAAGGCTGCACGTCCTGTGGTCTGTGCGAGGGCATCTGTTCGGGCAACACAGCCAGCGACAACGAAAAAGCCTGGCGCAATACGGAATGCATGTTGTGCATGGATTGCGACGATCTGTGTCCTCACAATGCAGTAACGTTCGGCTTTACCATTAAGAAAAAGCACAGGGCCATGGATCTGGGAAAACGAAACACCGTGCGTGCCCTTCTGGCAGGCATGTTTGCGGTACCTCTTTTGCGGATTGTACCATCCCCGCGATCCGGGCACGCCGCTCGCAACCTCATACGACCACCGGGCTCGCATGCGGAAAAAGAGTTTCTTGCACGCTGCATCCGTTGCGGTGAATGCATGAAGGTCTGCATCACCAATGGTCTGCAGCCGACACTCTTCGAAGCGGGACTCGAGGGCCTGTGGACTCCCATGCTGGTACCGCAAAGAGGTTACTGCGAATATCGCTGCACCCTGTGCGGACAGGTCTGCCCCACCGGCGCAATCAGGCAGCTTACCCTGGAAGAGAAGGCGCACACAAAGATCGGCCTTGCCGTCATCGACAAGGGCCGCTGTCTGCCGTATTCATTTGCAACGCCGTGCATCGTATGCGAGGAAATGTGCCCCACGGCCGACAAGGCAATCCGGCTCACCTCCGTAACCGTCACGGATCGCTCCGGAAACACTATATTGCTGCAACAGCCCGTGATTGATGCCTCAAAGTGTATCGGATGCGGAATATGTGAGGCCCATTGCCCTGTCAGAAGTAAACCTGCCATATATGTTTTGAGCACGGGGGAATCACGATCCCCGCAAAATCAGGCGGTATTGGATTGAAATACCGTGCGGTACAGCCTGGAGATATCGAATCTTATAAATAAAGGGTGAATAGAATGTCTGGAAATATCATGGTAATGCTTGGTGTGCTGGTGGTGTTGTTGGGCTGTTCGGCGTTTTTTTCAGGCTCCGAGACAGCACTTATGGCACTCAGTAAACTGCGTCTGCAGCGGTTAACGGAAACAATGCCGGGCAGGGCTCGGATTGTCAAGATGGTACTCGACGAACCGGAGCGCCTTATCGGCACCATCCTGTTAGGCAACAACCTCGTCAATGTCGCCATGTCGGCCCTGGCAACAGCTCTCGCATTATCCCTGTGGGGTGAAAAGGGAATTGCCTATGTCACGGTCATACTGACCCTGGCAATTCTTATTTTTGCCGAGATCACTCCAAAGGTATACGCAAAATATTTTGATGAACGTGTGTCACTGATTACCGCCCCGATCCTGCATGTCGTCATGACTGTCGCTCACCCGATTGTGGTGATCGTCACATATGCCAGCACCATAATTCTGCGACTTGTCGGCATCGATGTAAAGCGGCTGAAAAGGCCTCTTTTTACGGAAGCCGAAATCCGGACCTGCATCAACATGGCGTGGGATGACGGTGCCATAAGCACCCATGAGCGCAAAATGCTGTCCCGGGTGTTCACCCTGAATGATAAAAGCGTGGAAGAAATCATGGTACCCCAAAACAGGATGGCCGTCCTGTCGATCAATGACCCGGTAGAAAAAATAATCGCGGTTATCGTTAAGACCGGGTACTCCCGGTTTCCTGTTTCGCACGGAAAAAATGGCGACATAATCGGTTCAATCCACGCGAAAGATATCTTTCATCTCATTGATGCACACAAACCTGTATCGGTAAAAAACATTCTTCGACCTCCGTATTTCATTTCCGCCGGCACGGCCATAGATTCTCAGCTGCGTAGCTTTCAGGCGTTACGTCTCCATCAGGCAGTTATACGAGACAGTAGCGGCACAACCATTGGACTGATCACTCTGGAAGATATCCTGGAGGAACTCGTCGGCGCCATACGAGACGAACATGACTAAATATCGTAAGCAACAACGGTACATTTCAATCACCCCGGAAGGTGGACCCATGAGAAAGAATCTGATAGTAATAAAGGGCCGTATATGATAGCTCAGCACATCAGCAATGGAATGTCCTCAGGTATCGATTACCAGGTTCCCGCAGATTTTTAAGATGGTACACCACAATTTCCGGAATATAACTCAGAAAGGAGAAAACCATGATACCTGTCATTCAGAAAATTCTCTACGCAACCGATCTCTCGGATAATTCGGCCCATGCATTTCGCTATGCGGCAAGCCTGGCAAAGTTTTATCACGCGGAAATCGTCATTCTGCATGTGCTGGAAGGAGTGTTACCCGGTTCGCTGGATGCACTCAACACCTATCTCGGCAGGAACCAGCTCATCCAAGTCTTGAAAGAGGATATTGAAAAAGTAATTTTCAGAACCAAAAACCGCCTCCGCCTCTTTTGCGAACGCGAGTTAAAACACGATGGTCAGTTTCAGGAAAAGGACATATCAATCGAAGTCTACGGGGGATACCCGGCTGAAGAGATTTTGAAAAAAACGGAGGAGCTGAACTGCGATGTCATTATAATGGGAACGCACGGCAAGGGAGTACTCCGTCATACTTTTCTGGGGAGTGTCGCAGAAAAGGTTCTGCAGCGGTCAAAAATACCCGTCTTCGTGGTACCTATCCCCAGGGGTGAAACGTCGCTGACATTCCACGATTAATCCATAGGACACCGCATACCCCTGCGGCCGGTATCCCGACCACGGCCGGCAAAAAGGCTGATACATCTCTCATCTGATAGTACGACTTATCGGCGTGATGCCGGACTTACTGTTGAAGTCCGCATCACGCCGACACTCCTTCACTCTTGATTACGGCGGTGTTTTTCACCCGCCCTTCCGACGGTGTTTCTTACGTCAGGAATATTCCTTCCGGATCCACTGTCTTATACAACAATTCGAGCTGCGTGTAGGTGGGCGGTAATGTTTCCCCCTCCACCCGCGAGGTGTTCAGATCGAATCCGACATTTTCTTTCACATCGTCCACAGTATAACCGGGGTGTACCGTATCGAGATACATAATACCCTCTTCATCGAATCTGAAAACGGCCATATTGGTGATAACAGCCGCCGGACCGCCATGGAAGAATTTGCCGTATATCTGACTTTTGTGTTTCCATTCTCCTGTCGGCCAGTGGTGAATTCGCCAGCCCGGCGATGTGATGTAATCGACATTTTCCTTGAAGCGCCTTTTTTCCTGCAACATAATAAACACGGTGCGTTTGGCGAATGAATTGATGTCTGCATTGCCACCGCTACCGGTAAAACGTTTTCGGGGTGCCCGGTAATCGCCGATAACCGACGTGTTGACATTGCCGTACATATCTATTTCCGCGCCGCCCAGAAATCCCAGGGTCACATATCCTGAATGCAACTGCCCGTAAAAGGTTTCAAACAAACCGGCACCCTTGGCCGCCATGTATGCACAACGTGCATCACCGACCGATGTCGGAAGATCGATCGCACGGCCATCTACGGTACCGGCTTCATATATACATACGGCATTGGGGGCCTGTTCCAGCTGCGCCAGTGATATGGCCAGCATGGGCAGACCCGTCCCTGCGAACACAACATCTCCATCCTGCACCTCCCTGGCCGCTGCTGCCGCCAGGAGATCAATCGGTTTATACTCACCCAATTTGGCAAATCCGTTGTTACTGTTCATTTATCTCGTCCCCCTTTCCACCCGGGTCGAATACCCCATGGCCTTACTGGCCCTCAGTCTTTCCAGATGCGTGATTCCCAGTTTCGAGAGATATTCATCGTGCGTTTTTACGCCGAACACCCACTCATCGGCCCACTTGTCGAAATTTTCCTGCGTGCGTGTCAGCGCATTGAAATCTCTCAGAAAATCGGCATCACAATCATAGTAGCCCTGAGAACCCGTGGGATGCGCCGCCCAAGGACATTCAACGACATAATCAACCTCGTACCCGGCACAAAGGTTCATTGAGGGCTCCTGGCGTAGGAATTCCTCGGGTACGATTTCTTCGCAGATAATGATGACCTTATCCGATGCCTTTATCACATCGGCATCATTGTAACTCTGGGCCAGGACACGTACCGTCCCTTCCTTCCCCACCATGGGCGCATACACGAGGGCACAATCCGGATTCACCGCAGGCATCAACAGCAATTCGCCCATATCAAAAAACGGATCGTTTACGATGGTATATTTACTTTTCGGAATCTTGGGGTTGGATCCATCCCGCAACCCTGCTTTGCCGATCATGTCAAATTCAGGGTTCAGGATATCGGTACCCATCGCCAGGGCCGTGGGGAAAAAGGGTACTCCGATGGACCCGGCATATAACCGTGCCACTGCATGCCCATGACTCAGGTCATCCGTGATTATCTCTCCGCCTACCATCTTGCGCGAAAGATTTTCACCGCATTTTCCCAGTAACTCCTGTCCCATCCAGCTGGATTCCCAGATTTTGACCATACCGGCACCTACCAGCATGTCACTGTGGAAGCCACCCTGCACCTCAAACAGATGAAGATCCTTTTTCCCCTGCCGCATCAATTCATAACAGAGAGCTACGGGACGCCGCCAGATTGTGAATCCGCTGAAGGCAAGCAAATCACCATCATTGATTAAACCGGCTGCCTCTTGTAGTGTGAGTTTGTGAACTTTAGCCATCTCCTTTCTCCTCTCCCTTCTATTTGAATTGTAAACATTCCCCCGCCCCAATCTGCGGGAAACTTCGTTTCAGCAAATCCATAACGCTTGGTAGTTGCGATAAACTGCGCTAAGCGTTCACATAACACGAGATTATTGGTCGATGACATGCATTGAAAACATCGACGGATATCCGTCCGATCGGCAGGAACAAACACCACCCCGTATGCCGTCTCACTTACGTGTGCAGAGCACTCCTCGTCATTCGCTCTCACAACGTGCGAAAAAAATACGCACGCACGGGACTCCGCCACATCCGAAGATGCGGATGCACTCCTCGTCACACAATGAGCCGACCACTTCTTTTCAGTTTGTTCTTACTGTAAACGCTACCTTCGGAATTTTAACCTAACCCTAACAACTCGTTACTCATCTCGAAACCACTGCAGGCGATAAAGATCGCATCGCAATGCGGTTCGATCATCGGGCATATAAACTCGTTTATATGCCGAATGTACTTATCTCTATGATACATTCAACACTGCCCTTGTTTTCCGGTTTTTCGAAGAATGGTGCTGCTCCTTTTTCCTTCGCCGTGTTCTTCCGCTTTGTTTTTGATTTCATAATTACAATCCTTTCGAGTGATGCCATTCAATCAATGTGATTCGTTTCATATAAAAACATCAGACACAACCATCGCTCCATGGGTACCATCAATCAATAAATTGAACCCTTGCGACATAATGACCATCCCTCAGCAGGCTGCGCGCGGTTGTCATGCAGCCCGTGTCTTTCGCACTTGAAATCGAAAATGTTCACGATTCCACAACACCGAAAGCTCACAGGGAGCAAGAAAAATTTACTCTCACTATGGGCAGCATTGCCCGGCTGCTTCCCCGCCGGGCCCTCATGTTATCCGAATAGGTCCGCGGAACAAAATGTTCGTCACAGATCTGTATTTTCGTGAAACGGTAATTCTTTTCCAACCTCTTGACATATAGGTGAAGGCATTACATTTCTCCATAGGCTTTAGTCTGAATTACAAATCAGACTATGACCGGAAGGCTCAGCGGTGTTTGTCTGACCTAGGCAGCCATGCACCCTTTTGTGCAATGCAGGTCCACTCGCAGAGTCTCATTCCAAAAAAATAGGATTGCAGCACGTGATCTACCGTGGTATGGGCACTGACGAAAATCATGGGACAGTGCCGCGGCACTGCCGACGGATGGATCAAAAGAGAATATGCGGATAAATCAGGCAAAAGGATATATATCTGTAATAGTTGCAGCGTTGCTCTGGGCATCGAGCGGCACTGCGGGTAAAGTGCTTTTCGAGGCAGGCATCTCCCCTCTTGATCTCGTCAGAATTCGCGTAACATGTTCCGCCCTCATTCTGGCAGTAATTTTCGGTATATTCCACCGGCATCTTCTCCGGCTTCGACGCAGGGATATCCTGTACTTTATCCTGTTCGGCGGGGTGGCAATGACCCTGGTTCAGGTGTCGTATTTCTTCGCCATCAGCAAAATTCAGGTCGCGGCCGCAATACTTCTACAATACCTCGCACCGATCCTGGTGGCAATCTTTTCGATGTGCTTCTGGAACGAAAAAGTAACCGGCGTAAAACTCCTTGCGCTTTTTCTGGCCATGGCGGGGTGCTACCTCGTCGTGGGCGGCTATAATATGGAACTCCTCGCGTTGAATCGAGAGGGTATTCTGTGGGGTCTCGTATCGGCGGTATGTTTTGCCTCATGCACCCTCCTCGGAGAACGGGGGATGCACCACTATCCGCCGTGGACAGTGATCTTTTATGCGTTTCTCTTTGCCTCAGTCTCACTGAATATAGCGGCTGATCCGGAAACCGTCTTCCGTGGCGGCTATACGCCACTACAGTGGTTGAACTTTTTCTATATTGTCGTATTCGGCACGATCGTCGCGTTCTGGTTTTACTACACAGGTATCAATACCATCCGGGCGACACGGGCGATTATCACGGCAACCCTGGAACCTATCTCGGCGGCACTGATGGCCTTCGTTGTGCTGGGAGAAATAATGAGCCCTCTGCAAATACTCGGAGGAACATTGGTCGTCACTGCAATTATACTGCTGCAACTGCAGAGGGAACATGACGTCCTGGCACCGGCATTAATCCGGTCCCGGAACATGGGTAGTGAAGATACCGCCACCATGCACAAAAGGATCGAGAAGCTCCCGGAGTGATAGACATTATTATTGGCTGCGTCTTGCCCGGTGGGGTTGCCGCCTTTCCCTGCAACATCTGCAGGTGCAGTGAAGGGCACCGCGGAAATTGTTTTTCACGAGATTATATTGAAATCCGAACAATTAATTTATCTTGACACACATCTGCCACTTTCTTATACTCACGCATTCGGAAAAATACGCCGAGTTTCGTAACAGGCTGGTAAGATGGTCATTATCAATAAAAAAGGAGTGTGGAAGATGAAAATTGCTAAGTATCTTGTGGTTATTGGTGTCCTGATTGCTGTCTTGATGCCGTGTGGCGGTGCGATGGCTGCCAAACCGGTCGTTATCGGCCTCCAGGGTCCGATTACAGGCCCATGGGCTTACGAAGGGCAGATGGCCAAGCAATCGTGTGAGATAGCCGCCCAATTGATCAACCAGAAAGGGGGCATTTTGGGAGGACGCATGGTTGAGGTCCGGATCGTTGACGACGCCGGCGAACCGAAAACCGGTGCTCTGGCTGCGCAGAAACTCGTCGGTCAGAAGGATGTCGTGGCCTCGGTGTCAACATACGGATCATCCGTATGCGAACCGGCATCGAACATTTACGAAAAGTTTAAGAAAGTCAATATCGGATACGGTGTCACCGCAGTCAGACTGACCTCAAAAGGGTTTAAATACTTTTTCAGAACCTGCGGCCGGGATGATTCGCAGGGTAAGTTCTTCGCAGACTGCGTGATCAAGAAGCTCAATGCAAAACGCGTTGCCATCATGCATGACAACACAGCGTTCGGGAAAGGGCTGGCAGAAGATACGAAAAAGGGTCTCAAATCGCTGCTCGATGCAGGGAAAGTCCAGATCGTGTATTACGATGCGATCACCCCGGGTGAAAAAGATTTTCATGTGCCGCTCACCAAACTTCGTGAAACAAAGCCCGACGTCTGGTACTTCACAGGCTACTACGCCGAAGCGGCGCTCCTGGTCAGTCAGGCCCGGGAAATCGGAATTACCTGTCCTTTCGTCGGTGGGAACGCGGCGATTAATGACGAATTTGTAAAGATTGCCGGTTTGGACCTGGCAAAAGGGTGTTTCATGACCAATGAACCGCTGCCGGCCGATCTTCCGTATAAAGAGGCCAAAGAGTTTCTGAAGGCCTACCAGGATAAATTCGGTGAAATTCCGTCCAGCCCCTGGCCGATCTATGCGGCCGATGCACTGAACATCATTGCACACGCCGTCGACAAATCCGGGTCAACCGATTCGACCGTAATAGCCGGATTCCTGCACGATAAGGTCGACGGAGTGCCCGGCGTGACGGGTCCCATAGGATTTACGGCAGCGGGTGATCGCGAGGGCGTCCCGTTTTACCTCTACGTGGTTGACGAAAACGGCAAAATTGTCGTGTCGAACTAACACCACCTTCCGAAACATTAAGAAAATGACAGGCATTCAGAGATTCGTTGTACCGAATCCCTGAATGCCTGCATCTACGTAGGTTGCACGACTGCGGGGTCTTTACCGAACCTCGACATTACAGACTATGAGGAGTATCGACACAAGCGGATATGGAAGTATTTTTGGAACAAATCATTAACGGCCTGACAATCGGGTCTTTTTATGCCCTCATCGCCCTCGGCTACTCCATGGTATACGGGGTCTTGAAGTTGATCAACTTTGCTCATGGCGATTTTTTCACCCTCGGTTCGTACCTCGGATATACCGTTCTGGTGTTCGGATCCGCCATTATTACGACCCATTTCGGGCTGTGGGGCGGGTTGATCATCGCGATGATCATTGCATCTCTCTGTCTTGCATGTGTGGGCGTTGCCGTCGAACGGGCGGCATACCGGCCGATATACCCGGCAGGACGTCTACCGGCGGTTGTCTCGGCACTGGGGGCATCCATATTCCTCCAGAACACCATCATGGTCATCTGGGGTCCGCGATATCAGGCATATCCGGCAAAACTGATACCCAACTTCCATATACAGCTCGGGGGTATTCATCTCAGTCTCCTGCAGCTGGTCATACTTATTCTGTCGTTCTGTCTCCTCGGCATACTATACTGGATCATTCAGAAAACCACATTTGGTGCTGCCGTGAGGGCCACTGCCCTCGATAAAGATACGGCATCCCTGATGGGTATTAATTTTAACAAAGTAATATTCTTTATCTTTACACTTGGGCCGGCTCTCGGGGCCCTCACCGGTGTCATGGTGGGCATGTACTACCGACAGATCAGTTTCACCATGGGCTGGAACTACGGTCTCAAAGCCTTTACGGCAACAATACTGGGGGGAATCGGTAACCTGCCGGGCGCCATGTTTGGAGGACTGATTCTGGGCGTGCTGGAAATGTTCGGCGCGGCATATATCTCCGCGGCATGGAAGGACGTTTTCGTATTTTTGATTCTCATCCTGGTGCTGATCTTCCGTCCGAACGGACTGTTTGGCGAAAAATTAGCGGAAAAAGTTTAGTCGTATGAAATACTCCAAAATATTAAATATTGATCGTTTTTTCGGTTCTCACCAAACCGCCCTTTTTATAGTCTTCGGCATTTTTTTCATATACCCGTTCAGTGTCAGTAACTATTATATTGATATTGGTTTTTTCTTCGGTATTTATGCACTCTTGGGGCTTAGTTTAAATATTGTCCTCGGTGAAGTCGGTCTTTTCGATCTTGGCCATGCCGGATTTTATGCAATCGGGGCCTATACTACCGCTATTTTGAATACTAAATTCGGCATCCCCATCCTCGTGCTCCTGCCGGT
>Ga0272442_10011002_pt1 | contig 11086 bp, 12 predicted proteins | sample SSMForm2O_FD_200262 | JGI IMG/M metagenome (GOLD analysis project Ga0272442, IMG submission 200262) | Marine sediment archaeal communities from Little Sippewissett salt marsh, Falmouth, MA, United States - SSM-Form-2O | ecosystem: Environmental > Aquatic > Marine > Wetlands > Sediment ...
AGAAACACCGGAAGATACGGTTTACACAGATGCGCAGTAAAAAGACAGCCCGGAAGAAATCAATAATCTGGATGCTGATATTATTAGTTTTTATCATTTACCTTATTTATTTCTTTATTAAAATTGCACGGTGAAGCGGACAAGGATAGGGCCCTAATGGATGTTTCCTGCTGTGTATGCGGACGCAGTGATAGCCAGGATGTCATGCTGTGTTTTTCATGGTGTACTGAAAACAACAGCATAATCCTCAGTACTGCAACGGAAGATGAAAATCTGTCATGTTTTGTATGCCGGGACCCTGATTGCCTGTCTCAGTTTTTTAAAGAAAAACATGTTTCCCGGCAACAGGCACGGGAACTGCTGAAGGATGTCCGGTCACTAACCGAATCCAGGACCATTGCCGAGAAATTAATCGGGATGTCTGTACGGTCCGGTAATGCAGCGCGCGGTGTGACCCAAGTATTTGAAGGCCTGAAAAACCAGCGCATTTCGGTCATTATTGTTGCAAAAAGCCAGAAAAAGAATACAAGAGACAAAATACTCAGTGCTGCGAAAAAATTCAATGTTCCGGTCTATGAATACATGGGTGCCGCGTCATTTGAACAGGCCGTAGGGAAAAAACAATGTACGTGTGTCGGTATTTTCGGCACTGAACTTTCTGAACAGATTAAATCGGATCTTCATGTCATCAAAAATTAACATTCTGCCGGAAAATGTTGCACATATGATCGCAGCCGGTGAAGTGGTGGAACGCCCGGCTTCTGTTGTAAAAGAGCTGATTGAGAATTCACTGGATGCAGGTGCCTCAGCAATATCTGTTTCCATCGAAGATGCAGGTTCACAGTTGATAGCCGTTGACGACAACGGCCATGGTATGTCGGAACAGGATCTGCTTATCTGCATAAAAAACCATGCGACCAGTAAAATAACATCGATACAGGACCTGGATTCTCTGGCAAGCCTGGGATTCCGCGGTGAAGCCCTGGCCAGTATAGGTTCTGTATCCCGCATGAGCATTGCGACATGCCTGAATGGTGAAACAGAAGGGACGCAGATTGATGTTACAGGGGGAAGCGTTACCGAGGCAGTGAAGACCGCACCAAGAAAAGGCACTCGGGTATCAGTGAAAAATCTTTTTTACAATACACCGGCCCGTCGAAAATTTTTAAAACGGCCTTCAACCGAACTGAGGCACATATCGTATATGTTCAGGAAAATGGCATTGTCACGGCCCGATATCTCTTTTTCGTACATTGTGGGAGGGCAGAAAACCTTTGACATGCCCGGATCCAAAGAAGCAGAAAGAAGGATCAAAGACCTCCTGGGAGAACAATCAGCCGGATCTCTTATCGGGCTTGAAAACCAGGGCGGCGGAATATCCGTGTCCGGTTTCATAAGCAGGCCCAGGACTGGAAAAAGAAGCAGGAATGATCAGTTCATATTCCTAAATAACCGTTTTATATCCAGCAGAAGTATCTCTCATGCTATTGCGGCAGGCTATGAAAACAGGCTTGCCCGTGATGAATTTCCCGTTTATATTGTCTACCTCACTATGCCGGCCCGGTTTTTTGATGTGAATGTTCATCCTTCAAAAATCGAAGTACGGTTCATCGATGAAAGATTTGTGTATTCATTGATAAAACAGGCAGTAAAAAGTGCTTTGAGAAAACCATCGGTTATGCCCGATTTTTATCTGCAGGCCCCCAAAAAAGATATGTACACCTTTCCCCAAACACCGAAAAGAATCCGCAATCCGGAAGAAATGGGTCAGTTGACTCTTGATGCGCAGCGCCCGGTTTTCGGAGAAGAGCACCGTGTCTTGAATTTCCGCAACACCACATCAGAACCTTCAGCTGTATCCACAGTCTGGCAAGTACACGACCGGTATATCATAGCCCAGATTAAGAGCGGCATAGCAATAGTTGACCAGCATGTGGCTCATGAGCGTGTTTTATATGAACAGGCCATACGGTCAGGCAGGGATAAACAAGCGTTGTCGCAGCAGCTTCTGTTTGAGCAGGCGGTACAGCTCTCCGAAGACGAATACAATATTCTGACCGAGATTTTGCCTTATCTGGAGAAGATCGGTTTTAAATTAAAGGATTTCGGACACAATACTGTAGTTATTGAAGCGGTTCCTGTGGCTGTAAAAAACGGAAAAGAAAAAGAACTCCTTCATGGAATAATTGAAGATTACACAGAAATGCGTGAATCCAGCGATAATATACTCGATGCGGTAACAAAATCATATTCGTGTAAATCTGCAATTAAATCCGGTCAGAAATTAAGCACGCAGGAAATGGAATCACTGATAGACCAGCTGTTTGCGACATCAGAACCCTATTTCTGCCCTCATGGAAGACCCATTGTCCATACAATCACTCTTGCAGAACTGGACCGGAGGTTTGGAAGGTGACAGGGGAGAGCAACAGGAAGAACGTTGTCGTCCTGGCAGGCCCTACAGCCAGCGGTAAAACTGAATTGTCTTTGGCCCTCGCTGATAAAATTCCCATTGAAATTGTATCAGCTGATTCACGTCAGGTATATCGATATATGGATATTGGCACAGCCAAACCCGAAGAAAAAGACCTGCGGGAAGTACCGCACCACTGCATTGACATACTAGACCCTGATGAGTATTTCAGTGCAGGAGAGTATCAGGGAGTTGCACGGGCGGTTGTACAGGATATCATTAAACGAGGGAAAACACCGGTTGTGGCAGGAGGATCGGGGCTGTATATAACAGCACTTATTGATGGTGTTTTTAACGGAGACTATAAAGATACGATACTGCGTCGGAAGCTGAAACAACGGGCGGAAACCGAAGGACTGGATGCCTTATATGCTGAACTGAAGAAAAATGATCCTGTATATGCCGAGAAAATACATTGCAACGACCTTAAGAGGATTATACGTGCATTGGAAGTTTTTTCTGTTTCCGGCAAGCCGATATCAGATCTTCATGATAATTGTACTGAAAAATCACCCTTCTTTCCCCTTATGGTTTTACTTGAATGGGAAAGGCCTGTACTTTATGACAGGATAAACAGGCGTGTGGACGCTATGATTGAACATGGACTGATTGAGGAAGTACATAAACTTCTCTCAATGGGATATAATAAATATCTTAACAGTATGGATTCAGTAGGATATAAAGAAGTTGTTTCATATCTGGAGGGTGAGATTACAGTAGATGAAATGACTGAATTAATCAAGAGGAACACCAGGCGATACGCAAAAAAACAGATTACCTGGTTCAGAAGAGATAAGCGATTTGTACATCTCGATATAAAACATGGTGATTCTTTTCATGATATTGCACAACACATACTGTCATTGCTTGGTTTTCAGCATGAGGTTCAGGCAAAAGATCACTTTTCGTGATATCTGTATGGTCATTGTGAGAAAAAACTTGCATGTAATTGAGTAATTTATTATAATTTAAACAGAGCTGTGAACCAGGAACAACAAAATCGTTGAATTTTCATTCAAATTATATGGTTTATAGAAACAGCCGGTACCGGAGGCAGGGGAGATGGAAACAGTATTCGATGTAATTACATCAAGGCGTTCCATAAGAAAATTCAAACAGATGCCTTTGCCAGAGAAACTGCTTGCCAGATGTGTGGAAGCTGCCCGTTTTGCTCCATCAGCAGCAAATCTGCAGCCCTGTGAATACATAATTGTCACTGATGCACATGTTATGAGCGACCTCTTTGCATGCCTTTCATGGGCCCGGTATCTTCATCCCACAGGCACTCCGTCGATAGAAGAAAGGCCTGTCGCATATATAGCCGTTTTATTGAAATCCACGAAAAACATCAGAACATGCAGTTCTGACGCCGGTGCAGGCATCCAGAACATGCTGCTTACTGCCTGGGCCCAAGGTGTGGGTACTTGCTGGATAAGGTCGATAAATACACGCAAGGCAAAAAAAATAATGCATATACCCCATAATGTCTATCTGGATTCAGTCATTGCTTTTGGATATCCGGCTGAAAAATCAATCGCTGAAGAAATGGGTGAATCTGTAAAGTATTACAGAGATAAAGACAATGTTATACATGTTCCGAAAAGACAACTTGCCAATATACTGTTTCATGATCATTATGGACAGTCCCATAAACAGGATCAGGTAGTAATATGAATCTTCAGGAGAGTAAAAATTGTCGAATAATAACGGGTCTGGTAAAGACAGGAGTACATCCAGGGAAAGAAACGAAATCGAAAATGATGTTCTGTTAATAATCAAGGATACAGAAAAAACGCTGCTGGATTCCCTGAATCCGGCTGTGATTAAAGATTTAAATCCGTTCAAAAGAAAACAAGTATACCGCTATTTTGAAAAGAAAGATAGTGAGTACGCCATAAAAACGTACAAAGAGGGCGAAAACATCATAATAAAGATATATCCTGTTGGTAAATTGCGGAGGCTCGCAGAACAAAAAACGCAGGAAGTGCTTATGAAGGGGAGTGAAGAAGAACTTCCGCCAATGGATGCATACGAACGGTTTATTATCCACGATTACCTTAAAGAGCGAAACGGAATATGTACAGCATCTATCGGTGTATCGGGAAAAGACAGAAGAGTTAAAATTGTGCCGGTTTACGGACGCCCTCTCAGAAAAGCAAGAAAGAGATTTTCCCGTTGATATGTACAGTAGCTCTTCCTGCTGTAATGCAAGGAGTATGAAATGGAAAAAGGGGAAAAAAATGTTATGGTCGTTGATGATGATGCGTCCATAATTAATGTTGTAAAAAAACTTCTTGAGCCCAGAGGAATTTCAGTTGTCGGCGTTACAACTGGGAACGAATGCCTTGCCGAACTTGAAAATGGATTTCGAGGAGTAGTTTTAATGGATGTTGTAATGCCCAATATGGACGGATGGGATACAATCAAGGAAATTGTTGACCGGGGTTACAAAGACCGGGTAATTATCAGTATGCTTACAGGCAAAGGCGAACCTGATAAAAAAATGGACAATCTGAAAGAATACGTTCTTGATTATATTAAAAAACCGTTCAGCAGTAAAAATCTTGTTACAGTTGTTGAAGAGTATTTAGGATATTTAACTTAAGAAGGCTTCTGCCTATGAAACCTTATAAATTGGTTTTAATCGGAGCGTCTGCCGGAGGGCCGAGAACACTGAAGGAGATTTTTACCGATACTCCAAGGCTCAACGGTAGTATTATCATTGTGCAGCACATGCCTCAATTTGTAAATACGGCATTTTGTGAAAGCCTGAATAGTGTTACCGATTTACAGGTGAAAATTGCAGAAAACAGTGAGTCTCTGCGTTCAGGAACAGTATACCTTGCACCCAGCAGCATGCACATGTCATTAATAAATAACATGGCCATTCGGCTTTACAGTGGAGAAAAGGTCAATTTTGTATGCCCATCCATTGATGTGACCATGAAATCCGTGACCCGTGACGAAGGAACAAGCACCATGGGTGTCATTTTAACAGGCATGGGAAAAGACGGGGCAGAAGGAATCCGCCATTTGAAAAATATTAAAGCCGTGACAGTTGCACAAAATGAAGATACCAGCATTGTATACGGCATGCCGCATGAAGCGGTTCTCACCGGGTGCATCGATTACCAATTATCTCCGGATCAGATCAGGAATAAAATAATCAGTTTTCTTGGCATTTTGAGGGAACGTATTTGACAGTATAAATATGCCGTCCTGCTGAATCATTGTCATCAATGCTTTTTATCGAAGAAAAAATTGCCCGCCAGTAATAATCTTCAACACCATACAAAATGTATCAGCGCATCTGTTATTCTGCAATATACCTGCATGCAACGTATATCCAGTTGTTAAATAATATTTGTCGGAATTGTGATGTTTTATACTTGAAGGGTGCCGTTTTTAACCAGGACCATACCGTCGATACATACAGTTGCGTCCTTGAGGACAATATCAAAACGGTTCATTTTTGTAAAACAATGAACAGCGGGCTTATTTGTACCGATTGTCAGATGTACTGCACCGGAAACACATTTGTCTTCAAAAGGATACCCGCGGTATTCAGCGCCGGTATGAGCCCCGACCCCAAATCCAAGTACATCCCTGAACGGTTTTGATCCTGATTTTAAAAGGTGCCGCATTACCTTGGCCTCAGTATCACCATAAATACGTTTAACCTTTCCTGAAGAAATATGCATAACAACAGGTTTTTGCAGAGAGCCCATGCCGGTAAAGGAACCATTTGCAATTATCCTGCCGCTGCATGATTCACCTGTAGACTGAATAAAACAATATCCGAAAGGCAGGCTTGTAGCGGCTTCATTATTTGCAGTGGCTCCTGTTACTGCGCTTCCTTTGTATCTGGAAATCAAGACTGTTATATCAGTACCTGATTCGGTTGTGATATGGGCTTTTTTACCAATTGAAAGGATGTCGGCAATTTTCCGGCAACGGTTTACATATGGTTTCCTGGGGGATCTGAACATTCTTTCAATCTGTCCCCTTGTAACCTGAGGCATTGATATTATCTTTGCTGAACTGTTTCCGGCTGAAAGAGGAAGATCAAAAAATGATATCTGTTTATGAAAAAGGAGAAATGCGATGTCCGACTCCTTAATAACCGGTTTAAGAGTCTTCAATGGGATAAAGGGCTTTTTCCCGTTTTCTGAGGCAATTATCAATGTCGGAAAAAGATTGTTGTCACGTGCGTAAGTATAAATCAATGTTGCTATAGAACGGTATTGATCATTTGCAATAACCAGAACAGAATCGCCCTTTTGAGGAGATGCACATGTGGTGAAGATCTTCTGTATGTATGGTTCTGGTTGTACCATAATCGTATGATTTTTACTCTTTAAAGATAAATAAATGAATTTTACAACTTTACTGAAGTAACGATAAAACGGGTAAAAAAATAAAACCGGAAACAGATGCAACCCGAATACAAATTTATTGTTTGTTTTTCAAAATGTCAAGACCATTATGGTATAAAATATTGTTTTATTTTATGTTTTTGGTGTTCCCTGTTACTATATGGCAAATAAAACCTGAGAGAAGAAAGTTACATGTAAAAGAAGTAAAGACAATAACCGGCCCATTAAAGACATGAGGAAGCATTTTTATCAGATATCTAACATGTTCAACTATTTATCAATTGACTTTAACGAAAAATATGCTATATTTAAAAAAGAAGTTATAGTGTAATAATTAATAAATGTTATAGAACATTCCATTGACATTACCTTTAAAAGACATTACACTCGGTTTATACGCATACAGGGACTCAGTAGTACACACATTGGACCCCCGTACTAAACTATTGGCCTGTTTTATGCTTATGGCTGTTGTTCTGATAATTGAATCCATAACCGGACTTTTGATTTTCACAATACTCCTGTTTTGTATGTTTGCTCTCTCAAAGCTGAGTGTAGGAATTGCGCTGCATAATATCAGGACATTTTTGTGGCTTTTTACTTTAACAATAGTCTTTCATTTGTTTTTCACTAAGGGAGACATTCTTTTTTCTATTCCATTTACGACGATACATGCATATATTCCGGGACTCAGATTCGGGGTTTTTTACTCTTTGAGACTGATTGCGCTTATTCTCACCGCAAACTTGCTCACTCTGACAACAGCGCCAATGGAAATAACCGATGGAATTGAACGGATGCTCAGGGTTTTCAGGAAACTGGGTGTCCGCTCTCATGAACTGGCATTGATGTTTTCTATTTCTTTGCGGTTTATTCCATTGCTGCTTGAAGAATCTGACCGGATTAAGAAAGCCCAGATGTGCAGGGGAATCACATTCAGGGGCGGCTTGTTCAAACGTGCCAAACAGCTCATACCTTTAGTAATACCCCTGTTTCTTTCGGCTTTCAGGCGAAGTAATGACCTGGCCCTTGCAATGGATGCAAGATGTTACCGGGGAGAAGGAAGGACCCAGTATGTTCTTTTGAAATTCAACCGGCAGGATGCATGTGCAGCAGTTATTGTTGGTGGTGTTTTTATGATTACAATTATCAGCAAGTTTTCAATCGGTGGATAAAAAGAATATAAAATTGACCATTGAATATGATGGTACAGACTTCTGTGGGTGGCAGGTACAGCCGGGAAAAAGAACAGTACAAGGCGAAATCGAACATGCTCTGAAAATGCTGAGTGGACAGAATATCCGCATAACAGCATCAGGAAGAACCGATTCAGGAGTACACGCTCTTGGGCAGGTTGCTAACTTCATTATTGAGTCGGGGCTTCCTATGCAAGCGTATAAACAGGGCCTTGACAGATTGCTTCCGCCGGACATCACAATACATGACGCTGCAGTCGAAAGAATCTCTTTTAATGCAAGAAGAGATGCCAAAAGACGTATATACCGTTACATTATATCAAAAGTGACTAAATCTGTCGGCAGGCAGTATTCATGGAAACCGAGGTTCCGTCTTCAAACCCATCCAATGAAGATGGCAGCAGAGTTCCTTGCAGGAGAACACGATTTCAGCGCTTTTTGTAAAACCGCCAGCAATACAGGAGACTGCAGTTCTGTTGTTTACAGGTCTGAGTTTTTGGAGAATGACAGTGAACTGATTTTTGAAATTGAGGCCATACGGTATTTTCATAATATGATTCGTATAATTGTAGGAACTCTGGCAGAAGTTGGAAGAGGAAAGCTTCAACCAGAAGATTTTAACAGAATTATTTTATCTAAAAACAGAAATCTTGCCGGACCGACTGCTCCGGCTCATGGACTGTATCTTGTAAAAGTATTATACCCCTAATATCGGAGGAAATGTATATGAAAATTTTTATTGATACTGCAAATATTGAAGAAATCAAGGAGGCCATGAAACTGGGGGTTGTAGACGGCGTAACCACCAATCCTACATTGCTGTCCAGGGAAATATCAAGAACCGGCAATGATTCAAATTCGATCCTTAAGGAAATATGCGACATTGTACAGGGTCCCATAAGCGGTGAAGTAATTGCGCTTGAGTCTGCAAAAATGGTGGAGGAGGCCCGTGACCTTGCGAAAATTGATGAACACATTGTTGTCAAAATACCGATGACTGAAGAAGGCCTTAAAGCTGTGGCGACACTGTCGAAAGAAGGTATTAAAACAAATGTCACACTGGTTTTCTCTGCTGTTCAGGCAATGCTGGCTGCAAAGGCCGGGGCAACCTATGTGAGCCCCTTTGTAGGCCGTCTTGATGATATCAACCATATCGGAATGGACCTGGTTGAAAGCATTGCTGCTATTTTTGAAAATTACGGGTTTACTACTGAGATTATTGTGGCAAGCGTGAGAAACCCCCTGCATGTCCTCGATTCTGCGTTGATCGGAGCGGATATAGCAACAATACCGTTTAAAGTAATCCGGCAGCTTGCAAAGCATCCTCTGACAGATATAGGGATAGAGCGTTTCCTGGCTGACTGGGAAAAGATCAAGTAAAAATAGCAGGAGCTGTATATGGCGGTTAAAACGAAAACTAAGTCCCCGATAATGTTCATGTCAGGATCTGTCCTGATAGCCTTGATGTTCCTTTTTTGTTCAGGTAAAGACAATACCGGCTCTATATCAGACAAGAAAATCGAAGACTCGGGCACTTCTTCAGTAAGCACTATTACAGACAGTACGGCAGGTTCTGTATCTGTACATAGGCAGAATGCTATAACGAGGGCCATTGACCATGTAAGTCCGGCAATTGTCGGGATAAATGTCGTCAAAATACAGAAATATGTCCAGCGCTCTCTGTTTGATGATGACCCATTCTGGAGGATGTTTTTTCCTCCGCGGACCTACCAGCAGAAAGTAAAGGGACTGGGATCAGGATTCATCATTTCACCCGACGGATATATCCTGACCAATGAACACGTTATTCAAAGCGCTTCGGAGATCGTTGTAACAACGACATTGGGAAAGCAGTACAAAGCAGCTGTCGTAGGTTCGGACCGTGTTTATGATGTGGCGCTGCTGAAAATAGAACAAAACGAGAGCTCCGCTTTTCCCTTTGTTACACTGGGTGATTCCGATGACCTCATAATCGGTGAATGGGCTATTGCATTGGGAAACCCGTTCGGCCTGTTCGATGTAAGTGCAAAACCAACTGTTACTGTCGGTGTTATAAGCGCTACCAACATGGACTTCAAAGGAGAATTACAGGTTGAGGGGAAATCATATACAGGCATGATTCAGACCGATGCAGCCATAAACGGAGGTAACAGCGGAGGCCCGCTGGTAAACAGTCTGGGCCATTGTATTGGAATCAACGCATTCATAATATCAGGCAGTTCACATGAAAAAACATCGGTGGGAATAGGGTTTGCTATACCCATTAACCGTGTAAAAAAAATACTGCCGCAGCTGAAGAAAATCGGCAGAATAGATCGTATAGCATATATCGGTGTCGAAGCTGAGAATATTTCGGCTATAGTCGCCCGTATGCTTAATATATCACCGGGTGACGGAGTAATTATTTCTCGTCTGGTAAAGGGCGGCCCGGCCAAAGGCAAGGGTATTAAAGTAGGCGATGTAATTGTCGGTGTCAACGGATACAGGGTTCATAACGTGCGTGAATTCAACTATGTGGTAAACAGTATAGATATTATCAACAAGTCAGTAATTGTTTTCAAGATTTACCGCGATAAAAAACTGTTCGATGTGTCATTGCCCATTCAGGGATTAAAATAAAGGCAATGACGTTCACGAAACAGATAACACCATATAATCAATGCTATAGGAGGCAGAAATGTCACGAAAACTATCAGCAGTAACAGGTGTTTTTATCCTGATGTACAGTTTTGCACTTGCCAGTGATACACGAATTGCCTCTTTGGGATACAAGTCGAATTTTTATGTGCGGGATTACCACAACATTACACTGTTTCCTTCAGCAGTAACTAATTATAAAAACACATTTTTTATTGAATCGCTGGGTATGGGGCAGCATGTTCCATCTTCAACAGAAACTGTACCCGGAACCGGTATGTGGCGGGGAGGTTTTTTTGTTAAATTGACTGAAAGGTTCTCTCTCGGCTTCATTCTGGACAGCAGAAGAGAAGATATTTCAAAGAGCGATACCGAATTTTCAGGACTTGGCGGACTGATTGAAA
>Ga0272442_10011003_pt1 | contig 11085 bp, 12 predicted proteins | sample SSMForm2O_FD_200262 | JGI IMG/M metagenome (GOLD analysis project Ga0272442, IMG submission 200262) | Marine sediment archaeal communities from Little Sippewissett salt marsh, Falmouth, MA, United States - SSM-Form-2O | ecosystem: Environmental > Aquatic > Marine > Wetlands > Sediment ...
CTTCGACTCAAAGATGAAGAACGGCGGCAACTTGCCACAATTGGCAAACAACTCGGACGAAAGGCGCTCGAGGCCATTGCGACAATCGTCAAACCTGATACCATTCTCCGTTGGCATGCCAAGCTACATGAGATTTGTAAACGGCAAATATAAATAGTTGGGGCGAGAAAGAAGTTTCAATTTAAACCCATGGGCAATTGTTGGCTGATTGTCAGCAGTTCTTTACTAACAATCCGGCAAGTAAAAGTGGTCATGCCTCTTCCGCCCAGCGAGCATAGAGAAGCCCGACATTGGTGAACCAGATAGACGACTTGTAGAACCTGTCTAGCAAGTTTCTTTCATCCGTCTGCAACTCGTTTACCTGCTGTTTAAATCTGGATTGCCACGCAGCAATTGCTTGTGGTTCTATATAATGGCTGGATCCCTTGTCTACCTTATCACTCAGTTCTCTGGATGCTTTATAGGTCCATCTGATTATCTTGAAGAGCTTTTTGGCAATATCTCTATCGCTGACCATCAATTCCATATCCCACGCTCCAATTCGCCACTCACCGTGATTGAATACGGTCAGTGATGGTCTTACGTTTCTCTCTCTTATCAAGAGTGTATCTCCAGGGTCAGATTGCCAAGGTTTCAGCACACGATATCGTGTGCCTCATATTCCACTTTACTCAATATCTGCTATTAGTCCGGCGCCTTTGATCGTCTGCTGGCACGTATCGACCTGCTGAGACTTTCTCCGGTAATTATCTGGTACTCATTCAAAATTCGTTTTATCCTCAGCTTTTTCCGGGAGATTTGAAGAGCTACGACTTCTTCGGGATTCGAGTGTTCAGAAGATGTGGCTCCTAACTCCGTCGCTTTCTTGACCGTCCTGATCCTTCTAAGAGCACGTTTGCGTTCAAAATCCACCCTGGAAACTGTTTCCGTATTCTCATGGTTGTCTAGGTAACTATGCCAGGCAGAGCAATATTTGAAGCCGTAATCAGTAGCTCCAAGTCGATCCCCGCAATAAGAGCAGTGTCTTTCCCTGCGGCCGAGTTCTTCACGTAAACGACGGTTCAAAGCCCTCATTTCCCGTCTCAGTTGCTCTATGTCTTCTGCCGACAAACTCTCAAGCATCTTTTCATTTAGTATTTTCATGTCACCACCTTCATTCATATTCCCTACGAATCCAAGCGTTTACGATGTATTAGTCACTACGCGAAGTTTTGTGATCCAAGCCTGACATCGCTGTGTGAACTCCGCTATTGTCTGCTGCAGGTGAGCCTGGATTCCTGTATTGAAAGCCCCGTAATTCTCTCTTACTTCGTTCATTACTCCCAGGATTGATCGCTCCAGCGATGCTGCGAGCCGCCGCTTACGACTATGCATAATCTTGTCCATTTTTAGCTGCAACCGGTGTCGTGCTTCATTCATTCTGGATACAAGTCTGTCTGCTGCGTATATTTCTCCGGTAATAGCAAAAAAATGAAATCCTTTAATGGCTAACGTCATGGCATCGGGGAACAGCCCGGGCCGCATCAGTATCACGCTGAGTAGATATCGCCAGTACTGCAGGCTGTACGAGGAAAAGCCCTGCTTCAACAAGGATAGCAGTAGGGCTTTGATCTCAACCCAGGATATGGTCCGGACAGATCGTGTCCGCAGCGATAATCGTTGCAGCAGAGTGAGGCAGCGCTCGAAGTAGCGCTTGGGTGAATACAGTTCGGAAAGAACTCGTTTGTAGCCGTCGATCAAATTGCTCTCCGGCATACGAGGTACAAAGTTCATGTCCAGCGTGTGGGTGTTGTTGCCTGTGGTACTGTGTTTCAACCTCCCTTCCTGCTGCAAACGCCGCCACAACTGCGTATTAGGCAATGCGTTCAGCAGTCCCACCATAGCGATCGGGATTCCTGCCTGCTGGATGAAACTGATCTGTCTGTCGAAAATGTCAGGAGCATCCGTATCGAAGCCCAATATAAATCCGCCGGTCACTTCAATACCCCGACGTTGGATCTTCTCTACGCTTTCAAGGATCGGAGATTTCAAGTTTTGATGTTTCTGGGTGTGAGCTAGAGTATCCTCATCGGGAGTTTCGATTCCAACAAATACCATGTCGAAAGCGGCTTCTACCATAAGATCGAGCAGCTCATCATCCTGGGCCAAATCTATGCTTGCCTCAGTGGAAAAGGCAAAGGGAAAATTGTGGTGTTTCTGCCAGGTGACCACAGAGCCCAGCAATTCTTTAACTTTTCTGTGGTTGCCGATAAAGTTGTCGTCAACGATGAACACATTTCCACGAAAGCCACTTTCCCATACTGCGTCGAGTTCTCGGAGAAACTGCTCGGATGTTTTGGTTCGTTGCACACGACCGAACATCTCAATTATATCGCAGAACTCGCAGTTGTAGGGACAGCCCCGGGAATACTGGAGGGACATGCTGTCGTAGGCTCCTACATCGATGAGGTCAAAGCGCGGAACTGGGGTGTTGGTAATATCTGGTTTCCCTGGATCCCGGTAAAGCTTCTGAGGCCGGCCAGCTTCTATGTCGACAAGAAAGCGCGGCAAGGTGAGCTCCGCCTCATCTAGAACGAAAAAATCCACGCCTTCGATTTCCTGATGGGAAGAAATTGGATATGGACCTCCGGCGACAACGGGCCGATTGCAATCCTTGCAGAGTGCAATGATTTCCTCGAATGACTGTTTCTGTACGATCATAGCAGAAACGAACACGATATCCGCCTTCTCGATATCCGCTGCTTCTATGGTAGCCACATTCAAGTCGATCAGACGAACTTCGTATTTTGATGGAAGCATTGCCGCGACGGTCATCAGCCCTAGAGGGGGAAGTGAGGATTTTTTGTCGATAAACGGTAAAGCATACTCGAAGCTCCAGTATGTTGTAGGTATTTTCGGATATACCATGAGTATTTTCTGTATCATAAGAGTGTTATTTCTCCTGACTTTATTCTGCCCTGCATATCTGCCGAACGGCTCTTGGGCAGAGGTAGAGCTGTTGGCGGTACAGGTTGTAACTGGTGTGGAACTGAATTGGAAATGAAGACCGGGGCCAAACCGACTTGACCCCAATTTCTTAACAGCAATATATAGTCTGTTATTACCAGCGGTCTCGAGAGCCGCCGCCGGAGCGATTCTCTCTCGGTTTACTCTCGTTCACTGTTAAGCTTCGTCCGTCTATCTCCATAGCGTTGAGAGCCTTTATGGCCTGCTCAGCCTCTTGCTGAGTACTCATCTCAACGAAACCGAAGCCCCGTGACCGGTCGGTGTATCTATCTGTGATAACTTTCGCAGATTCCACGGTCCCGTGGGGATCGAAGAGTTCTTTTAGTCGCTCGTCCGTCACGGAAAATGGGAGTCCGCCTACATAGAGTTTTTTGTTCATGTTCTCCTCCTAGAGAATATCACTATCATCGTGATTGCTACGAACCGTTAAAGGAGCAGAACATAAAAAAGCATATACTTGAGATGCTGGAATCTGGTCGGTTAATCCTAGCGGTATATTTCGTAAAATCGAAATGATCGGGCTTCTTTATTGGTTTTATTATCCTTCAGGAAGCCTCGTGCTGAATGGATTATACACAAGATACATCTTTACAGGACATGAAGTCAACTAGCCGCATTGCCTCACTATTGTTTGCTTGAAATAGGGCTGATGCTTTATTGACATGATCCATTAGCAAGAAAAAATCATTTCACCACTTGCCTCTTGACACTTCTAACCAACAAAAAATGAGGTGGCCGTCGATCTGACGCCACCTCGCGATGTGGGCATGCCGCCCGAGTAGCCCCTAGGGGAATCGAACCCCTCTTTGAAGAATGAGAATCTCCCGTCCTAGCCGATAGACGAAGGGGCCATGCCTTGGGGAATAAATAACGCAATATTCTGAACAAGTCAAGGCGTTTTTTCGTAGCTGATCTACCCCGGCGGGCTGTTTATTCGCCGTAGCGCCGGCGATACCAGGCCAGGGTATCCCGTATGGCCTGCCGGATCGGCGTTGACTCACCCCCGAAGAGCTCCCGATACTTGCTCCAGTCCGCCACCCAGTCGATCTGACCCTGATAGGCGACCTCCCGCACCTCTCGGATCATGCTGCTCAGCAGGGAACCAAAGGTCAGCACCCCCTGGGGCATGGTTCGGATCATCCCCTCAGGATCCACCCCGGCTTCCCGGAAGGCCAGCTCCAACAGCTCCCGATAGGTCATCGCCTCCATATGCGGCAGGATCCATACCTCACCAAAGGCTCGCTCCGCTTCTGCCAAGACCGCCAGGGATCGAGCGAAATCAGGCAGATAGATGAAGCTGTGCCGACGATCCAGATCCGCAAGAATGCTCACCTGCCTGCCCTCCAACAGAGGCCTGAACAGGAAAAAATCAAGAATCGAGTTATCCCCGCCGGGGCCGAAAAAATCCGAAGCCTGACCGATCGTCGCCCGCAGCCGTCCCTCCCGATGCGCCTGCAGCAGCTGCCCGGCTAACTGCGATCGCAGTTTCCCCTTCCTGCCTGTGGCCAGATGCGGGGTATCCTCCCGAAGCGCTCCGCGCACAGCTCCCCCGCGGCCGTAGCAGTACAGATTATCCGCATACACCAGCCGTGTATGAGAACCCAGATTCGCTGCAACCTCTATCAAATTCGCCATCACCCCCGGGTAGGTGCGGAGCCACTGCTGATAGGGAACGCCGATACAGTGGTAGATCACAGCCGCACCTTTCACAGCCTCTGCCAGGCTTTCCCGGTCCAGCGCATCCGCCGCTACCTGCTCGACAGATCCGGGTAAATCGGCTCGCCCGGTCCGGCTGGCCCCGCGAATCCTCTTGCCCCTGCTGGCAAGCTCATGCACCACCGCCGCGCCGATGTTTCCACCGGCACCCAGAACCACGTGAAGTTCACTCATGGGGCAAAACTACTGTAAGGAAATCTCAAAGGCAAGAGAGGGTATCTTCCCGGGGAGGACTTGAACCCCCAATCCAAGATCCAGAGTCTTGTGTGTTACCAATTACACCACCGGGAATCGAAACACAACCGAGGCGTCTGAGCACCTTCGGCACGGCAAAACTATCACTTTTTCTTATCAGAGTCAAGAATTTTACGGCGACCGGCGAGGCTACCCGGTTGGGGTTCAGGGGTTATCGTGTGGTACGGGTCAGGAAGGCCGTATCAGTGGGGCGATTTCAATCGATCAGGGGCAAGGTCACCCGGAAGGTCGTACCGCCGTTCGGCTTGCTGGTCACGAAAAGCGTTCCGTTGTGGGCTTCGATCACGCTCTTCACGATGGACATGCCCAGACCCGTGCCCCCCTCATCGGAGTAAGAGAAGAATGGATCGAAGATCTTCCTCTGCACCGCTGAATCCATACCGACGCCTGTATCGGAGACCTCCACCTTGAGAGTCTGGTCCGCCTTGAAGGCGCGGATCGTAAAGGTACCGCCCTGAGGCATGGCTTTGCGTGCATTGTCGGCAAGATTGTAAAAAACACGGAACATCCGCTGCTCGTCCATGATAATCGGCTGGTTGAACTCGATTTCCGTTACTACTTTGATGCCCCGGGCCTGCAGCTTCTCCTCTTCCGCCTCGATTATCTTGTTTAAGAAAGTATCGAGATTCACAATGGACATATTCAGACGGATCTCGCCCCGGGAGTAGTCCAGCAGCTCACTGGCGATCTGATTGAGCCGATCCGCCTCAGTGATGATACGCTCGGCGTTGCGTTCCACCTTGTCCGATTGACTGCTGTTGAGAATGATCATCTCCGCCATGCTTCGTAGTACCGATAGCGGATTGCGGATATCGTGGAGAATCAGGGAAGAGAATTTACCGAGTGTGGACAGGCGATCCTTCCGCAGCAGTTCCTCCTGGGCTTCCCGCAGCGCCTGATTGGCTTTTTCCAGCTCCCGGGCTCTCTCGCGAAGGTTCTCCACGAAGTACTCGTTGCTGCTGCGTACCATATCGGTGACGGATTTGAGAATAGAAATGGCAATCTCGGAATTGTCTTGAATGATCGTGTGAAAATCGTCCCTGTCGATGTAGAACAAACGGCTCGCTTGCTTGGCCAGAACCGTAGCGCTGCGGGGAAGCTCATCGATCAGCGCCATTTCACCGAACAGATGCCCCCGCTCGTGGACAGCCAAGAGGTCCTTCTCCGGCAGCCGATAATCCTTCCAGACCTCTACAGCCCCCTGGGCAACGATGTAGAAGCGATCCGCCTGAGAGCCCTCCTCGAAGATGACCTCTCCCGGCTGGTACTCGATCTGGTGACAGACTTGTTGAATTTTCTTGATTTGCTCTTCCGGCAGATCCTTGAAAAAGTAGACCTTTTTTAGAAAGGAGAAAAGGTCCTTCAAGTCACTCTCACTTCCTCTCGTACAGAGATTCTATATAGGCTTTGGTATCCCGGATGCGGACATGGCTGATGGTGCACCGGCCCTCCAAAACCACTCCATCTTGAATGATGAGCTCCGGGGTCTTTAGATCTCCCAGAACCCGGGCGGTAGACAGCAGAAGAATCCTCCGGTTGGCGGTGACGTTGCCGATGACCAGTCCTTCCACCACCACGCTGGTGGCAGTGATATCCGTTTTCACTTTCGCCTTCTCGCCGATCTGCAGCTGATCCACCACCAGAGACTTGCCCTCGAAGGTTCCGTCGATGCGCAGGTTTCCCTGAACCATGAAGCGTCCTTCGAAAGCGGAGTTTTCCCCGATTGTTGTTTTTGCCTCGATGTCGATCTGCATCTCTACTCCCGATTCTCGATCTGTGGTACGTTGAGAAAATCGATTACTTCCCGGGCAAACCTATTGAGCTCTCTCAACGCTTCATGCACTTCCTTGCCTTCAAAAAAACGTTTACCTTCAAGCCTGTCAAAGTGCAGGGTGTCCTCTGCGTTGAGACATATCAGGCCGCCGGCCTCTATGTCGGTGACCAGGGCTGCGGAGAAGCGGACCACACTACGCATGAACTTGTCAGCCTCGACTATCACGTTCCTCTTCTTCTTGAAACTTCGTTTTCGCATATCCTCCTCCTGTTTCTGCCCCGAGTACAGATCAACAGTAGAGGAATCTTCGTGCAAGTTTTCGAACAATCTACGCAGGTTTTCAAAACGATGATAGAAGCTGTCCCGCTCCAGGGAGTGCTTGAAATCCAACTTCAGCTTGGTTTCGCTCAGGATCGTGAGAAAATCTTCCTCGAAGAAGTTCAGGTACAGAAAAAGGTAGTACAGCTCCCGGTCACCAAAGGAATCATCGTACGATTCCTTCTTGTTCTTGCTCTTCTTGCCTGCTCTCTCCAGGATCGTTTTCAGATAGGTCAATCCCTCCCACTCGTCGCCGGATGCCGGTTCCTCGATAGCGTTGGCATCGAACTCATGAAAGGACTGCAGCTTATCCCGATAGGTTTTCAGTTTTTTCAGTTCCTTGGTCACCCGGTCCCGCTGTGAGGGATCTCTTGTAGATTTATATACAGATTCGAACTGCCGAATCGTTCTATTCAACGTTTTCAGCTCTTCTTCCGGCGTCATAGGTCAATGTAACATGAACCGAAATTGGGTTGCAAGCAGGACGAAATGGGCCCTCCCCGACGGGGAGGGCCCTTGAATTTCCACAGCTGACCTGGCTGATCACCAGCCGTCGGTCATGTCGTCGGGATCCCGGTAGGTTTCGGCAAACAGATCCGTGACGGCCCGCAGGTCGTCAAAGTAGGCGTAGTAGGTTCCGTAGCTCTCCATCAGATCGAACTCGATCTTGAAGCCGATCACCTTCAACCCTCTATCCGCGGTATAGTGAAACTCATCCTGAACGATCCGCGGCGGGATAGCGGCGGTCATCTGCTTCCAGCCCATGAAGTTTAACTTACCCATGGTTATCTCCCGCCGCTGATTGAAGTAGTCCGCCACGATCACCTTGAGGGTGTGGTTGAAGTTTCTGCCCACCACCCACACGCTGATGGTTTTGGTGATTCCCTCGATAGGAATGGGGCGAACCGGAAAGACGGAGACTGCGCTTTTAGCCCTCCGGAAAAATATTGTCTTGCTGCCGAGCACGTACCGATCCGATTCCTCGATGTTGCTGCTCTCTTCACCCGGAATCGGTTCCTTGTCAAGGGGCGCTCCTTCAAAACGTCTGATCGTCACAATCCCGTCATCCAGCATCATCGAAGAGCCCCAAAAGGCTACGTCTTCGAACTTGCTGACCGAAACTTCCACCAGTTCCTGCTGTGCCTGGTCTTTACCAAGTCGATCTACCGCGATCCCCTCAGTCTCCTGGGCCATCAGGAACGCCGGAAGGAGGGCGGCCAACCCAACAATTACGATAAGCTTCTTCATGGTCACCTCTCCTTTCAATCGATCCCGCTTCCCCAGACTTCCTGGAGAATATCAACATCTGACAGGTTATCCCCGTCGTAGCGGGTTTCGAATACATCGGAGACAACCTTGAGCTGATCGAGGTAGATAAAGTAGTTGTCTACCTTCTCCCTGGGAGTGGTCCAAAGGACCAGTTTCGTGATTTCCAGATTACGCAGCCGCGGCAGATATTTCCACGTCTGAGGAATCGTCGCCGGTACTCTCACCCGCAGGTTCTTCCAGCCGAAAAACTGCAGGGAACCGAACTCCAGAACATGGTCGATACCATTGAAATCCCGCACATGAACTTCCAGACTATAGGCGTGGTTGGAACCCCACACCCACACGTCGATTGCATCGGCCCGGCCGGGAATCGGGATCGGTTTTGATACGAAGTTCTCACCCTCCCCCTCACCGGGTACGATTTCCACATAGTTGTAGCCCTTGCGCAGGAAGGCGCCGTGGATGCCTAGAACCTGTAATTCCAGGTTGTCCCTGTTTTTCCCGTACAGCGCCTCCGGCCAGGCTTCGACTAGCTGCTCTTCCCAAAGGCTGTTCCCATCGCCGTCATAACCGAATTTACTCGGGAAAAGCGCCCAGGTGCGGTAGTTCTCCCTGCCTACTTCCTCAGGATCGAAACTCTGCAGTATCTGGGGTACGAAGTTGACGGTCACCTCGTCGGCGAAGGCAAACAGGCAACTGCCAAGCAGGAGTGCTACAACGAGAAGCCTGATGGTGGTCTTTGGTCCAAGCTTCATCATACTCTCCTTCTTAATCCTTTGGTCATCTGGAATTGTAGTTCCACACGATCCCTTTGTCAAACAATTTTCTACAAACTGCCGCGGTAGGCCTTTTCGGCCAGGTACGAACTGCGCACGTATGGTCCGGCCACTACGTGGCGAATCCCACACGCTACCGCCTTCTCCCGCAGCAACTCGTATTCATCTGGTTCATAGTATCGGTGCACAGGTGCATTAAATTTACTCGGTTGTAAATATTGTCCAATTGTCAGAATTTCCACCGGAATGGCCGCCAACTCCTCAAACAGCCGCATCAGCTGGTCCTCGGTTTCCCCGAGGCCGACCATGATCCCGCTCTTGATGCGCGGCAACTCCTGTCCGTCGCGCAGGGAGGCTACGATCTTCAACACATCCAGGGATCGAAGGTAATTCGCACCTCGACGCACCCTGGGATACAGCTCCTGCACGGTTTCGACATTATGGGCAAATACTTTGATCGGCAGAGCCGTCACCGTTTCAACCGATTCCCGGAGTCCCTGAAAATCAGGCACCAACAGCTCGATCTGCAGATCTGGAAGCAACCGCTTGAGATCCCCCACTACAAGACAGAAATGACCCGCCCCCCCGTCCGGAAGATCATCCCGGGTCACCGAGGTGATCACCGCGTAGCGGATTCCATTGCTGCCTGCATAGGCGGCGATCTTCTCCCCCTCCTGAGCATCAGGTACCTGGGGCGGTCCGTGATCCACAGCACAGAAGGCACAGTTGCGGGTACAATGATCACCGAGAATCATAAAGGTGGCATTTCCGCAGGCATAGCACTCTCCCAGATTGGGGCAGCGAGCCGATTCGCAAACGGTATGCAGGCCCAGCTGATCTATTTGCCTGCGCGTCCTCATCACCTCCGGGGTCAAACGTCTGTGCTTGCGTAACCAGGGAGGACGTGCTGTAATCTTCACTGTTGATCCACTCCTTCAATAACTGTATTCACCACGGATCGGTAGGCTTGGTTCCACCGAAGCTGCACAGGGGCGCTCACCAGCCCGTCGGTACCGGCTGGTGATTCTTGATCTATATATTGTGCCATCTGCTCGAGAGAACCAAGGAAATCGTCCACAAGCATGAGCAGCACCGTCTCCCCGTAGGCCTGATCGGAAATCGGTCCTTCCACCACGGCGACACCGCCTTCCTTGGAAAGGTAGTCCAGACAAAAACCACTCAATACATACGTCTTCAGCAAAACGATAGCAACCGCCTCTTCCCGCATCCCCTCCAGCAGACGGCGGGCCTTTACCCGATCGGTGAGGTTTCCGATTTCTTTGATCGAGATAGCTTTTGGATCTGCCAGTTGGGAAAAACCTTCCTCGAAGGCGGCAATCTCCCGCTTGACCGGCTCCGTGAGCACCGCGGTGAGTATCCCCACCCGTGGGCTCCCCGCCACCGGCCCGGCAGCCCCGATCTGTTTCAGGAACTCCTTGTCCCCAAGGAGCAAGGCGATCGCCCCTCCGGCCTCGTAGTTCGCCTTTTCCCGATCGTACACCACGGCGATCTGGTTGCCCGGATTCTCCCCGGCAAAACCCTCCCCGGCATTCCCCTCCCGGAAGAAGCGAACATCGGGGTAACGGGGGATGACCGCCCCCGGGTCAAAGGGATGAGCCGGGCTCAAGTAAACCCAATCGGGATTGGTCCGCTCGATCAGCTCGTCAAATCGCCGCAGTGCCTCAGTCTCCTCTACCAGCAGGGCAGATGCCTCTACCCTGACATTGAGATCCTTCGACAGGGATTGACGGATATCCGACGCAGCAATTCCCTGCCCCTCCAATACCTCGATCACGTAGGGATCAATGTATAGAAGAAAACGAACTGCCGGAGAGCAGGCACTAAGAGAGGCAATGACAATCAATGCGGCTGCAGCTACCCATCGTCGAGAATGCACAATCCCAAGCTACAGCCGTGTTTTAACTTGGTCAAGGCTCCTTGGTTGACAACTTGACAGGCCCGTCGATTACC